>Ga0268262_10005476_pt1 | contig 12583 bp, 18 predicted proteins | sample TergutNc150P3_FD_190354 | JGI IMG/M metagenome (GOLD analysis project Ga0268262, IMG submission 190354) | Nasutitermes corniger P3 segment gut microbial community from laboratory colony in Florida, USA - Nc150 P3 (SPAdes) (version 2) | ecosystem: Host-associated > Arthropoda: Insects >... | reverse complement strand
GTGGGCGGCTTTGAGCAGGAAGGTGGAATCCACCCCGCCGGAAAAGGCCACCGCCACGCTGCCCAGTTCTTTCAGGCAGGCTTGCAGGGCCTCGTATTTTTGTTCAATTGTCATGATCGGCCTCCCAAATCCGGCGCTCCATTTCCTGCATCGAAATATCGTGCTCCCTTGCCAGGGCAGCGACGTCCTCGTACTCCGGTTTTTCGCGGGTCACGCCCCAGCCCTGCGCCGTTTTTACGCGCACCGGGCCATAGCCTGTTTCGATCACGCGCTGCGAACGGTCTAGAATATATCGTTTGCAGAGGCTTTCGCGCACGCCCAGCGTGGTCGTGTGCCGGAACAGCAGCCGGAGCATGTCCTCCCGCTGCGCCGCGCGGCAAAGGCAGGTGAGCAGTACGCCGGGGCGGCCTTTTTTCATGCCAACGGCGGTGGTGAAGACCTCCAGCGCGCCGCCCTCCAGCAGGCGCTCCTGCGCGAAGCTGATGGCCTCGCCGGTCATATCATCCAGGTTGCAGCGCAGCTCGAGCGCTTCGTCATTGCCGCTTTCTTCCGTATCGCCCAAAAACGCGCGCACGCAGTTGGCCGCCTCGAAGTCCTTCTTACCCATGCCATAACCGATCCGCGCCGCACGCATCACTGGCATTTCGCCGAAGCCGCAGGCGAAGTGCTTCAGCAGCGCCGCGCCGGTGGGGGTACAAAGCTCGCCTTGAATTTTGCCGCCGTAGATGGGCGCGCCCCGCAGGATGTGGGCCGTGGCGGGGGCGGGCACCGGCAAAATGCCGTGGACGCAGCGCACTTGCCCGCAGCCCACGTGCACGGGCGAAGCCAGCACGCGCTCCGGCGCCAGCAGATGCGCGGCCAGGCACACGCCGGTGATGTCCGCGATGGCGTCCAGGGTCCCCACCTCGTGGAAGTGGATGTGATCCACCGGCCTGCCGTGGGCGTGGCTTTCGGCCTCGGCGATGAGCCGGTACACCGCGAGGGCGTCTTTTTTCACTTGTTCGGGCAGGGCAAATTTTTCAATGATATGCTCAATATCGTGCAGGCCCGAATGGTGATGGTGCTCATGATGGTGATGATGATCTTCTTCCTCGCCGTGCACGGTTACAGTGACCTGCGTGCCGGTGATGCCGCACTTCGTGCCCGGCGCGGCGGATATATGCACCCCCGGCAGGCCCAGGCCGTTTATCTGATCAAGAAAAGCCTGCCTGTCCGGCAACAGCTCCAGCAGCGCGGCCAGGAGCATATCGCCCGCCGCGCCCATGCCGCATTCGAAATAAAGTGTTTTCATTTGCCCTCCATGTGGTTGATCATGCTCGCCAGGTACCCGGCCCCGAAGCCGTTGTCGATATTCACCACGCTCACGCCGCTGGCGCAGCTATTGAGCATCGAAAGCAGCGCCGCCAAGCCGCCGAAAGCAGCGCCGTAGCCCACGCTGGTGGGTACGGCGATCACGGGGCAGCTTGCCAGGCCGCCGACGACGCTGGCAAGAGCGCCCTCCATGCCAGCGATGGCGATAATCACCCGCGCGGACATGACGTCGTCCAGGTGGGCCAGCAGCCGGTGCAACCCGGCCACGCCCACGTCGTAGAGCCGCGTGACCTCGTTGCCCAGGGCCTGCGCGGTCTGCGCGGCTTCCTCGGCCACGGGCATGTCGCTGGTGCCGCCGGTGGCGATGACGATTTTGCCCAGGCCGTCCGGCTCCGGCAGCTCGCCCACGATGCCGACGCGGGATAGCTTATCGTATTGCAGCGGCAAGCTTTGTTCTACGAGCACGGCTGCTTCCTCCGCAAGCCGGGTGATAAGCACCAACTTTTGCCCGCGCGCGTAAAACGCGGCGGCGATATCGCGGACTTGCTCCGGGGTTTTGCCCTGGCCGAATATGACTTCCGCCGCGCCCTGCCGCAGGGCACGGTGATGGTCGAGCTTCGCGAAGCCCAGGTCCTCGAAGGGCGCGGCCTTCAGCTTCAGCAGCGCCTCGTCCACCGGGATATGCCCCGCCGCGACCTGTTCCAACAGGCCCTTTACATCCATATATGACCTCTACTTTTTCTTGAACAGCGCGGCCCGCACAGCGCCCTTAGGGTCCTTGACGAGCAGGATTGCCACCCAAATCACCAGCCCAAGCGCCACGACCGCAAGGCCTAGGAACGCGTCATTGAGCATTTCCGCCGGCGCGGGGGTAAAATACGCGGCGCGCAGTTCGGCGTACTCGAAGATGGCGTCCACCAGCCACATCAGCGAAGCGCCCCAGTACATCCAGCAGAGCACGCCCAAGCGCATACTGTTGTCCGGCGCTTTTTTGTACCAGACGGCGGTGCTGGCGACCGCCGCGAAGACGGCAATCAGCAGCGTCATTGTAACCCCTCCAGCAGGGAGGGGTTGCCCTCCGCGGCGGCGCGCGCTTGCTTCTCCATGGCGTTGGAAACCAGCAGCATGCCCGCCCAGACCAGGGTCACTACCAGCGTCATGCAAACGCCCACTGTGGCGATTTCGTGCAGCATTCCCATGGCGTCGGCCGGGTTGCTTGCCGCCGTGAGGAATGGGAACCAGGGGACGATTTCGCCGTGCCAGACGTGCTCGAAAGCCAGCAGGAGCGAGCCGCCCCACAGCAGGTTCGAGAGCCATTGCAGCTTGCGTGAAAACGGGATGTTACGCTGTGTTGCTTCTGCCGGGGCCTCATTGCCGCTTTGCAGGGTGAGACGCCCCTCTTTTTTCGCGATTGCCCGGGCAGCGATGGTCACCGCAGCCGCACCCACGACCGTTGCCGTGAAACATGCCATGATGGTATCCTCCTTGAAAAAATATAAAGCACACGGCTTTTCTTCAGAAAAACCGCATGCTTCCTTAGCACACATTATAAAAAGAGGGAAAGGCGCTTCAGCGCCGCCGTGCCAGCTTCGTGCCGACCTTGCATTTATTATACAGGCGACGGACCGGTTTGTCAAGAGAAAAGCAGATTGGCGTTACACAATGTTTTCACCAAGCAGGATCTTCGGCATTGTAGTCAAGCAGCGGTTCCAGCGCTTATAGAACATCTCCAGCGCGGGCTTATACAGCCTCGCGTGGGCTTCCTCGTCCTCGCAGACCAGATAGAGTATGTATGTAACTTTTCCCACGAAGCGTGTCAGCCGGATGGGCGGTTTGCCCTCTTTCACGGCGTTGAAGTCCTCCTGCCGGTGCGTCCGTTTGATATACTTGATGTCCAGAATGCCCGGCTGTGTCAGATAGAACGCAGTCACTTCCCGCATGAGGGCCTCGATTTCATCTTGCTTGTCTATTTTCGCCTCGTAGATGCAGATTTCATTGAACATTTGCGGGTCCCTCCCAATTTTGAATGATCCCCACGGCTTCCTGTACGAGCTTGCCTACGGACAGATCCGGTACGCCCACGATGATATTATCGCAGTGGTTCATGGGAATAAGTATGCGCTTGGCGCGGCTTTGCCCCACGGCCACGACCATGGCGGGAGTGATTTCCCCCAGCAGGGAGTCTGCGATCACGATGCCGATGGGGCCGACGATGACATCGGCCTTGCGGCAACCGACAACCACCGCGTTCTCGCCAGTGGCGGCATAATCCGCACCCGCTTTGAGCATTGCCGTAGTGGCGGCGCTGTTCGTGCCTACCGCAGTAGCTTTCGCTGCAGGAAAGTTTTCCTTGAGCGCGGCCACGAGCTGTTTGCCCAGGCCGCCGCCCTGTGCGTCGATGACCAGGATGTGTATGGGATCACCTACTTTCGTTGGGTTTTAGTATAGCACATGGAGGGGAGGAAAGCAAGCGCGGGACGAAAGGATTTTATCTCTTAATGTAGGAGTTGACAATTCCACCCCGGTGTGCTATACTATATTGGTTCCTGACGCCAAGACCGGACAGAAAGCCCGCTCAAAGCAAAAGGTGCTGCAATCTCAGCATTCCCATGTGCAATAGGAGATTTATGCGCCTTTCGGGGCGCATATTTTATTTTTTAAGGAGCTTGTGTTATGGAAACCAGGGTAGCGATCGTTGCGGTCATCGTGGAAAACGCCGAAAGCGTTTCCGAGGTCAACCGGATTTTGCATGAATACGCGGACAGCGTCATCGGGCGCATGGGGCTCCCCTACCGCCAAAGGAGCATGAATGTCATCAGCGTGGTGGTGGACGCCCCGCATGATGCCATCAGCGCGCTGTCCGGGAAGATCGGCCGGCTGGAAGGCGTGAGCGCGAAGACGGTGTATTCCAAATGAGGGAACTTGTCGATCAGCTCGCACAGGAAAAAATTCTTGCGCGTGAAGAATTTAAGGCGCTCCTGGCCTGCGACGACGCGTACCTGCACCAGCGGGCGCGGGAGGCACGCGAGGCCGTCTTCGGCAATCAGATTTACCTGCGCGGCCTCATTGAATTTACGAATTACTGCAAAAATAATTGCTATTACTGCGGCCTGCGGCGAAGCAATCGCAGCGCTCAACGATATCGCCTGACGAAGGAGCAAATTCTCGCGTGCTGCGCCGAGGGGCACGAACTGGGCTTCCGCACCTTCGTGCTGCAAGGCGGGGAAGACCCGTATTTTACAGACGATATCCTGGTTGACCTGCTCCGCGATATCAAGGTAACATACCCGGACTGCGCGGTGACGCTCTCGCTGGGCGAACGCGGCCATGAAAGCCTGAAGCGGTTGCGCGCGGCGGGCGCGGACCGGTATCTGCTGCGGCAGGAGACGTCCAGCCCGGCGCATTACGCCATGCTGCACCCGCCCGAAATGACGCTTTCCACCCGGCAGCAATGCCTGTGGGATTTGAAAAGACTGGGGTATCAGGTGGGCTGCGGGTTCATGGTGGGCTCCCCGGGCCAGACCCTCGACCACATCGTCGACGACCTGCTGTTCATCCAGGAGCTTGACCCCGCGATGGTGGGCATCGGGCCGTTTATCCCCCATGCATCCACGCCCTTCGCGTACGAAAAGCCGGGGGAGCTGCGCCTTGTGCGCAACACCCTGGCGATCCTGCGCCTGATGAAGCCGAACCTGCTGCTGCCCGCCACGACGGCGCTGGGCACGATTCACGAAACCGGCCGCGAGTTGGGCATCCTGGCGGGGGCCAACGTGGTCATGCCGAACCTCACACCCGCCGGGGCCCGCGAAAAATATCTGCTCTACGACAATAAAATCTGCACCGGCGAAAGCGCCGGCCAGTGCCGCGGGTGTGTCGCGCGGCGGCTGCAAAATATTGGCTGCGAGGCAGTCATTTCAAGGGGGGATTATCGTGAGCTATAATGTAAAATCACTGAATGCGCGAGAGTTTATCAGCCACGCGGAAATCATGGCGACCCTCGCCTGGGCGGAGGAAAGCAAGGGCAATCGCGCGCTGATCCGCCAAATCATGAAAAAGGCCAGCGAGAAAAAAGGGCTGGATCACAGGGAGGCCTCGCTGTTGCTGGCGGGGGGCGAAAGCGCCGAACTGTTCGCCCTGGCCGGGAGGCTCAAGCAGGAATTTTACGGCAGCCGGGTGGTGCTGTTCGCCCCGCTGTACCTGTCGAACCACTGCGTCAACGGCTGCGTGTACTGCCCCTACCATCTGGGGAACCGGGAGATGCCGCGCAAGAAGCTCACGCAGGAGGAGATCCGCCGCGAGGTGATCGCCCTGCAGGACATGGGCCACAAGCGCCTGGCGCTGGAGGCGGGCGAGCACCCAAAGCACAACCCGATTGAATATATCCTGGAGTCGATTGAGACCATCTATAGCATCCGGCACAAAAACGGCGCGATCCGCCGCGTGAACGTCAACATCGCCGCGACGACCATCGACGAATACCGCATGCTGAAGGAGGCTGGCATCGGGACGTATGTCCTGTTTCAGGAGACCTATCACGAGGAGACGTACCGGGCGCTCCATCCCTCGGGGCCGAAAGCGGATTACGCCTGGCACACCGAGGCGATGGACCGGGCCATGCAGGGCGGCGTCGACGACGTGGGCATCGGGGCGTTGTTCGGGCTGGCGGACGCCCGCTATGAGTTCGCGGCGCTGCTGATGCACGCCGAGCACCTGGAAGCCGCGCACGGCGTGGGGCCGCATACGGTCAGCGTGCCGCGGATTCGCCGGGCGCAGGGCGTGGCAGCGGACAATTTTCCGCATGGCGTGGACGACGAGACCTTCGCAAGGCTGGTGGCGTGTTTACGCATCAGCGCCCCGTATACCGGCATCATCGTGTCTACAAGAGAGAGCGAGCACTGCCGCCGCAGGCTGCTGGACGTGGGCGTGTCGCAGATCAGCGGCGGCTCGCGCACCAGCGTGGGCGGCTATCAAACAATTGACAATGAACAATTAACAATGAACAATCGTCAGCCTCGGGAAGATACCCGGCAGTTCGAAATCAACGATGACCGCAGCCTGGGCGAGGTGGTGCGCTGGCTGATTGACAGCGGCCACATCCCCAGCTTTTGCACCGCCTGCTACCGCGAGGGCCGCGTGGGCGACCGCTTCATGGCGCTGTGCAAGTCCGGCCAGATCCAAAACTGCTGCCACCCCAACGCGCTGATGACCCTGCAGGAGTACCTGCTTGACTACTCTGACCGCAATACAAGGCAAGCCGGGGAACAGCTAATTGAACGCGAGCTCTCACATATCCCAAGCGAAAAAATGCGCGCGCTTGTAAGCGGCCGGCTGGAGAAAATCAAAGAGGGAAGCAGGGATTTCAGGGTATGAACGACACGCCGCGCGGCCAGCGGCTGCACATCGGGATATTTGGCAGGCGCAACGCCGGGAAATCAAGCCTGATCAACGCGATCACCGGGCAGGACGCGGCGCTGGTTTCGCCCATCAAAGGCACCACCACAGACCCGGTCTACAAGGCGATGGAGCTGCTGCCCATCGGGCCGGTGGTGTTCATCGACACCCCGGGCATCGACGACACGGGCGCGCTGGGGGCGCTGCGCATCGAAAAGGCCAGGGGCATTTTGCGCAAGACAGACCTCGCGCTGCTGGTCATCGACGCCCGCGAGGGGCTTTCCGGCTATGACAGGGAGCTGATTTGCGCCTTTGACGAAGCGGGTGTGCAATATCTTACTGTGTATAATAAGGCCGACCTGGTGGAAGGCGAAGCGCCGGAGGGGATTGCCGTCAGCGCGGCGACGGGCGAGCATATTCACAGGCTCAAAGAGGAAATTGCGCGGCTTTGCGCGGAACAGGAGGAGCCCCGCCGCTTGGTCGCCGATTTGCTCGCGCCGGGGGACGTGATTGTCCTGGTTGTGCCGATTGACTCTGCCGCGCCCAAGGGCAGGCTGATCCTCCCCCAGCAGCAGGTGATCCGCGACGCGCTGGAGGCCGGGGCCATTGCCGTTGTCACGCAGCCGCAGGGGCTTGCCGAGGCCTTCGCGAAGCTGGGCGGCCCGCCGAAGCTTGTTGTCACCGACAGCCAGGCCTTCGCGCAGGTTGCTGAACTTACGCCGGAAAGTGTCCCGCTGACCTCGTTTTCTATCCTGATGGCGAGATACAAAGGCGTGCTGGAGGACGCGGTTGCTGGCGCGCGGGTGATTAACGCGCTCAAAGACGGCGATAAAATTCTGATTGCCGAGGGCTGCACCCACCATCGCCAATGCGAGGACATCGGGACGGTGAAGCTTCCCATGTGGATCGAACAGCGCACGGGCGCGAAGCCGGAATATGTGTTCTCTTCGGGCGGCGGCTTTCCGGCGGATTTATCGGCGTTCCAGCTGGTCATCCACTGCGGCGGCTGCATGCAAAATCCCCGCGAGATGCGGGCCCGCCAGCGCGCCGCCCGCGAGGCCGGGGTGCCCATGACCAATTACGGCGTCGCGATCAGTTATATGCAGGGGATTTTGGGGCGCTGTATTGCGCCGTTGGCAGGCATATCCCCGTAAGCGCAAAGAAAATCGTGCATGATACTGGACTTCCCCCTCAATGTGTGCTATACTATTCGCAGCAAACTGTAGGGGGATCGCCATGCAAATCCGGCCGTCCGCAGAGGACTATCTTGAGACAATACTGTTGCTTTCAAAGAAAAAAGGGGCCGTGCGCTCCGTAGATATTGGGGACGAAATGGGATTTTCACGCCCCAGCGTGAGCGTGGCTCTGAAAAAGCTGCGGGAGGACGGCCTGGCCGCGATGGACGCCGATGGGTTCATCACGCTGACGGAAAAAGGGGAAGCCGCCGCTGCGCAGGTCTATGACCGCCATAGCACGCTGTTTGACTGGCTGCTCGCTTTGGGCGTAAGCGAAACCGCTGCCGCGACCGACGCCTGCCGCATGGAACACGTGCTCAGCGACGAGAGTTTCGCAGCGATCCGGCGGGATTTTGAAAGTAGGCCGTGACATGCATACGGAAAAATCGCAAAGCTAAGGCGGAGCATTCTATGGAGATATTGTTTGTTGGCTTTGGCGGTGTGCTTCCTCTTGCGGAAGAAGCCGCAAAGCGATTTCAAAATCATAAAATACTGTCATCCAGGACCGTGGCGGAAGGCTTGGCGCTCTTTCAAACAGAGCGCCGTTTTGTTCAGCCTGTTTATCTGCTGCCCGGCATTGCATATGAGAGACTCCGCGAGGAAGTAAGACGGAATCCAGGCCCTATCACCGTCGGGAAACCGCTGCTGCATTCGCAGGCCGCTGTCAACGCGTTGGCCGGCATTCTGATGGCAGAATATCGGGAACAGACGGCTTTGTTTGTGGGCCATGGCACAGGCCATTCTTCCGGGAAACTCTATGCGGAACTGAACGCGGTGTTTGAAAAAAGCGGCGCCCGGATGTTTGCCGGTGTATTGGACGGCAATCCGGATTTTGCTGACGCCCAGAGATGGATCTCGGCCAACGGCGCACAAAGCCTTGCCCTTGTTCCGCTGACGATGGGAGTGGGAAAGCACGTGCAAAAAGAAATCCTGGGAGACTCGAAGGCAAGCTGGTTTTCGCGCCTGCAAGAGCTGGGTTTGCATATCCGCCCTGTTGCGCGCGGGCTGTGCGACCACCCCGCCGTGCGGGACATGATGTATGCCTCCATGCGCCCCTTTCTGTATTGATTAAGCTTTTTCGGGAATTTTACCAAAGAGTTAGTCGAGACTAACCGAAAAATTTGTACATATCACAAATCGAAAAAATTTTGCCGACAGCCCTTGACAACGGCTCGGCAATTTGCTATGCTGTATATGCGTTAGTTGAGACTAACGCATTCTCTGGCCCCGGGCGTTAGTCATAACTAATACAAGAAAGGAGCGCAACCATGCTGGATGTTCTTTCGATCCTCAGCAGCCTGACCGGCGCGGTCGGCGGCACGCTGGAGTTCTTCGCCGCCCCCTGGAACTGGCTTTCGATGATCGCCGACGCCATCATCACGATCGTTGAAGGCGTTACATCCCTGTTCGGCCTCTAAAGGCCCGGCCATGGGCCTGATCGCGCGTTGCGTCAGGCCCATGTGTTAGTCATGACTAAAAGGAGGTTCCCATGATGCCTTTAACGCTCCTGAAAGCAGGCGAGGACAACACCATCAAGCGCGTGGGCGGGAAGGACGAAACCCGCCAGTTTTTGGGCAACCTGGGCTTTGTGCCGGGCACCCGCGTGACGGTAATTTCGGAAATCAGCGGGAACGTCATCGTCCAGGTGAGGGAATCCCGCGTGGCCATCAGCCGCGAAATGGCGGCGAAGATTATGGTGTAAGGGGGTATATTGCGTGAAAAAAGTGATCTACTATTTCACCGGGACGGGCAACAGCATGCGGGCGGCGGAGAAAATCGCGCTGCGCTTAAAAGACACGGAAATTATTTCCATGCGGAACGCTCCTGAAGACGTCCCGGCGGCGGACGCGGACCTGATCGGGTTTGTGTATCCCGTATACCAATGGACGATGCCGCTGCCCGTGGAGCGATTTGTCAGCGGACTGTCAATCAATCCGAAAGCTTATGTTTTTGTGGTGACTACGCCAGTTTTCATTAACGGATATGCCTGTGAAACACTGAACGAACTGCTGGCGGCAAAGGGCGCAAAGCTCGCATACGCCGCAATTGTTCATAGCGTAGCAAATTATGTGATCGTCTATCCTCCGTTTCCGTTTCCTGCGCGGACAGTTCCGCGCGCCGAAAAAAAGCTTAACAAAGTAGCGGATGATATTGCTGAAATGAGAACAAAAGACATTCCGAAAGCAGGCGCTTTCGTCAGAAAGAAATACCAGACCCTGTCAAAATACCATAAATTGATGCCGATGTACGATTATGGCTTTACCGTGAATGACCGCTGTATTTCATGCGGATTATGTTCAAAGCTTTGCCCGTGTAGAAACATTGTAATTTCTGACGGCAAGGTATCTTTTAACCATCAATGCACCCACTGTATGGCCTGTGTGGTTTTTTGCCCCAAAAGGGCAATCGGGTATCAACTGCCGGAATCTATGATGGAACAGCTTGATGGCAATTTACTTGATCTTACGCTAATCAAAAACATGGGGCTTCCCCAAAAAAGAAAGACATATCACAATCCATATATCACTGCAGCAGACATTATTTTGGGCAGAAAGAAATTTGATAATTGAAGCTAAGAGTGCAAATTCATGTTTGGGAGGTGTAGTCCATGCAAACACTCAAGAGCCTGAAGTCCGGCGAAAGCGCCGTCGTGACGAAAATCGGCGGCGCGGGGCCTGTCAAACGGCGGATTATGGAGATGGGCATCACGAAGGGCACGGAAATTACCGTGCGCAAGGTCGCGCCCCTGGGCGATCCTATGGAGGTCAACGTGCGAGGTTACGAGCTTTCCCTGCGCAAGGCGGACGCGGAACTCATAGAAGTGGAGATAAGTGCCTTCTGGTTCCACAAGCTGGATGTCCGGCAGCCGTTCGCGCAGGAAATCCCGGATAAAATCAAGATTGCCTCCCAGGTATGCAATCAGCGCTTCCAGCCATTCCTCGCCCTCAGCGTATGCGGCCCTGCAGGCGGTGAACCCCATGCAGTTGGATTGACTGTAGCCGCTTTTGATGAGCTCCTGCCGGAATGCGCACCGGATTTTGCTATCGACGATAAAAATGTTGGCGATATGCAGCCCCGCCAGGTTGAAGCTCTTGGCGGGCGAGGTGCAGGTGATCTTTCTGTTGGGCCGCTGCTGCCGGGAGAATGCTAAGCAACAGCGCTGCCGCAAGGAAGATCGGGAAAATACGCGTAGACCATTTCTGCTTTTTCATGATGTGATGCCTCTTTTCTTTTTTTATTGGTTAGATTAGGTGAATTTGTTTATGCTGTCGAACGGAAAGCTCCCGTTCTTTCTGATTTCGCGGCCGATCCTACGGGGACTGGTTTTGCAATAATGGGCTGAGGAAGTCATTGGGGCCTGATAAAACTACCACCAGCCGAAAAGGCTCTTCAGTATATACCAGGGAGCTTTCAGGAGTACGACCAGAGGTGCAAGCAAAAACCCCAAGTATCCCAAGAAATCATTCCAAGATATACTGTAACCTCCTTTCACTTAATTTTTCCGATGATGCCATACTCATCAGTTAAAATCAAAACCACTTGAACCCCCGAACCTGCCGTGCTTTGTACAGGCAGGTTCGAGGTAGCCCATGTTGATGCCTACAAAATTCCAAGCATCATCGCAACCACATTAAACGGGATGGCGAAGATCCCTAAAACCCACCAAAGAGCCATAATGGATCCGTAAAATAAGTTTGTCATAAAATCCATGCGAGCATCTCCTTTCACTGTATTATCCCGTTGTTGCCATAGTCACCCCCGAACCTGCCGTATTACAAGGCAGGTTCGTTGTAATCGATATTTACGGGCGAGATAGTACGTCAGCCCACGTAATATTCTCAGGTGGCTTGTTTAGATTTTGCTGACGTTGAGAGATAGTGTACTATCAATCTCTTGCCAGTTACCAGCTTGGTTTTTAAAATGCACCGGCTCGGCATATATAGCCGCCATAGAGGTTCCGTCTTCGCAAAGGAAATGCTTTATGTATTCCTCGCGCAGGCTGATTACCTCACTCACGATTGCGGACACCGGCACCGCTTCTTTCTGCTGCGCTGCCGCTGCCGGGAGAATGCCGATCAAAAGAGCGGCGGCAAGGAAGATCGAAATTCGTCTGACCCAGTTTTGCTTTTTCATAGCTGAACTCCTTTTCTTGTTTAAAAATTTGTGGATGCTATTGCCAAAGATGCCTAATGCGTAGTCAATTGAAACACCTTTCCTTTCTGCCTTTCGGCTACATTGCCTCTGTACGTAACAACCCCGCTATAGCCAGTCATCGTTTCGGAGTTGCTTCCCGAATATGCCGTATAAACCGTCCGTACCCGGTATTGGCAGCCCTTGTCTCAGTGCATAAGTGTCACCAAACCTTCCGCTTATGAGCACTTCATTGTAGCATGTTGCTGCGTATGGCTATAGACAATTAGAAAGTCAAGTTTTGAGCGATCGCCTTATTACTTCGTTATAGTATTTTTCAATGGCGCCTTCCTCAGGGCCAAAATGATTGAATGTGGTAACAGGTGCTGCTGACATAGGCCCTATCGCCCACGATTTCATCTACGTCCACGCCGTTGTTTTTGGCGCGCTCCGAAAGCGCAACAAGATAATTGACGTCCGGCTGCTCACCGCTTGTGACTTCTATCCCCGCTATG
>Ga0268262_10005475_pt1 | contig 12584 bp, 8 predicted proteins | sample TergutNc150P3_FD_190354 | JGI IMG/M metagenome (GOLD analysis project Ga0268262, IMG submission 190354) | Nasutitermes corniger P3 segment gut microbial community from laboratory colony in Florida, USA - Nc150 P3 (SPAdes) (version 2) | ecosystem: Host-associated > Arthropoda: Insects > Digestive... | reverse complement strand
AAACTCGCAGTGGTTGACGATACGGGAAAATTCGTGGAAAACGCGACCGTCTACCCGCACGAGCCGCAAAGGGACAGAGACGGGGCGCGGGCGATACTGCTTACGCTGATACGGCGCCACAAGCCGCGCCTGATAGCGGTGGGAAACGGCACTGCCGGACGCGAAAGCGACGAATTTGTACGGACTACGCTGAAGGATATTCCCGCCGATGAGCGGCCGCTCTGCGTCACGGTCAGCGAGGCCGGGGCAAGCGTCTACAGCGCCTCGGACGTTGCCATAAAAGAGTTCCCCGATTTAGACGTAACGGTGAGGGGCGCCATATCAATAGCCCGCCGGCTGCAAGACCCGCTCTCGGAACTTGTCAAGATAGACCCCAAGTCCATAGGCGTAGGGCAGTACCAGCACGATGTAAACCAAACGCGCCTGAAGGAATCGCTCGACGAGGTTGTTGAGAGTTGCGTAAACCGCGTTGGCGTGGATGTCAACTTGGCGTCGGAGGAGCTGCTTAAATATGTCTCCGGCCTAAACAGGCTCACTGCGGCGAACATTGTGGATCACAGAAACCGGCACGGTGCGTTCTCGAAGCGCGCCGATCTGAAGAAGGTCGCCGGCCTCGGCGACAAAAAGTTTCAGATGGCCGCCGGTTTTCTGCGGATACCCGGAGCCGAAAACCCGCTTGACAACTCGGCTGTCCACCCGGAATCATACGGCATTGTTAAAAAAATGGCCGAGCGGCTCAATGTGGGCATAAGCGGGTTGATAGGAAATACCGCGCTGTTGAAAAGAGTTGACAAACGCGAATTCGTAACGGATGAGGCGGGCCTGCCCACGATAACCGACATATTAGAGGAGCTGGAAAAACCGGGCCGCGACCCAAGGGAGGAGTTTAAGTACGCGAGGTTCGACGACGGCGTGACGGAGATAGAGCACTTGCGCGAGGGGATGATTTTGGAGGGGGTGGTGACGAACGTGGCCAACTTCGGCGCATTCGTGGATATAGGAGTCCACCAAGACGGCTTAGTCCACATATCGGAGCTCTCAAACACCTACGTCTCAGATCCTAAGAAAATAGTCAAAGCCGGACAAGCAGTGCGGGTAAAAGTGCTTAAAGTTGACGCGGAGGCTAAGAGGGTGTCGCTGTCAATGAAGCTGGGTTGAAAACAGTAAAGTCAAAATCATTAAAATCAAATTCATATTTAGACGAAAGGCGCTACGCGCCTTTCATAGATAAATCGGGGGGCTAAACCCCCCGATTTTCAGTCAACGGCAAAGTCAACTGCCAAAGTCAAAATCGTTGCTTTTATCTTTTGATTTTGACTGAAAATGCGGGGCAATAGCCCCGCATTTATCTATGAAGCCGAAGGCTTCGTCTTAAAATGATTTAAAAGATTTTGATTTTGATTTTTTTTACAAAAAACTTGATTTTCACCCTGCCCATTAAATATTTTTATAGCTTTCCGGTAAAACGGGTCAAAAAGCGCTAAAATCGTGGAAATTGGGGGTTTGGGGCGATGATAATAGCTATAGACGGCCCCGCCGGTTCCGGGAAGAGCTCTACGGCCAAGGCGGCGGCGGCGCGGATGGGGGCTGTTTACTTGGACACCGGGGCGATGTATCGGGCGGTCACCCTCAAGGCGTTGCGGCGGGGCATACCGTATACCGACGACGAGGCGCTGGCGGCCGTTATGCGGGAGACGGAGATCGCTTTTGAGGGGTCGCCGCCGAACACGCGCATAATAATGGACGGCGAGGATGTCAGCGCCGAGGTGCGCTCCGACGAGGTGACCAAGAACGTCTCCGACTACTGCGCCAGGGACGCGGTCAGGAGGTCGCTGGTTGACCAGCAGAGGAAGATAGCCGCCGGAAGCACGGTTGTTTGCGAAGGGCGGGACATCTGCACCGTGGTCTTCCCGAACGCCGAGGTCAAAATCTACATGACCGCCTCGGTGGAGGAGAGGGCGAAGCGCCGCCAAAGGGACTTCGCGGCAATGGGTATCGATAAACCGTTGGACGAATTGATAGCGGATATAGAAACAAGAGACCGCAAAGACTCGACCAGAGCCAACAGCCCGTTAACGAAGGCGGAGGGCGCGGTAGAGATGGACACTACGGGGATGACTTTGGATGAACAGATTGATTTTATAGTAAGATTGACAAAAATGTAGAAACGTATTTAATCGCGTTCCTGCATTAAAATATAACCCATAAACCTTAACCATCAGTACAGAAGGAGCATTCCCATGAGTAAATCCGCAACCGCAACCTCCCAAGACGCAGAAAACAAACACCGCAAAGGCGTGGACGCCTCGGGCCAAGAGGTAGACCTCTCCGAGTTTGAAGAGAGCTACTACATGCCCGGCCAAATTGACAATATACTCCAAGACTACCAAAAGACGCTCGCCGGCCTCGAAGAGGGGCAGGTCGTCAAGGGGCGCATACTCCACATCACCGATAAAGAAGTTATCATAGACGTCAACTTCAAGTCCGAGGGCATAATCCCACTCTCCGAGTTTAAGAACGTGCAGGACTTTAAGCCGGGCGACGAGATTGACGTTTTCTTAGAGCAGGTTGAGGACAGCGAGGGGCAGATCATTCTCTCAAAGTCGCGCGCCGATTTTCTCAAGGTGTGGGACAAAATATACGACGTTTTCGAGAAGCAGGAGACCGTGGACGGGCGTTTGGTGCGCCGCATCAAGGGCGGCGTGGTGGTCGACCTCTTCGGGGTGGACGCTTTCCTGCCAGGTTCGCAGATCGATTTGCGGCAGATTCCGGATATGGACGCCATCATCGGGCAGAGCTTCAGTTTCCGCGTTATAAAGGTGAACAAGACGCGCCGCAACATAGTCGTTTCGCGCCGCGTTATACTTGAGGAGGACCGCTCCGCCATGCGCGAGAAGATCCTCGCCGAGCTCGACAAGGGGCAGGTGCGCGAGGGTACGGTCAAGAACATCACCGACTTCGGCGCGTTTATCGACTTGGGCGGCGTGGACGGCCTTCTGCACATCACCGACATGTCTTGGGGGCGCGTCAACCACCCCTCCGAGATTGTGGCGCTGGGCGACAAGTTGCAGGTTAAGGTGCTGGATTTCAACGAGAACAAGGAGCGCATATCGCTCGGACTCAAGCAGCTCTCCGAGCATCCTTGGAAGGGCATAGAGGACAAGTTCCCCGAAGGCTCCAAGGTGCGCGGCAAGATCGTCTCGATCACCGACTACGGCGCGTTCATGGAGCTGGAGAAGGGGATCGAGGGGCTTATCCACATTTCGGAGATGTCTTGGACGCAGCATATCAAGCACCCATCAAAGATCGTGGGTATCGGCGACATCGTGGAAGCGGTTGTTTTGAAAATCGACAAGGAGAGCCAGAAGATATCGCTGGGCTTCAAGCAGCTTGAGCCCGATCCCTGGGAGAACGTGCCTGTTGAGTTCCCCATCGGAACCGTCCTCAAGGGCAAGGTGCGCAACATTGCGGCCTTCGGCGCGTTCGTGGAGCTCAAGGAGGGCGTGGACGGGCTTATCCACGTCTCCGATATGTCTTGGACGAAGAAGATCAACCACCCGGGCGAGCTGCTTAAAAAGGGCGACACCGTGGAGGTCAAGGTGCTCGACATAGACCAGGAGAAGCGCCGCATTTCCCTCGGCGTCAAGCAGCTTACGGAGGATCCGTGGGGCGACTTGGCCAAGGAGTTCACGGTGGGGCTTGAGTTCCCCGACTGCGAGGCCGCCCGAATTCTCGACCGCGGCATAGTGGTCAACCTGAACGACGACGTGGAGGGCCTCATTCCGCTGAACCAGCTGGGCGAGGAGGTGAACCACCCGTCGCGCATATACAAGGTGGGCGACAAGGTGCCGGCGACGGTCATAGAGTTCGACATGGAGGGGCGGAAGATCGTTCTGAGCATCAGCGAGTACTTCAAAGGGAAGGACGCCAAGCTGTGGACGGATCATCAGGCGAAGTACCCGATAAAGCCGGAGTCGGAGGTTAAGATCCCCAAGAAGAAAGAGGGGGAGGAAGACGGGGAGGATGGAGTTGGGGGGGGTGAAGATAAAGTTGTTGTGGAGGAGAAGGGTGGGGAGGGGGCGGCGTCGTAAAGTCAAAGTCTAAGTCTAAAGATTAAAGTCAAAATCATATAAGGGGAGGGCTGCGCCCTCCCTCGCTCCAACCAAAAATGGGCTTTGCCCATTTTTGTTTTCCGCTACCCACCCTGCGGGGCTCCGCCCCGCAACGCCCCGACGGTAAACATGCGCCGCTTCGCGTCGCAACGTCAAAATAAAAAAAAATAAAAAAATTGAAATGTTTTTCTTAATACTGTGGTATAATAATATGTAACTATATTTGGTTGGTTTCAAGCACTTGTAACTTTGGAGGGGCGATATGACGTTGTCGATAAGCCGTTATTTCAGGCGGTTGGGGGTGGCAGCCGTTGCTGTCGCCGCTGTATTTGTTCAAGGTATGGCCGCGCCTAAGGCGATATCTAATTTTGAGGAGCTCTGCCGTATCGGGGTTGACGAGGGTTATCCGCTTGATGGCGACTATGAGCTTGCGGCGGATATTGACACGTCCGGTAGCCGCGATTCTAATGATGGGGCGGGGTTCTTGCCCATAGGTTCGCGCAAAGTGACGGTGCCGGGCGGTTTCGATGTTCCTGATCAAGTTGATACCTCGAAAGCCTTTACGGGGACGTTTGACGGCAAGGGGCATAAGATTAGCGGGCTGTACATAAAACGTACCGCCGCCAGCGAGGCCGAGGGTTTTAATATCGGCCTATTCGGGTTTACGCTTGGGGCGGAGATAAGGAATGTTACCGTCGTCGCCGACACGGTCGCCGGGAGCCGCTATGTGGGGGCGCTTGTGGGGAGGCAGTGCGGCGGCGTGGTTGAGAAGAGCGTCGCGCTGCTCGGCGCGGTGGTCGGCGGGGCTGATGTCGGCGGGCTTGTGGGTATGGTTGAGGGCGGGGGCAAGGTCAGTGTCTGCTACTCGTCGGCGAGCGTAGGCGGCGGGGACGGCGGCGGCATCGGCGGTCTTGTCGGGTCGACGGACGGCGCTGAGATTACCGAGAGTTACGCCATTGGCAAGGTTGCTGTCAGTGGCGGCGAGAATGTGGGCGGGCTTGTCGGGTTGCTTAAAGCCGCTCGTGACAAGATTTTGGGTTGCTACTCAATGGCTATGGTATCCGGCGGCGGCGCCTCCGCGGTGGGTGGGCTTGTCGGGAAAGTTGATGGGGGCGAAGTCAAGTATAATTACTCAGCAGGTGTTGTGAGCGGTGCCGGTAACGATGTCGGCGGGTTTATCGGTATATTGGGCAATGCTCCGGTTACGTACAACTATTGGGACACTGAACGTTCGACCTGTGCAACGTCGGCGGGTACGGACGGGGCGGCGCCGGGGGTGATAGGCAGAAGCACCGCCAAAATGATGGATTCCAGCACTGCCGGCGTAAGGAATCTTTTGGTCGGCGCCGGCGCCGCTTTTTGGGGCATATCGAACAACTACCCATATCTGAAAAACGAATTCTTCCCCCGTCAAACGCTGACGGTGACGGCTCCTATCGGCGGGGCGCTCTCCGGCGTTACCGCGGCGGGCGCCGCGGCGCATACGCAGAGGGTCAACCACTGGATAACCGGGAGCGCCGTCACGGCGTCGCCGTCGCCGGACAGCATCGTGGGGGGCTTTGAAAGTTGGTACATTGCCGGTTCAAACACGAAGATTGATTCCGCCGGTCAGTACGCCGGATTCTCCGTGGCCGAGGTACAAGCGTCCGGTTCCGGAGATATGGCTACCGGAACGCTGCGGATTTCGGATTTGACGGCGGACAGCGTTGCGATTGAGGCCCGTTTCGCCACAAAGGTGTACACGCTGAGATACATCGCCGTGGGCGGGCGCGGAAAGATTGTGTCGCAGGATGATAACGCGGGAGATTCCTCGGTTTTGGCGGACACGCTGATAAAGCTGGTGGAACGCGGCGCCGTTTCTTATGTGAAGGCGGAACCGTTGCGCGGCAATAGGTTTTTGCAATGGGTGTGGAGAGTGGACGGGAGCCAAAACATATCCAAAGATCCGGCGCGCGCGGATACCGCGCTGGGTAATACGACCTTCTCCGCGCACTTTGCGGACAGCACCATCGAGCTTACCTACGACCCCGGGCCCAACGGCCGCCTGCGCATAAATGATGCCGCCCCACCGTACAACAGGGATCCGTACACGGCAAAACCGCGTTCCGGCGAGAACGGGCCGTCTGTTGAGGCCGTGCCCAACCCGGACTACCGCTTTGTCATGTGGGACGACAGCGTTACGGCCAATCCGCGGATAGATTCGGCGGTGGTTGAGAGCTTCTATGTCACCGCGATATTCGAAAGCACGGTAATATCCGTAAAATCGCCGGATAGGGTGGTGCCTGGCGCTTCATCGACGCCTGCGGTTGCGCAAGTCCGACCTGTCAAAACAATCACCGGCGGCCTGACCGCCGGCCCCAATCCCGTGTCAAGACAAAGCGGCAAAGTCGACCTATATTGGCAAGGAGCGGAAATTACCAAAGGAACGCTACAAGTCTTTGACGCAAACGGGAATTTCGTAGGAAAAATCACTATCAGCGGTATTAATAATAACAGTATCAATAAACAACACATAGCCGCCTGGACGTTGACAGACGCGAAAGGAAAACCCGTAGGCGCTGGAACATATCTAATCAAGGGAACGCTGTCAACAAAGAACGGCAAACGCGAGAAGGTGGCGTTGATATTGTCTTTGATATGAAAACATTTTAAAATCAAAATCTTTAAATTCATATTTAGACGGAAGGCTTCGCCTTCCATAGATAAATCGGGGGCTAAACCCCCGATTTTCAGTCAACTGCAAAGTCAACGTCAAAAGATTTTGACTTTGATTTTGACTGAAAATGCGGGGCATAGCCCCGCATTTATCTATGAAGCCGAAGGCTTCGTCTTAAAAAGATTTAAAAGATTTTAAAGAATTTGACTTTTATTTTTCTTTTAATGACTGTCTATACCGCTCAATCCTCTCCTTCACATGCCTCTCATACCCAATATCCCCCGGCACATAAAACACCTGCCCCTTCAAATGATCCGGCAAATACTGCTGCGCCACCCAGTGATCCCTGTAGGCGTGCGGGTACAAATACCCCTTCCCGTGCCCCAGATCCTTGCTGTCCCGCGACGCGTCTCTCAAATGGTTCGGCACGTCGTCCGAAGCGCTACGCGCCACCGTGTTCAGCGCGTCGAAAAAGGCCATCGACGAGTTGCTCTTCGGCGCCGTCGCGCAGTATATGCAGGCGTGCGACAAGTGGAACCGCCCCTCCGGCAATCCCACGTAGTCGAAAGCCTTCGCGGCGTTCACCACTACCGTGAGCGCGTTCGGGTCGGCCATCCCCACGTCTTCGCATGCGAAAATCAACATTCTGCGGAAGATGAAGCGCGGGTCTTCTCCGGCGTAGACCATCTTCGCCATCCAGTAGAGCGCCGCGTCCGGGTCGGAGCCGCGCAGAGATTTTATGAAGGCGCTTATGGTGTCGTAGTGCGCGTCGCCGTCGCGGTCGTATAAAACGGCCCGCTGTTGGATAGAATCCTCTGCTATGGCGCGGGTGATCCTTATCACGCCGCCCTCCTCCGCCGTCGTCTCCACGGCGAGTTCCAGTGCGTTGAGCACGCCGCGGGCGTCGCCGTTCGCGGTGCGCACGAGGTGGTTTAGGGCGTCGTCGTCTATGACTACGTTTTTATTGCCGTAGCCGCGCTCCTTGTCGGAGAGCGCCTGCACGGCGATCGCCTTTAAGTCGGCCTCCGTCAGCACGGTGAGCTGGAATATCCGCGAGCGCGAGACCAGCGCCTTGTTCACCTCGAAGTACGGGTTTTCGGTGGTCGCCCCGATGAGCGTGAGCGTGCCGTTTTCCACGTGCGGCAGGAGCGCGTCCTGTTGCGATTTGTTGAAACGGTGAACCTCGTCCACAAAGAGCGTGGTGCGCTTTTGGTAGTGCGCGAGCGCCTTTTGCGCGTCGTCTATGGCTTCGCGGATCTCCTTGACTCCGGCGAGCACGGCGTTTATTGAGATGAAGTTCGCCTTGGTGGTATTGGCGATGATTCGGGCGAGCGTCGTCTTTCCCGTTCCGGGCGGGCCGTAGAAGATGACGCTGGAGAGCTGGTCTATCTGTATGGCGCGGCGCAGCAGCCGTCCGGGGCCGATTATGTGCTCCTGGCCGATATACTCGTCGAGCGAGCGCGGACGCATACGGTTGGCGAGCGGCGCGGCGCGGCTCAGTACGGCTTCGCGGTTTGTATCGAATAGGTCCATAATATCCTTATAATATATATCGCGCGCGCCAAAGATTGGTTTTTTGGGGGAGATCCGATATTCGGGCGTTTTTTTAGCCGGACGGTGTGCCCGTAATGTATATTACTTACAGTAGGCGGGGCGATACCGAATTTTATATTTTGATAAATTAACGAGGATTTTTGATTATGGCAGGCGCAAACGCAAACAAGAAACCGTTGCCGGTAGGCAAGTCTTTTTTTGACCGCGTAATCGAGGGCGGTTCCTACTATGTCGATAAAACGCTGTTTGTCAAAGACCTCATAGATAGCGATGCCGAAGTCATCCTCTGCACCCGCCCGCGCCGGTTCGGTAAGACGCTGAACCAGACGATGCTCAAATGCTTCTTTGAAGATACGGCGCGGATAGGCGGCAAGGACACGCGGGCGCTGTTTCACGGGTTGAAAATAGAGGAAGCCGGAGAACGATACATGGAGTATCAAGGGAAGTATCCGGTGATATTCCTGAGTTTCAAGGACACGAAGTTTGGCGATTTTGACGAGACATACAAGAAGTTAATAGATTGCATCGCCCAAGAGTTTGATCGGCACGCCTACGTTTCGGAAAAGATATTAAGCGATTATGACAGAGATTTGTTTAAGAAACTCTCTAACCGCGCCGGTTCTGTGGGCGACTATTCCGCATCGCTGAAGTTTTTGAGCGCGTGTTTGGAGAATTACCACGGTAAAAAAGCCGTAATCTTGATTGACGAATACGATGTCCCGCTGGAAAACTCTTGGACTCGCGGTTTTTATCAGGAGATGATAGATTTCATCCGTCCGCTCCTTAGCAGCGCGCTCAAAGACAACCCGCACCTGCAATTAGCCGTGATGACCGGATGTCTGCGGATTTCCAAAGAGAGCATATTTACCGGGCTGAACAACTTGGAAATAGTGTCGATCCTCAGCGATTTTTACAGCGAGTATTTTGGATTTACACAAAACGAAATGGATGCTATGCTTGCGTACTACGGTTTAGAAAGCAAAACACAAATTATCAAGGATTGGTACAACGGCTATTTGTTTGGAGATAATGTGGTATACAACCCGCTGAGTACCGTCCGGGCAGTCAATGCATGGACGAAAAACATAAACAGAACCCCGGAGCCGTTTTGGGCGAATACCAGCGGCAACGATATTATTCGCAGATTGGTGAATGCCGCCGACACCGAAATGAAAACCGACCTCGAAACCCTGATGGCCGGCGAGACTATCTCAAAGATTATTCATGAGGATATCACATACCAAGAAATAGACGACGATGTCGAAAATCTTTGGAGTTTTTTGTTTTTTACAGGCTATCTGAAAAAAGAGGGTGATGGACGACAAAACGACAACGGAGAATTAATACTAACGCTGTCTATTCCAAATATTGAACTTAAATACATCTACAAAACTAAAATACAAGAATGGTTCAAGACGCAAATTGCGGGAAAGAACCTTGACACGCTCCGCGGCGCCGTTCTGAACGGGGATGTCGAGACGTTCCAAAATGAGTTATCGGCAATTCTTTCGGAGAGCATAAGTTACATGGATAACTCGGAAAGCCTTTATCACGGACTTATGATAGGGGCGCTGGCGCGGTTAAACGGCTATAGGCTGAAGTCCAACAGAGAGTGCGGGAACGGGCGCAGCGATTTAGTTTTATACACCGCAAACGGAAGAGACGGCAAAGCGGTCATATTTGAGTTTAAGAGGGCCTCTAACGCCAAAACGCTCGCAAAGGCTTGCGAAGACGCGCTGAAACAGATAGAAAATAATAATTATGCGGCGTATTGGGACGGAGGCGACTATAAAAACATTATCAAATACGGCATAGGATTCTACAAGAAAAGCTGCGAGGTAAGGAAAGGATGAACTTAGGGGGCGGCGTCTGGCGAAAAATCTTTGCCCAACTGCCGTGCCCATAACGTATATTAAATGAATTATGAACCAAATACCGCAAATACTTAAAATACTGACGATATATTTTGACAGTTGCATCTACGGTCGGCCTCAGGACGACCAAACGCAGTTGTCGATTATGACCGAAACCATAGCCATAGGTGGCATTATTGATATTTGTAATATGGCCGGGCATAGTATTATAGGAAGCGCGGCGGTAAAAAGAGAACTCTCGGACAACCCCGACGCTGATGATAGACAAGCGGCCTTGACCCTTTTTGAAGACACTGCGCGCCGCGTAAGACTGTCAAGGGATGTCAAACGGATAGACGCATTGCACACGCAAGGATTAGGCGTAATGGATAGCATACACCTTGCGACTGCGGAGACCGCCGACGCTGATGTTTTGCTAACAGTAGATAAAGATTTTGAGCGTATAGCCACAAGTAAGAATTTGAGCAAAGTAAGAGTATTAAACCCATTTACACTTTTGCAGGAGGTAACAAAATGAGCGCATTGGCGAGTAAACCTTTTGAGTTGCGCAAAGCCGGAGTTAAAGCGCTTATGGCCACGCTGGGAGACGAAGACGCGCAGGCATTTCTGAAGTTATGGCGGGGCACGCCCGGTAAAGACTTCAATAAATGGCTGAACGAACAGCCCGAAAAGAGCATGGATGAAACGCTTGCGGAAGTCTTCGCTATAGAAGAAGAAGACGTTGCAAACGGAGTATTTGCGACCGCACCGTAACCACCCCGCCGACCTCACAGAGACCGGCGGGGGGTGCGGGGGGACGGGGGCTTAGAATGAGTAGTCGTAACGTGCAAACACCTTGAAATCGCCGCTTTCCGTTGGTAATATGGCAAGTTTTATGCCGTCGTATGGTTTTAGGTTTGCGGACAAATTGGATGTTGATACGGGTTTGTTGTACTTGACGGAACGGACAATGTTGAAGATCGCGTTGCCAATTAACAAACCATACCCGACATACCCGACATACAACGCTTTGGTATAACTAGTAGTACCGTTTGATGCCAATTCATAAATTCCATAATAATAACATATATAACCGGGGACACCCAAAACCAACTGAACGGTTCCGCCACCCCAATCTCCCATTAACAGATAAGACCCCAACCCAGGAATTATAGTGTTTATCGCCCATGTCCCGAGCCTTAGTCCTGCAGAAAAATCTTCATACTCTTGTGACTCGTGTGACTCTTGTAACTCATTTACATCTTGTACAGAACGATTACGGTAAATAGCCTCATGGTTAATGTCATATCTATCAAAAAATTTAGGTACGGTATCACCATCCGCCCAATAACCCTTTATTGTACGATAACGAAGTTGTTTGCCATCGTAATCTCCAACAAGAATTTTGGTTTTTATATAATAAACCTGTTTTCCGCTATAGTCATAGCCGGCAAACTGTTTAGTGACGAATACGGTATCCCAAGTCTTGGTTGTTGTACGATCCTTGTTAGTAGCTGCGCTGGGAACAGATCCGCCGTCTGGCTGTGATACGTTTGCTGTATGGCTTTCTGTCGGTTGCGTTGTAACAGTCGATTGTGTTGTTGCTTCCGTTCGCGCACTATTTTGCCTTACCGGCATTTGCGCCTGCGTGTCCACAAACTTCCGGTACATATTTTCGCAAGCCGCCGCCGCCATCTCCAAAAGTTCCACCGGTTTTTCGGAACGTATTGGGTTTGACGAAGCCACTAACGTCCCGCTCTCTATTTCGTACATCTCCACGGACAACGTGAGTTTCGTTTGAAATTTGCTTATAATCCCGCGCACCACGTAGTCCGCGCCGACTTTGCTTCCAAGGGTGATGACGCAGTTTTCGTCGGCGCACTCCGCCAAGCCCGCGCCGCCTTGGGCTTGGATGCTTTTCGAGGTCATGATGTTGTACGCGCTTCGCGGCAGGTTGTTTACCGCTTCACGGCGGATTTCCGTTGTTATAAGCGCGACTTCCACCGACGTCATTGCGGCGGCGGCGCCGGAGCGGGCGTCTATCTGCGTCTCCACAACAGCCACATTTTTCACCTGCGCCGCCGACATTCCTGCGAATAGCGCGAACAGCGCCGTCGTCTTTACCAGTGTGCTTGCCCTCATAAGATTATCTCCTTCCGGCGTGGTTGTTCCAGCCGTGTGTTTATGTTTACGAGAATTGATTGAGCGCTTCTTGATAACTTCGTTGAGCGTCCCGAAAACAGGGGTTCGTAACGTTCGGGAGGCGTAGCAATGGCTATTGGGCGGGTTTCGCGGCGTTGCGGCGGCGTTCCTGCCCTTTGCGGGGATGTTTCCGGTTGTGGATAGAACTTGGTCTGTAACGCGTTTGTTACAAAGCTCAGTTTGTTTGTGTGATGTTCTTGGGGGGGG
>Ga0268262_10005474_pt1 | contig 12587 bp, 10 predicted proteins | sample TergutNc150P3_FD_190354 | JGI IMG/M metagenome (GOLD analysis project Ga0268262, IMG submission 190354) | Nasutitermes corniger P3 segment gut microbial community from laboratory colony in Florida, USA - Nc150 P3 (SPAdes) (version 2) | ecosystem: Host-associated > Arthropoda: Insects >... | reverse complement strand
ATTAACACTAACAAATAAATTTATGAGTAGCGGAATATTGAGGGATTTGAAACGGAGCGCTCCTGTTACCAAGCCAAGGCGTGAGCCTTGACGAATAAATCCGGCGCAGGACGCGCCGGGGAGCGCGCAGGCGGCCTGGAAGGAGCAAACAGGATGTTTGCGACTGGAAGGCAAATCCCTCTCTCTCCGTTAATTTATTTGTTAGCGAAAAAATAAATACTGACAAATAAATTTATAAGTAGTGAAGTATTGAGGGATTAGAAACGGAGCGCTCCTGAAAAAAAGCCAAGGCGCAAGCCTTGACGAATAAATCCGGCGCAGGACGCGCCGGGGAGCGCGTAGGCGGCCTGGAAGCCCGAAGCAGGATGCTGAGGGCTGGAAGGCAAATCCCTCTCTCTCCGAATCTCTCTCTCCGAATTGGCGATTAAAAGATTTGCGGAAAACCGCAAGGGAGTAATATATGGAAGAACAAGTAAAAGCCGCTTTGGAAAATGTACGGCCGTCTTTGCAGGCGGATGGCGGAGATGTTGAATTTGTCTCTGTAGACAATGAAGGAACCGTCTCGGTAAAACTTACCGGAGCTTGCGGTCACTGCCCTATGTCTCAGATGACTCTTAAAATGGGAATCGAAAATTACCTTAAAAAGGAAATACCCCAGGTCAAAGCCGTCGTCGGCGTCTAAAACTGACGATTCTCCCCAAGACCTTCCTCAAAAAAATGATTTACCTCAAAATAGTTCGCCGCAGGACAACTTGCTGCAAGGCAGCTTGCTGCAAGGTAGCTTGTTACCCGTTTGCCGCCGCGACATGGACGAGCGCGGGTGGGAACAGTGCGATTTCATCTTTGTATCGGGCGACGCCTATGTGGATCACCCTTCTTTCGCGGCGGCGCTTTTGTGCAGGGCGCTGGAAGCGGCGGGGTACCGCGCGGGAATAATTCCTCAACCTGACTGGAAAAAACCTTCATCATATACCGTACTGGGAAGACCCCGGCTCGCTTTTCTTGTGAGCGCGGGAAACATGGATTCCATGGTCGCACACTATACAGCGGCGAAACGCCTTCGTTCCGATGACGCGTATTCTCCGACAGGGAAAAGCGGATTCCGCCCAGACCGCGCCACTTTGGTTTACGTCGAGGGGATAAGGCGCGCGTACAAGGATGTGCCTGTAATTATCGGCGGGATCGAGGCAAGCCTCCGCCGTTTTGCGCATTACGATTACTGGTCCGACACTGTGCGCCGATCGATCCTGCTTGATTCAAAAGCGGATATTCTGGTCTACGGAATGGGAGAAAAACCTCTGCTTAACATTGCGCGCAGATTAGCGGCAGGAGAAACGATTGATAATATAACCGACGAGAAGGGAACCTGCGTCCGCGTTCATGGGAGAACCGCCGTTGAAAAGGGAAAGACCGATCAATGGAAAGACCTAAGCCTTCTGCCCGGATACGAAGCGGTAAAAGGAAAGGACGAGGCTTCGTTATTCGCATACGCCGAACATTTTATAACGCAGAAACAAAACGCCGATCCGTTAAGCGCGAAGCCTCTGGCGGAAGAAAACGACGGAGATCGATGGGTTATTCAAAATCCTCCCGCCCCGCCCCTTACTACAAAAGAACTTGATAATTTGTACGAGCTTCCATTTACTCGCAAAGCCCACCCTATGTATGACGCGCAAGGCGGAATAAACGCTCTTAAAGAAGTTTCCTTCTCCTTAATTACAAGCAGGGGCTGTTTCGGCGGCTGTTCTTTTTGCGCCATTACAAATCATCAGGGGCGCGCTGTTACCGGGCGCAGCAAGGAAAGCCTGCTCCGCGAAGCCCGTACTCTTGCTTCTCATCCCGATTTTAAGGGATATATCCACGACGCGGGCGGACCTACCGCCAACTTTTTCCGTCCGGCCTGCGAAAAGCAGGAACGCGGCGGTTTCTGTACGGACAGGGACTGTCTGTATCCTCAAGTCTGCCCGAACCTAAAGGCCGACCACAAGCCGTTCCTTACAGCGTTAAAAGCATTACGCGAAATTCCGGGTATTATAAAAGTATTTATCCGTTCAGGACTGCGCTTCGATTTTATTCAGCATGATAAAAAACACGGGGAGGAATTTTTGGAAACCTTGTGCGAATTTCATGTCAGCGGCCAGTTAAAAGTCGCCCCGGAACATATCTGCGAAAATGTACTTGACGCGATGGGTAAATGCCCCCACTCGAATTACGAACAATTCAGAAAAGATTTTACGGCTGTAAACAAAAAACTTGGGTTAAAGCAATACCTTCTGCCGTATTTTATTAATTCCCACCCCGGCGCGGGCATGAAAGAAGCGGAAAAGCTCGCGCGTTATCTGAAAAATACTCGCTTTGTGCCGGAACAGACGCAGGATTTTTACCCTACCCCAGGAACTCTGTCTACGGTGATGTATCACACCGGGCTTGATCCGAGAACCATGAAACCTATATACGCCGCAAAAGGCGTCAAAGAGCGGCGTATGCAAAAGGAACTGCTGCGTTTAAAGGGATAATCAACCTCTAAAATTTATACAAACCGATAACAACTTTCCCGGTTTTTTCATCAAGCGTTATTTTCTGTTTATCGAAATTTTTTGACGGGAATCCTTTCCCGGAATAATTGGATATACCGACTAGTTCTTTTGGTATTCCAAAAAGCCCGTAATCCAGCACTTTATTGCCATTCGCGTCCTGCAGAGCCGATACCACATATTCCCCGCGCGCGAGCTTTACTTCCTGAATTAATGAAGTTTTATCGGCTTGCAACTCAAACGCTATTTCAGGCACTTCTTTCTTAAAACTTTCGCTTGTCGCGAATATCGCCAAATAAACTTTACCGCCGTTAATAACAACATTGGTAATCTCAATAGTTACGCTTACGGTGTTTCCCTCTTGAGAAAAACATAAACCGCAAAAAACAAAAGTCAAAACTAAAAAAACAATCGCTTTTTTCATATTATCTCCATAAATATAATATAAACTAAAACATCAATTTGTTACATTCCCGTTCTTAAAATACTCAACCCATACCTTCTCAATGCCGGATAGGGTTTTCTCGCGGTTTAACATGGTTTTCAAATAATTCCCCCATTTGAGGTTATCGCAGAAAAAGCCGAAAAACCGTATTGCCCTGGAAAGATGAAAATCGGGCGGCTGGTATCGGGCCAAAAGCTCCAGAAATCGAACCCCTGTTCCCTCGATATTGGAGACAAAACCCGTTTTTGCGGCTTCAATCTCCCTCGCCTGCGCGAAAATCCACGGTTGGCGCACCGCCGCCCGACCGACCATAACAGCATCGCAGGGGCCCGCCGCCCGCCGGACAAGGTCTTCGGCACAAGATATGTCACCGTTTCCGGCTACGGGGATTTTTAGCTCTTTTTTAAGCCTTCCAACGTATTCCCAGCGGGCAAGGCGCTTAAATTTTTCCGTAACCAGCCTAGGGTGAAGGGTAATAAGCTCCGCTCCCTCTTCCTCAAGACGACGGCAGAATCGTACCAAATAATCAAAATCATCTTTTAAGCCGATTCTCAATTTTACGCTTAAACGGCGTTTTACAAGGGGTCTGATATGGGATATAAGCTCTCCCGCGCGGTCAATTGAGGCCATCCAAGCGGCTCCCGCGCCGGTTTTTCGGATTATCGGGGCGCTGCATCCCATATTTATGTCAATTCCGGCACAATCCAGCCTGTCAAGAAGGCTTGCGGCCTCGGAAATCTGCCTTAAATCGGCTCCAACAAGTTGAAAAACGGTTTTTTCCGGCTTTGGCCCCGCATCTATATACCATTTTTCGTAAGGACCGCCCGCCAGAAGGGCTCCGACGCTGATCATTTCGGAAAAATAGAGGTCGCAACCGCCAAAATCTTCCAATAATTCCCGAAAAGCCCTATGGCTTATTTCCGCCATAGGAGCTAAAAATAAAGGTACGACCATTAAATTCCCTAAAATATCAGTATATTAATTTTAATTGTATTGCCCTTTCATACTTGACTTATTTTCAATTATACCATATATTGGAAAGAAGAGGAGCGTACCGGATGATAGCAAAGACTGATATGCCAAATATCAACGAAAAGGCAGCTGCGGGAATAAAACCCGAAGGTGTTCCGTACCGGGTTCTTGTCGTTGACGATTCAATGTTTATAGCAAAACAATTAGGTCAGATTCTCACGTCAGAAGGTTTTGAAGTGGCCGATACTGCCGCTGACGGAGCCCAGGGAGTTGAAAAATACAAAGCGTTGGGAAACATTGATCTGGTTACCATGGACATTACCATGCCTGTTATGGATGGTGTTTCTGCATTAGAGAAGATTCTTGAACTTGATAAACAGGCCAAGGTAATAATGGTCAGCGCATTAGGCAAAGAAGATGTTGTCAAGAAATGCCTCTTAATGGGAGCCAAGAGCTACATTGTAAAGCCGTTGGACAGAAAAAAAGTTCTTGAAAGAATTGCTTCTGTTCTGAAATAACAGCTGTAAACTAAATTAAAAAATATACCTCTTAATATTTCCGTGCAGAATTCTTGCATGGATTATTTATTTAAAATATATTATAAATAAAATTAACATACTATATGATTTTTTTATTTGCCGCCATTTTTAATTTGTTTTTCTGCGCCCCAACATGCGAGGCGCAGACAGATTATTTAAAATCGTTTTCCGATCCTTCCCGCCTTTGGGGATACGGGGTTGAGCGGTATATTGAAGAAGCCTACAGGCAGTATTTTAAAACAAGAATAATCGACGGTAAAATAATGAATATCAGGCTTCCATTCGGAGAAAACAACGAGCGCAGTATCCTGCTCAAAGAAGATTGGGATTTTATCGAAGGCGGCAAAGGTACGCCTGAAATTCTATGGCCCATTATCGAAGAAATACTTGACTCGGAAGCTTTTGATGAATACATAAACGCTCTTTCCTCAGGAAGGGAGACTGTTTTTATTTTTGACATCCCGGGACAAAAATGGAGTACTTCGACCGATTTATTTGACATTGCGAGGATGAAAGCGGGATCTTACAGAGGACTGCCCCACCGTCCTTATGTTTTAAATTCAGGGAAAGGCGCGCTGGAAAGCGACATTCATAATTACCTTTACTGCATAGGGCATGTCGGAATAGATTGCTCAGGTTTTGTGTGGCAGGTTCTCTCTCATGTAGGCAGGCGGGGCGGCATTGATCTCGGTAAGACAATAGGCCCCGCTTTCGGCATTCCGCGCGGAGCGGAAACCGCAAGGTTCGTAGGCACTTCTTTCTACAACTCAAAAAACGCGCAAATAATCACCGTGGAAGATAAACTCAGCAATCTCCGCCCCGCCGATGTTCTCCTTTTCATGGGTTCCAACGGCGCTATGGCGCACTCCGCTATTATTCAATCAATTGATTATAAAAAGGGAATAATCCGTTATCTGCAATGCACTGACGAAGCGCCTCTTTTGGAACGCGGTGTTCACGAATCCTACATTCACTTTAACCCCGCCAACCTTGGTGTCTCATTAAAAGATCCTTCTCTTTATTGGACACAAAAACGCTTCGCCCCGTTCCCCGGCGAAAAAGACAGCCCCTTTTCCGACGACGGAGAACGTTTCCGCGCCTTCAGCGAACTTGGCGGCGGAAAAGTTGTGAGAATAAGAGCGTTGATTCCGATAATAGAAAAACTTAACCAGTCGAGGTAGTTTTATTTAATTCCAAATTCTCATTCAAACAAGCCGCCGCTTCTTTCCACACAAGTTGATCTTGCTCGCTTAGTTCGGCAAATTCTTTTTGGCGTCCGTAGGCGGAAAGGTCGATAAATGTCTCAAGGCGCGTCATAAGTTCTTTGAATTTTTCCTCGTGGAATTGTTTTAACCACGCGGGGACGCTTTTAAAACCGCGCGCGGAAATTAGTTTCGCGTAGTGGGAGGCGCACAGGCCGTCCGACGCTGTAAAAAAATCGCGCAGTTCCGTTTCTTCGGGGGAATTGCCGCCGGAATTGTTAAGAAAATCAAGATATTCGCTTTCGATTTTCTCGCGCTCAACGCAGACGGGACAGCGCCCTTTGGGTTTCCACGGTTTTTTGTACTTGAAGCACTCGATGCGGTCTTCCAAGATATCGCGGCTTAGAATCGCTACTGCAAGACCGTCCCGGAAGGAAACAAGACCCCTTGAATGAAAGGAACAGAAACCTCCCGCCGCCCGGAAAAGGGCGCGAAAGCCTCGGTTCGTGATATGTTCAAAAAGAGTGTTGTCAATGTATTTGTAAGCGCGGTCGCTTATTATTCTGCAAATGGGACAGCCGGGTTTTTCCGAGGCCTTTTGCATTTCAAAAAAATTAATGTGTTTTTCAATAGCCATTTTCGGAAACTCTACTCCTTCTTTCCAAGGAGACCGGCTCCAAGCGGAACCCCGCCGAGAAAGTGAATATGCAGGTGATCGACAGTCTGCCCTCCGTCGCTTTTCGCATTGACGATAAAGCGTCCGCCTTTTTCGCCGCATCCCTGCTGTTTCGCGAGATCTCCGGCTTTATGCAGCAGTCTTCCCAATAAAGCAGAATCTTCAGCTTCCAGATCCAGAAGGCTCTTTATATGCTTCTTCGGGATAACAAGAAAATGGACAGGGGTCGCAGGGTTTATATCCAAAAAGGCAAGCATTTCATCGTCTTCATAGATTTTTTTGGAAGGAAGCTGACCTTCAACTATTTTACAAAAAATACAATCGTTCATGGATTCATTATAGCATTCTCCACTGCCTCAAGAAACCCCCTGCTTGATTCCGTAGCTCCTGTCACCGCGTCTACATCCGTAGTATTGTACAAGATTACCGTGTCCAGTAATTCTTCCATGGCGGCTCCTCCGACAAACACATCTTCCTCGGAATCGATAATAACAATTTCCGTAATACTGCCTTCGTTCAAGCGTACTTGCACCCGTATCTGTCCTCTGTAACCGTCAGCGGTTCCTTCATAAACAACCCCTTCCTTGTCTTTGTTTCCAAGCGACACACAGCCAAAAACTGTCAAACCAAGCATAAAAAGGATATATTTCATAAAAACCTCCTACAATATATACGGCGCGGCCGTGAAATTTGCTTTACTTTAATATTGAAAAAAATGAAAATTATGTTATATTATTGGGGTAGCGTTATTATTAACGTTAAAAACCATGAATAAAAGGAGTTCAAAAAATGAAAAAATTGTTTTGTTTGTTGTTGATTCTGGCAATGGCTATTCCTGCATTTGCGGAAACACTCAAAGCTGACGGTCATGCGCCGGAAGTTACAGGAACAGGTGATGTTCTTTTTAATCAAGCGACAGAGCTCGCTTTTCAAAGACTCTTGGACAATTTCAACGATCAACTTTCTGAATTTAACTTCGGCAGTCCAAAGAAATTTCTTGAAGGAATGGCAAATTCGTCTGTTTACGCAAGCCATGGAGCAACTACACGGGGTTACGGCGGATACAAACTTTTTTCTGCGACTGTCGGACTTACAGTCGGATTACAGCTTCCAAAAAGTCTTGATACGATAACGGACGATATCAATAAATTTTCAGATGCTTTGAAAGATGAAGGCGATCTAAAACTTGGTTTCAGCCCCAATCTTTTTAACGCCAATATCGGCTTAAATATGGGAATGTTAAAAATTCTTCCCGAACATCTTGGACTGTTAAAAAGAGACAATTTATACGTTGGACTGCGGATAGGTTATTTTAAGTTGCCTGACGGTTTATTTGATGATATTGCTTACAAGAGTTTTACATTCGGAGTAACGGCAAATTACCAAATAATACCCACCATAAGCCTTGCCGGTCTTGTAAAATGGAGAGGAGTCAACGTTGGTACCGGATTTATCTATAATAACGCAACGGCAAATTTCATTGTTCCTATAGGCGACAGAGAAATAGAAGAACGTATCACTTCAGACACATATCTAGTTTTGGATCCCAAACTTTCCTTTAATGTTGATGTATCTACCTTTACAATCCCGCTGGAAGCGGTTACCGCGATTAAACTTTTAATTTTTAACATTCCTTTCGGATTAGGAGCGGATCTCGCATTCGGAAAAACCTCTGTAGGTTTTGGATTATCTTCGGATGTAAGTTACAAAGGTCTTGATTCCTCAACGTTTAAACAGACCAAAAAAGGAGAGCTATCTGTCGGAGGAGGAGTAAGCAATTCTCCTTCTTTCTTCAATTTCAAGATTATGACGGGGCTTGGCATTAACGCCGGACCTGTAGTCTTTGATGTTCCTGTAACTATTTACCCCGCAAGCGGATATAACATCGGTCTTACAATCGGCGCGGTTTTCTAGGTTAAGGATAACAAGCAAATAAAAAGGGAACCTTTCACAAGGTTCCCTTTTTTTATTTCCTATAATCGCGGTCTCAATCTTCGCTGTCTTCAACGGTGAATTCTTCCTGTTGGGTAACCGCGGCTTCCGCTTGTTCTTCGGCTTCCTGTCTGCGTTTATCCAGAATCTCATGCATATACTCGTCTAAGTCCTGGCTTTCCTCGTCAAAGAGTTTAACGTTGCGGTAACGCTTAATGCCTGTTCCCGCCGGAATCGGATGGCCGATAATGATATTTTCTTTTAAACCGCGCAGATAATCCGTTGAGCTCTTAATCGCGGCGTCCGTAAGCACACGAGTTGTTTCCTGGAAGCTTGCCGCCGACAGGAACGAGTCAATGTTGAGCGAAGCTTTGGTAATACCCTGAAACATCGGAAGCGCTATCGCGGGCTGTCCGCCTTCCGAGATTACCCTTGCGTTTTCTTCGTGGAAACGGTACTTGTCCACGGAAGAGCCCTGAATGAACTTGGTGTCGCCGACTTTGCGGATTTCAACCTTGCGCATCATCTGCCTGATGATTACGCCGATATGTTTATCGTTTATGGACACACCTTGCAGGCGGTAAACCTGTTGAATCTCGTCCATCAGATAACGCTGTAACATGCTTTCGCCTTGTATGTAAAGAACTTCGTGCGGGTTAATCGCTCCCATACAGAGCTGTTCGCCGGATTCCACTGAGTCGCCGTCGCGCACGAGCAATCTCTTATTCATGGGAATAAGGTGCGAGGCTTCCCTGCCGAACGCGTCTTCCACGACAACTTTCCGCTTGCCTTTGACAATGCCTCGGAAATATACGGTTCCTGAAACCTGCGCAAGAACCGCGGGGTATTTGGGCCTTCGCGCCTCGAAAAGCTCGCTGACGCGTGGAAGACCGGATGTTATGTCCATGGCTCTCGCGGATTCTTTTAACGTCTTGGCTATTGTGCGCCCAGCGCGGATCTTCTCGCCTTCGTCTACCAGAAGGTAAGCACCGCCCGGCATGAAGTAAGAAGCGACTTCGTTTTCACTGTCGTCTACAATGACAATACGAGGCTGTTTGCTTTCGTGCTGGAATTCTGTAATGCGCTTCTCGATGTTTCCCGTGTCTTCGTCAATTTCCTCTTTAAGAGTCGTGCCTAAAATAATGTCCTCGAATTTTACCGTTCCGCCTTTTTCCGCGATAATCGGGTCGGAGAACGGGTCGAACGTGGCGATTTTTTTCTCGGCGTCAACAACGGCTCCTATTTTCACCTGGAAGTCGGAGCCGTTTCTGATTTCGATTTTTTGCTCGGGGCCGATAAGGTAAAGAGTTTCCTCGTCCTGGTTTTTCAAAATCATGGCGTAGGCGATTTCCGGCGAAACAATGTCCTGTCCGCCGCGGTTGATTATCACGTCTCCGCGGTTGATCTTCTTTCCGTCTACCGCGGAAAGCTTGTCGCCTCTTTCAATCTTGTATTCCTTCATTACCTTGTTGACAATGGCATGCCCTCTGCGTGTAAAGAGCAGATGGCCGTTATCAAGCGTGATGTGGGTTCCGATAACTTCCCTGATATATACGGGATATTTCAAAGTGATATGATCCGCTTCGCTGGCCTTTGTCGCGACGCCGCCGATATGGAATGTACGCATTGTAAGCTGAGTACCCGGCTGTCCGATGGACTGCGCCGCGATTGTTCCGACCGCTTCCCCGATTTCAACCGTGCGGTTTGTTGCAAGGTTGCGTCCGTAGCATTTCCGGCATACGCCGTATTTCGCCTCGCAGGTTAATACCGTTCTTATGCGCACGGTCTCAACGCCGGCGGATTCAATAGCCGCGGCGATTTCGTCGGTAATCTCTTCGTTTACATCGATTATAAGTTCGCCCGTTATCGGGTGCTTGACGCGTTCCAGCGTGAACCTTCCGACAATACGATCCCTTAACGGCTCTACAATTTCCTCGCCCTGCTTTACAGCCGAGTAGGAAATACCGTTAATCGTACCGCAGTCTTCTTCGTTTACGACCATATCCTGCGCAATGTCTACAAGGCGGCGGGTAAGGTAGCCGGCTTCCGCCGTTTTAAGGGCGGTGTCCGCGAGACCTTTGCGCGCGCCGTTGGTTGAAATAAAGAATTCGATAACAGAAAGACCTTCCTTAAAGTTTGAACGAATCGGAAGCTCGATAATATCTCCCGACGGTTTCGCCATAAGGCCGCGCATACCGGCAAGCTGGCGGATCTGGTTTCTGCTTCCGCGTGCGCCGGAGTTTGCCATCATGTAGATTGAGTTAAAGCCGTCCCTGTCCGATTCCAGGGTCTGCATTGTCTTGCTTGTAAGTTCTTCGTTTGTTTTTGTCCAAACTTCTACGACGCGGTTGTAGCGTTCTTCCTGCGAAATATGACCGGCTCTCCACTGTTTCTGGATTGATTCAACGTCCTTGTTCGCCTTGCTGATCATCTCGGCTTTTTCTTTCGGGATTACAATATCATCAACGCCGATAGTGGCGCCGAATACCGTCGCGTATTTGTAACCTGTCGCTTTTATCGCGTCCAACATCTGCACCGTAACCCACGAGCCTTTTTCCTTGAACACATGCTCGATAAGGGCGCGCAGTTCCTTGTCTTTAAGTTCATAGTTAATGTAGGGAAGATCTTCGGGCATCTCGCCGTTAAACACAAGCCTTCCGGCGGATGTTACGATAGTGCCGTTCGCTTCCGCTTGCACAACATGACCCGCCTTGTCCCAAATAAGCTGACGCGGCGTTTTAACGCGAATCGCGGCGCCCCAATCCAAAGCCTTGTTCTCCACGGCCATCAGCACTTCTTCGATAGATGAGTAATATGGAACCTTGTTGGCGGTTTCAGGTTTTGAGGAACCCGGTCTTTTCGCGTTGTGTTTAAGTCTTGTAAGGAAGTTAATTCCCAAAACCATGTCCTGGGACGGAAATACGATTGTCTTGCCGTTGGCGGGGTTAAGAAGGTTGCGCGCGGAAAGCATAAGCGTCCAACATTCCATTTGCGCAGCCTGCGTAAGCGGAACGTGAACCGCCATCTGGTCGCCGTCAAAGTCAGCGTTAAAAGCGTGGCAGACAAGCGGGTGCAGTTTGATCGCTTTCCCCTCTACCAGCACGGGTTCAAACGCTTGAATACCAAGCCTATGGAGGGTTGGGGCGCGGTTAAGAAGCACGGGGTGCTCTTTTACAACCTCGTCAAGAATAGCGAACACTTCGGGCGTTTCCTGCTCTACAAGCATCTTGGCTTTTTTAATATTAAAAACTACGTCTTTATCGACAAGTTTCTTCATTATAAAGGGCTTAAACAACTCAAGCGCCATCTTTGTAGGAATACCGCACTGCCACATTCTAAGATCGGGGCCTACTGTAATTACCGAGCGTCCCGAATAGTCAACGCGCTTTCCGAGAAGGTTCTGGCGGAAACGACCTTGCTTACCCTTGAGCATATCGCTGATCGATTTAAGCGGGCGGTTAGAAGATCCTTTAACCACTTTCTTCTTCTTAGAATTGTCGAACAAGGCGTCCACCGCTTCCTGCAGCATTCGCTTTTCGTTGCGGATGATAATGTCGGGCGCGTTAAGGGCCTGCAATCTTTTAAGGCGGTTGTTCCTGTTAATTACCCTGCGGTACAGATCGTTAAGATCGCTTGTGGCAAAACGCCCTCCGTCAAGCTGAACCATCGGGCGCAGTTCGGGGGGAATAACCGGTATCACGGTAAGGATCATCCAGTGCGGCTTGTTTTCCGAATTGCGGAAATTTTCCACGATGTCGATTCGCTTCAAAAGACGCTTGTCGCTCTTTGGGCCTTTTTCGATCATCTTGGCGCGGAGATCCGCCGCCATTTGATCAAGGTCAAGGTTTTCAAGCAGGGTGCTGATCGCTTCCGCGCCCATTCCGGCGTTAAATGTGCCGCCGAAACGTTCCTGCGCTTCGTAAAATTCTTCTTCGGAAAGAAGCTGGCCTTTTTTAAGGCTGGTGTCGCCCGAGTCAATTACGATGTATTTTTCATAGTACAGAACGGAACGCAGAGCGTTGGTTGTAAGATCAAGGAGAAGACCCATTCTGCTCGGAACCGAACGGTAGTACCAGATATGGGAGACGGGAGCCGCAAGTTCAATGTGCCCCATTCTTTCGCGACGAACCTTAAAGTGCGTAACTTCAACGCCGCAGCGGTCGCAGATGACTCCCTTGTAACGGATAGATTTAAACTTTCCGCAGTAACATTCCCACTCTTTGGTAGTGCCGAATATCCTTTCGCAGAAAAGTCCTTCCTTTTCCGGCCGTAATGTTCTGTAGTTAA
>Ga0268262_10005473_pt1 | contig 12589 bp, 8 predicted proteins | sample TergutNc150P3_FD_190354 | JGI IMG/M metagenome (GOLD analysis project Ga0268262, IMG submission 190354) | Nasutitermes corniger P3 segment gut microbial community from laboratory colony in Florida, USA - Nc150 P3 (SPAdes) (version 2) | ecosystem: Host-associated > Arthropoda: Insects > Digestive... | reverse complement strand
CGCGCCTTTGGCTGAATTCCCCGCCCCGGCTCCGCAGGGCGGGCACTGATGCGCCTGCGGCGCGACCACGTTCGTACCGGTGGCGCCGCTTGATGCTTCGCAGGGCGCGGAGTGAATCCGCGCCCTGCTGGTGGGGACGGCCGCCGCTTCGCGCCGGCCTTTCCCCACACCCCTTGCGCGGCGCGTCTCTTCTGCCACCACCATTCTCTCAGGCGCCACGCTGGCAGGTTTCGGCTACTTGCGCTTACGGAGCGCGGCGCAAAAAATACGTGACGGTAATGTCAAAGCCCGGCGGCTTCGCCGCCGCCGCCGCTATTCGAAGTCCACCACCGTCGCCCAAGAGAGAAGGAACTCGCGCTCCTTTTCGTTGCCCTTGACGGACTGCGACGCGGCGACTATGGGCAGCCAGCCCTTGACGTAGTGCTTGGCCGTGCCGGTCTTTTCGGCGTACAGCTTCAGGTACAGCTCGGCGCCGGCGACGTCGCCGGCGAGCCAGAACAGCAGGTAGGTCCTGGCCACGTCCGCCGAAGCGTTGCCCTGCGTGACGTGCGACCAGTCGATGATGTAGGGCGTCCCGTCGGGCTTTAGGATTATGTTGGAGAAGTAGAAGTCCCCGTGGCATACCTTGTAGTGCTTGGGCCTGGACTCCAGCCGCGTCTGCAGCTCGTACTTGGTGGCATCGTCCAAATTGGCCTGGCTAATCTTGCGGTGCATCTTTTCGCGCAGCCTGTTTAGGTTCGCCGCCCTTTTGCTGTGGACGAGAATCTGCAGGTCCACCATCATCGCAATGTAGTCCGCTTTTTTGTCGGGCGCTTCTTCCACCAACTGGGCAAGGGTCTTGCCCTCGACGTAGTCGGAGACAATGGCCCACTTGCCGTCTATTTTCAGGACTTCCTGCACGGCCGGGATGTTCAGCCCGGTTTCCTCCACCCGCGCCTGGTTGAGGGCCTCGTTGAGGACATCCACCTTTGAAAAGTCCTCGCTGAACACCTTTACGGCAAAGTCCCCGCTGCGGTATATCGTCTTGTTGCTTCTTGTGGCAATTACCTGGTCCAGTTTCATGGCTCGCCCCCCCCTTATGCCTGTCTATTTTCGCCGTAGTAGGCGTTAAGGTACATCTGCCTGATTTCGCCGATCAGCGGGTAGCGCGGGTTCGCGCCTGTGCATTGGTCGTCGAAGGCCTGCTCGGACAGTTCGTCCAGCCGCTTCAAAAACTCGCCCTCGTCGACGCCGTAGTCCCTGATGGTGGCTTTGATGCCCACTTTCGCTTTCAGCTCGTCGACGGCGGCGGTCAGGCCCGCCAGCTTGTCGGTGTCTGTGTTGCCCTTGATGCCCAAGTGGTCGGCAATTTCGGCGTACCGCTTAAGCGTGTGCGGGTAGCCGTACTTCGGGAACGTCCCCATCTTCACGGGGGTGTCGGCCGAGTTGAAGCGCATCGTCTCGTTGATCATCAGCGCGACGGCCACGCCGTGGGGCAGGTGGTAAAAGGAGCCCAGCTTGTGTCCCATCGAGTGGCACACGCCAAGGAAGGCGTTGGCAAACGCCATGCCGGCAATGGTGGCGGCGTTGGCCATTTTCTCGCGGGCTTCGGGGTCCGCCGCGCCTTTTTCGTAGGCGCGGGGCAGGTACTCGAAAATCACCTTCAGCGCCCGCAGCGCCAGCCCGTCCGTGTAGTCGGTGGCCAGCATGGAGGCGTAGGCCTCCAGCGAGTGGGTAACGGCATCCAGGCCGGAAGCGGCGGTCAGGCCCTTTGGCGCATCCATGTGCAGGTCGGCATCCACTATAGCCATGTCGGGCAGTAGCTCGTAGTCGGCCAAGGGGTACTTCATGCCGGTGGCCTCGTCGGTGATGACCGCGAAGGGCGTCACCTCGCTGCCGGTCCCGGCGGAGGTCGGAATGGCGATGAAATACGCCTTTTCGCCCATTGCGGGGAACCTGTAAACCCGCTTTCGGATGTCCATGAAGCGCATGGCGAGGTCGGCGAAATCGACGTCGGGGTGCTCGTACAGCACCCACATGATCTTCGCGGCGTCCATTGCGGAGCCGCCGCCCAGCGTGATTATCACGTCGGGCTTGAATGAATCCATCTGCTTCGCGCCGGCCCTGGCGCACTCCAGCGTGGGGTCGGGGGCCACGTCAAAGAATGTGGCGTGCTCGATCCCAAGCTCCTCCAGTTTCTTTGCCAGCGGCGCGGTGTAGCCGTTGTTGAACAGGAACTTGTCGGTGACGATGAAGGCGCGTCTCCTTTGGCCCTTCAGCTCGTCCAGCGCCACAGGCAGGCACCCGCGCTGTATGTAGATTTTTTCGGGCGTACGGAACCAGAGCATGTTCTCCCTCCTTTCGGCGACGGTTTTGATGTTGAGCAGGTGCTTCACCCCGACGTTCTCCGAAACGGAGTTGCCGCCCCAGGAGCCGCACCCAAGCGTGAGCGAGGGGACCATCTTGAAGTTGTACAGGTCGCCCAGGCCGCCGTGGGCGGAGGGCGTGTTCACTAATATGCGGCTGGTCTTCATGCGCTCGGCGAACAGGGCCAGCTTTTCCCGCTGCGTGTCCTTGTCCAGGTGGATGGAGGACGTGTGCCCCAAGCCGCCGTTGATCAGTAGCTGCTCCGCGATTTTCAGCGCCGATTCAAAGTCCGATGCGCGGTACATGGCCAGCACGGGCGAAAGCTTCTCGTGCGCGAACTCTTCGGCCTCGGTCGGGTCGCTCACTTCGCCGATGAGTATCTTTGTCTGCTCCGGCACGGTGACGCCGGCCAGCTTCGCTATTGTGTGGGCGGCCTGCCCGACTATCTTGGCGCTCAGGGAGCCGTTGACGATGATGGTCTTCCGCACCGCCTCTGTTTCTGCGGGGTTCAAAAAATAGCAGCCGCGCTCGGCGAACTCCCTTTTTACGGCGTCGTACACGCCGTCCAGCACCACCACCGACTGCTCGGACGCGCAGATCATCCCGTTGTCGAATGTCTTGGAGTGGACCACGGACGAGACGGCCAATTTGATGTCTGCGGTGTCGTCTATGACTGCAGGGGCATTGCCCGGTCCCACGCCCAGCGCCGGCTTGCCGCTGGAGTACGCCGACTTCACCATGCCCGGGCCGCCCGTGGCCAGAATGATGTCGGCCTCCTTCATCACCATGTTCGTCATTTCCAGGCTGGGGACGTCTATCCAGCCGATGATGCCCTCCGGCGCGCCGGCGGCCACGGCGGCGTCCAGCACGATTTTGGCGGCCTGGATGGTGCAGCCTTTGGCCCTGGGGTGGGGGCTGATGATGATGCCGTTGCGGGTCTTAAGCGCGGCCAGGCACTTGAATATTGCCGTGGAGGTCGGGTTAGTCGTAGGGATGACCGCCGCTACCACGCCTATCGGCTCGGCGATTTTCTTTATGCCGAATTCCCTGTCCTCAAAAATGACGCCGCAGGTTTTGGTGTCGCGGTAGTTGTTATAGACGTACTCCGACGCGTAGTGGTTTTTGACCACTTTGTCTTCGGCTATGCCCATGCCGGTTTCGGCCACCGCCGCCTTCGCCAGCGGAATCCGCGCCCTGTTTGCCGCGGTGGCCGCGGCCAGAAATATTTTGTCGACCTGCTCCTGCGTGTAGCCGGCATACGCCACCTGCGCCGCCCTTATCCTCGCAAGCTCCGCTTCCAGTGCGCCAGGTGAATCCACTGTCTTTCGTCCAGACTCGCTCACATTGGTCTCCTACTCTCCTGCAGTTTCGTTCCTGCGGCCCGCTTGTCGAGGCCGCACTTTTTTTGGCACGGCCTACGGTGCGTCCCGCATCCCTAGTATCACATCAATCGCCGCCGCCAAATCGTCCGCCACGATGTCGGCCAGTTTGGGGTCGACGCCCCTGCCGTATCCTGTCAGCACTAGGGCGGTGCGGCAGCCCGCGCGGCGGCCGGCCTCCAGGTCGCACTCCTTGTCGCCCACCATCCAGGAGCGCTTTAGGTCCAGCCGGTGCTTCTCCGCCGCCTTCAGCAGCATCCCGGGGTTGGGCTTGCGGTCCTGGTGGTCGGGGTGGCGGTACTCGCCCACCGCGCCCTCGAAGTAGGGGCAGGCGCAGGCGTCGTCCAGGTGCGCGCCCTCCAGCGCCAGCAGTTCGCCGATTCTTTCCATGACCGACCGGTATTCGGGCCAGCCGTATTTCCCCCTGCCTATGCCGCTCTGGTTCGTGGCCACTATCACGGGGATGCCTGCCGCGTTCAGCCGCGCTACGGCGGCGGCCGCGCCGGGGAAAAGCACAGCGTCCTCCGGCCTGTGCAGGTAGTCGGTTTCGACGTTCAGCGTGCCGTCCCTGTCCAGGAACACAGCCGGCTTGCCGCCCGCGTCGGACACAGCCTAGGCCCTGGGCGAGCCGGTGGCCCTGACGAAGTAGTGGACGCCGGAGACTATGACGAAGAACGCCACAGCGTAGAAAGTCCACGGGAAGACCACGTCGAGACGACCCGCGGGGCCCACGGCGTTGTGCAGCAGCGTCAGGATTATCACGGCCATCTCCACAACTGCGGTCACTTTGCCCAAAAGCGACGGGCGGAACTGCGACGGGTCGTAGTTGGGGTAGGCCTGGAGGGCAAAGAGACCGATGATCACGTCCCTGGTTATGGCCAGTATCATCACCCAGGCGGGGATGTTGAGCGTGATGTGCTCCGACTTGATGCAGAGCAAAATGAAGGCCGTCACCATCAGCAGCTTGTCGGCCATCGGGTCTAAAAAGGCGCCCAGAGAAGAAGCCTGGTCGAGGAGCCTGGCTATGAAGCCGTCCAGCAGGTCCGTGAGCGCCGCCAGCGCGAACAGGGCGCACGCGCCCACCAACTGCCCGTACATCACCGAAATGGCGAAGATGGGCACGATGAGTATCCGCAGCAGCGTGAGCAGATTGGGGATCGTCAGGATCAAGGTCGGTTCCCTACTGAGCCAGTTGCAAAACCCCATGGGTTTTGCAACTCAACGGAGTTGAAGGCTGCGCCCGACCGTAGCAGGCTCTGGCGGCAGTTACTGCAAACAAACATGATACCGAATCCAGCCAGAGACAGCGGATGGCCGGGAGCAGACGTACACCAAGGTTTTGAAACTGCCTCTACAAAGTAATTATAGGGCAGAACAGTTGCCAGTGTCTGACGGCCAACGGACGGCGGTGGAAAATAGTCAAAATTTCTCTGTTGACTTTTTGTTTCCCATGTTGTTAGTCTTGACTAACATTGTTAGTCGTGACTAACAATGTTAGTCAAGGAGTGCCCTATGACCCCAAACCAACCCCAGACACTATTACTCAGCGACCTCAGGCCTGGCGACGAGGCCGTCGTGGCCAGTCTAACCGCGAAGGGCGGCGTAAAGCAGCGGCTGATGGAGATGGGCCTCACCAGGGGCGCGGCCGTGAGGGTGGAAAAATGCGCCCCCATGGGCGACCCCCTTGAAATTTCGGTCAAGGGCTACCACCTCTCGCTCCGCAGGAAGGACTGCCGGGGCATCCTCGTTGACGCAATGCGTGCGGCCGCCCCGGGGGCGCCGCAGGACGGAAAGGGGGGGCCCCGATGACGCAGGGCCAAAACTGGACGCCACTCAGCGACCTGGCGCCAGGCGACGAGGCATTTGTCGTCGGCATAGCCGCAAAGGGCGCAGTGAAGCAGCGGCTGATGGAGATGGGCCTCACCAGGGGCGCGGCAGTGAGGGTGGAAAAATGCGCCCCCATGGGCGACCCCCTTGAAATTTCGGTCAAGGGCTACCACCTCTCGCTCCGCAAAGAGGACTGCCAATACATCATGGTTGACAGGGACCCAAAGGTTACAGTGGCGCTGGCGGGCAACCCCAACTCCGGCAAAACCACTGTGTTCAACGCGCTGACCGGCTCGCACCACCACGTCGGCAACTACCCCGGCGTCACGGTGGAGCGCCGCAGCGGCCACATGACCGTGGGGGGCACAGCGGCGGAAGTACTTGACCTGCCCGGCACCTACTCGCTGTCGGCCCGCAGCGAGGACGAGCGCATAGCCGCTGAGGAGCTGTCGCGCGAGGACATCGATGTCATAGTCGATGTGCTGGACGCGTCCAACCTGGAGCGCAACCTGTATTTGGCCACGCAGCTGATAGAGCTGCGGCGTCCGATGGTCTTCGCGCTCAACATGATGGACGACGCCGAGAGGACCGGGAAAACCATAGACGTGGCAAAACTGCATCTCCTGCTGGGATGCCCTGTGGTGCCAATGGTCGGCAACCGAGGGGTCGGCGTCCAGGAGCTCAAGGAGGCCATAGCCAGTGTCGCCTCCACGCGGGACGCCCCCCGCCGCGAGATTCCAATAGGCTACGGCGACGACATAGAGGGGGAGTTGCAGAAGCTCGAAAGGGAAATCCACCAGGACGAGCCTTTGGCAGAGAGCGTGGTGCCGAGGTGGCTGGCGCTGGGGCTGCTGGAGGGCGACCCAAGGGCGGTGCGGCTTGCGGCGGAGAGCCACGCCAGCCACGCCATAGACGCGCAGCGCAAGGCGAGCTGCGATTTTCTGGAAGGGCACCTTGGGGAGGACGCCGCCACGCTCCTGGCGGAGCGGCGCTACGGCTTCGCCCACGGCCTCTATTCGGAGGCCGTGAAGACCACCGCTGGGAAAAGCCACACCAAAACGGAGAAGCTGGATTCCGTGCTGACGCATCGCTGGCTGGGGATACCCATCTTCGTGGCCATCCTGGTGTCCATGTACGCCATGACTTTCGTGCTGGGCAAATGGCCCCAGGACTGGCTGACTGCGGCATTTGAGTTTTTGCAGGGGTGGTGCGGGCGGAGCCTTCCGGAGGGCGAACTTGCCAGCCTGCTCGTGGACGGCGTGCTGCCCGGCGTGGGCACCGTCGTCTCTTTCCTGCCCGTGATACTGATACTCATGGCCTGCATATCTTTTCTGGAGGACACCGGCTACATGGCGCGCGCCGCCTTCATCATGGACCGCCTCATGCACTTGATGGGCCTGCACGGCAAGAGCTTCATCCCGCTCATAATGGGCACCGGCTGCAACGTCCCCGCCATACAGGCGACGCGCACCATAGAGGCCAAGGACGACCGCCTGATAACGATACTCGTTTCGCCCCTCATCTCCTGCGCCGCCCGCCTGCCGATATTCGTCGTTTTGGCGGGGGCATTCTTCCCGCCCATGCACGCGACCGCGGTGATAGTGGGCCTCTACTTCCTCAGCTTCGCGCTAGCCATGCTGATGGGCAAGGCCCTGCGCTTGACGCTCTTCGGGGGCGAGACCACGCCGTTTGTCATGGAGCTGCCCCCCTACAGGATGCCCGTCCTCAAATCGACGCTCATCCACATGTGGGAGAAGGCTAGGTCCTTTTTGACGCGCGCCGGCACGGTCATACTGGCGGGAGCCGCGCTGATCTGGTTCTTTTCCAGCTATCCGGGCATTGCCGACAGGACGCTGGCCGTCGCCCACGCCAACGCGCGCCAGGAACTAAAGGCCCTAGGCCTGGGCCACGAGGAGGAGGCCGCCGAGATGGAGCGGCTGGACGCGGCCCACCACGCCCACATACTCAACACCAGCTTCGCGGCCTCCTTCGGGAGGCTGGTCCAGCCCGTCCTCCGGCCCATACTCGACCCCGACGGGACAAGGCAGGACGCGTGGAAGGACGGCGTGGCTCTGACGGCCGGCTTCGCCGCCAAAGAGATCACGGTCAGCACCATGGCCGTGATGTACCAGATACCGAATTCGGACCTGGAGGGGGACGGCCACTCACTGCAGGACGCGCTGCGCCGCGACAGCGGCATGACGGGCCTGACCGCCGTGTCGTTTCTGGTCTTCGCGCTCCTCTACGCGCCCTGCCTGGCCACGCTCGGCATGATCTACAAGGAGACCAGGAGCATCCAATGGTCGGCCTTCACCGTCCTCTACAACCTCTGCCTGGCCTGGGGCACGTCATGGCTGGTGATGGAGATAGGCCAGATGGCGGCCTCATGGTGAGTCCCAATTCCATTTCTAATTCAAAATTGCCTCCATGCAATTTTGAATTAGTCGGCTGCTTTGATCCGCGACTCGCCTTGCCTCCCGAAACGCTTCGCGTTTCGAGCGCAACGCCCTTAGCGGCACTAAGCTCGGACGCTGCGTGGCAGCGTCTGGGCCAAGTGCCGCTTGGGGTGTTATCCGTGTCGCGCGCTCCAATTCCAGATAGAACTATCGCAGATTCTATCTGGAATTGGAGCCAGACGCTTGCCGTTATTGCCATTGTCGCCCTCTGCGCGGCGTGGCTGCTGAACGGCGGGCGGACAAAAAAGGGGCGCGGCGGCTGCGGTAACTGCCGCGGGGCCGCGGAATGCCCAAGGGGCCGCCCCCAGTGCCCCAAAGACCCGGCGGCCAGAGAGAGGCGAGCCTCCTCCCCGCAGCAGCCGCGTTGACCGCTGCGCCAAGCGCCCCCAACCACAATAACCACAACGGAGGTAAATTGTGACCAGACAGGTCCTGCTTGCAACTTCAATGGCTCTCTCGGGCCCCCCTGCGTGTCCGCAGGAACCCGCCGCAAAGGAGGGGCTTTTCACCGTCGCGCCGGCCCTTGTCTCGGCCTTCATGGACCGCGGCGTGTACATGTCCGGCCTCTCCTTCCAGCCGACGGTCGCCTACACCAGGGGGCCGTTTGCCCTCGAACTGTTCGGCAACTTCCCGGTCTCGGGCAGAATCCCCGGCGCCCCCTACCCCCAGATCGACGTCACCGCCTCCTACTCGTGGGACATGGCTCCCGATGTGCTCACGGTGGCTCCCAGTGTGCTGCTTTCCACTTTCCCGCGGGCGGACACGGGGAATGGCTACTACAGGGCCATCTGCGAACTGGGCGTTTCCTTTGGGTTTGCGCCCGCCGCCGGCCTTTGCGCCGCGCTCGATCTTTGGCGCGATGTGGTGCAGAAGGGCGGCGGGTGCGAACTCGGCATCGAATACTCGCTTCCATTCAATCTGCACGGCGCCGGCGCCGAGCTCTCTGCGCTGATGGGGCGGTACGGCCTGTCGGACACCGAGGCCAACGCGCCCGAAAAAGTCAGGAACCGCGGCAACTACTTTGGCGCCGGAGTCTGTTTCCCCTTTGAGCTCTCCAAAAAAACCAAAATGACCGTGGGCTGGAGCTACGCAAAGGGCGCGCACAACCACACACAGGCTGGGCAGGGGGAAGTGGAGCCCAACCCCCACGCCGTCGGGCGCGGCGTTTTCACTTTTAGCTTTTCGCGGTCGTTCTTTGTGGCGCCGCGCACCCCGAAAAAAACATTGGAACCTTTTTGGTCTATCCAGCATTGAACCGCAAATATAGGACAATCCTATGTTTTCTGTGTGCCAGCTTACCTGCGGGGCACAATAAACTGAAATTCGCACGTTTGCGATGAGGAGCAAAACGCATGGCAAAAACCAACTTTCGCTTGGCAATGCAGGGTCTCCCTGCCATCACGCTGCTCTTGGTCGGGGCGGCGTCCACCGGCCACCTGTGGTCGCAGACGACGGCGTCCATGCAGATCACGGTCACGGACTCAAACGGCCTCCCGGTGAAGGGGCGCCGGGTGATTGTGGAGTCCAGGGATCGCGCAATCCAGCGCTCCGTTGTCACCAACGAAAGGGGCGAGGCCTCGCTGGCGGGGCTGCTGCCCGGCACATACTACATTGAGGGCAACGCCATCCGCGTCAGGGCAGACGAGCGCTCCATAGTCAGAGTGCGCTTGGTGCCGGCGATGGCCACGGTTACGGTGGAGGCCAGCCCCATCCAAGCGGAGACGAACTCCGTGGGCGTGCAGACGTCCTTTGCGCCGCAGGACCTGGCCAGGCTGCCGCTGCCGAACCACCGCTACGTCGAGTACTCGTACCTGGCGCCGGGCATTTCGCCCAGCGGCAGACCCGAGCCGGTTTCGCTCGGCTCCATGATGGACTCCAACGGCTTCGTCATAGACGGGATGACGACCAACCTGAGCAGCACCGGGCGCTTCGGCCTGAACATCTCCAGCGAGATAATCGAGAGCCAGACGCTGACCACCGGCGGCCACAAGGCGGAGATAGGCTCGACGGCGGGCGCCAACTTCAGCATTGTCACCAAGAGCGGCACCAACCAATTCAGCGGCAGCGCCGTGGGGTACGTCATATCCAGGAGCATGAACGCGAGGCCGTACAGCGGCCTGACCAACACCCCCGACGAGAGGTCGACGGACGGCAAAGAGTGGGCCATCACGCTGGGCGGGCCGGTGATCAAGGACAAACTGTTCTTCTTCGGGGCCTGGAACCAGCAGATATCCAGCCTGGACTACGAGAACATAAAGCCCGCCGGCGGCGCCGCCAGGACACGCAGCCAGGAAGAGGACCGCTCGTACCGCTTTTTCAAGCTGACGTGGCTGGCAAACGAGGGCCACCGCGTGGAGTTTGAGTACTTCGGCGACCCCGTGACTCAGACCAGCTTCAACACGGCCGGCGACGCGGCGTACAAGGACGAGCAGATGTCCAACCGCAACAGGGGCGGCGACAGCTACCTGCTGCACCACATCGGCGCACTGAGCCAGTCGCTCACATGGGAGAACACGCTGGGCGTCCACAACACGTCCTTCTACACCTACCCCATGACGCCCGACGCGGGGCCATACAGGTCCCAGTTGGACGCCCCCGGAAGCGAGTCCTTCGGCAGGTACCAAGAGGAAAGGCTGGAGCGCATACGCAACCTGAACCTCCGCAGCGAGCTCGCACTGATAACCGGCCCGCACCGCGCCAAGGCCGGCTTCCAGGGCCTCATAAGCGAGTACACGCTGGCCTTCGCCCGCCCCAGCGGCGGGGAGAGCTACAACGACAGGGCGGCGGGCGGCAACGGCCCCGACGCCAACACGCTTGCGGCCATCCGCGCCGGGCTTGCCACTTTCAATAATGGCAGCGACTACGGCTACGACGGCACGTTCAGCTCCACGGCCGGGACCCTGAGCCCGGTCTCCGGCCTGCTGCAGGGCGGGCGCGAGAGCTACCTCTACCAGCGCACACTGGCGTCCATGAACGAGTACGGCAGCCCTATGAAGGCCACCACTTATGGCGTGTTCGTCCAGGACGACATCCAACTCAGCCCCAACTGGATACTGAACGCCGGCGTCCGCTACGACCAATACAAGATGCAGGCGGAGGACGGGCGGACCGTGCTGAGCCAGGGCCTCTTCAGCCCAAGGCTCGGCGTTTCGTGGGACCCGACGGCCAACGGCGCCAACAGGCTCTTCGCATACTACGGCAGGATATACAGCCCGCCCACGCCCGGCAACTTCGCCTCGGCCGGGGCCACCACCGGCGGCCCGGAGCTGGAGCGCCAAGTCTGGATACCCAGCGAGAACGCATGGAAGACGTGGCAGAAGACCGGCGTGCAGGGCGTGAACAACGTGGCGGTCTCCGGCGACCTCAGCGTCCCCATAACAGACATGTTCCAACTGGGCATGGAGAGAATGCACGACGCCAACTGGATTTTCGAGGCAGTGGCCACGGTCAAGCGCGTCAGGGACCTCATAGACACCTACGACAGGATTTTCGGCTACCTGCCCGAGCTGCACGATCTTGCCGCCACCAGTTCCACCGGGAGGGTGGTGGCCAACCTGCCCGGCCTCAAAAGGGACTTCTTCGGCGTAGACCTGGTAGCCCACCGCAGGTTCGAGGGCGACCACAGGCTACAGGTCAGCTACAGCTACGGCAGCCTGACGGGCAACTCGCAAGTAGGCAACGTCAACAGCGTCACCGGCGGCAACACCACCTTTGCCAGGATACCCTCCCTGCGCGAGGACTACCGGCTCCCGCAGTACAGCGGCGAACTCAACGAAAGCCTGACGCACTCCCTAAAGGCCTTCGGCTCCGCCAGGCTGCCGTATTCGTTTGAGCTCTCAGGCGTTTGGGCGTTCCGCTCCGGAATGCACTACACCCCCCTGACGCGCACCGGCGGCTACGACCTCATAAGGGCGGGAGCCAAGCGCGGCGACCAAGTGCTCCCGGCTGTCTTCAGCCTCGACCTGGCGCTGGCCTACGGCACAAAGATAAGCAATACCGACGTCCGCCTGGCCCTGGAGGTCTTCAATGTCACCAACGACCAGCCCATGACCAAGGTGGAGAACAGGGACACCACATTCACCCCCGGCAACTACCAGCAGCCCCGCGCCCTGCAGTTCTCGTGCAGGGTGGCGTTCTGAGCCTCGACCAAAGAAAAGAGGCGGGGCGATAAGCCCCGCCTCTCCGCCCAACACAAGGGCTGAACGCTATTGTAGGTCGAACTTGTACCAGTTGCCGTTGGGCACACTGCTGGCGTTGGGGCCGGTGTCGTTGAGGCGGCCGTAGTAGAAGCGGTCCCGCTCTATGGCCTGCGCCGTCGCCCTGGATGTGCTGAGGCTGCCCTGGTAGCCGTTGGGGCCGTAGTTGGCGTAGGTGCCTGGGGCCGGCTTGGGCATCAGGTTCGGGTTCTGCGTGACGCACAGCGCGTAGTCGCCGTTTAGGTACTTGTACGAAAGGACGATGCCCAAGATGACCAGGTTGGGCGCTTTGTAGGGCGCCACCTTCACATAGTATGTGCCGGCCGGCAGCGGAAGCAGCAGCGTCATCGTGTCGTACGTGGTCGAGTCCGCCGTGTAGAGGCTC
>Ga0268262_10005472_pt1 | contig 12593 bp, 10 predicted proteins | sample TergutNc150P3_FD_190354 | JGI IMG/M metagenome (GOLD analysis project Ga0268262, IMG submission 190354) | Nasutitermes corniger P3 segment gut microbial community from laboratory colony in Florida, USA - Nc150 P3 (SPAdes) (version 2) | ecosystem: Host-associated > Arthropoda: Insects >... | reverse complement strand
TCATAGATATAAATCCAAAGCTGGATAGGGCACTTATTGAAAAAACCGTGGCTTTTGTTATGGAAGCCCATAAAGGGCAGCTTCGCAAAAGCGGAGAGCCTTATATAAAACATCCCATAGAAGTGGCTAAAACTTTGGCACATTTGAGGATGGATTCCGTGGTTGTGGCTTCGGGTCTTTTGCACGATGTGGTGGAAGATACCGTGTATTCAATAAAAGATCTTCAAGAGAATTTTGGAATGGAAATAGCGGAAATGGTAGATAGCGTAACAAAAATTTCTGATATACAAAAAGGTGCAGACAGAACTGCAAAGACATTCAAAAAATTTTTGACTTATGTTTCAAAACGCCCGCAGGTTGTGGCGATAAAACTAGCAGACCGCCTCAACAACATGTACACCCTGCAATATCTAAAACCCGAAAGGCAGCGTGCCATAAGCGAAGAAACCCTTAGTTTTTACGCACCGCTTGCTCACCGACTTGGGCTTTATTCATTCAAATTTGAATTGGAAGATTTGGCTTTTAAATATCTGCATCCAGACGAATATGCAACAATAGAAAACCACCTACAGCTAACCAACAAAGAACGCGAAGAATATATAAACTCAATAATTTTTCCGCTGAATATAAAAATGAACCTAGAACAATTGGATTGCGACATAAAGGGCAGGTCAAAGCACATATACAGCATATACGAAAAAATGAGAAATAGGGGCTGCAAAATAGATGAACTCTACGATGTTTTTGCCATTAGAATTATTGTTAATCAGGTGACCGACTGCTATACCGCCCTTGGTTATGTGCATAACTTATGGATGCCGCTCTATAGCCGCTTTAAAGATTACATTGCAGTTCCAAAACCAAACCTTTACCAAAGCTTGCACACAACGGTTATAGGCCCGCAGGGAAAGCTCGTTGAAGTTCAAATAAGAACCAGAGATATGAACGAAACCGCAGAGCACGGTATGGCTGCTCACTGGGCTTATAAATTCAATTTAAAGCATGAAGAACTTGAAAAAAATATGGACTGGGTGGGCAAAATAACTAAAATGCAAAATGAAATTCCAAATTCAACAGAATTCTTAGGTTTTTTGCACGAAAGCCTTTTACCAGAAGATTCTTACGCATGGACACCTCGAGGAAAAAAAATAACTCTGCCCTCTGGCGCAACAATTTTGGATTTTGCCTTTGCTGTGCACACAGATTTGGGCTTGCATTGCCTAGGTGCCCGTGCTGGTGGCAGTGTTCTGGGTTTGGATGCAGATATTCCCATTGGCGAAACCATTCAGGTTTTGCACAGCGATTCCCAAGAACCGCAAGAAAACTGGCTCTCCATAGCTAAAACTCAAAAGGCGCAAGCTGCCATAAGGCAATGGCTTAGAAAAACAATAACAACGCAATCCGAAATTTTAGGGAGAAAAATTTGGCAAAGGGAATTGCAAGGCCTTAAAGTATCAAAAGAAAATTATCCAAAAGATTCCGATATTTGCCATGCTTTTAAGGCTCAAAACATAAGCTCTTTTTATGAAAGCCTTGGCAAAAGCGAAATTTCTCTTAAAAATGTTTTCAATTTCTTAAAACGATATTCAGACGATTCTTATGCTTGGCAAAAACTTAAACTATTCAATGTGTTCAGCTCGGCAGAAAATTCCCCTATAAGCATAGGTTACAACGAAAGATTTTTGCTCAACTATGCCTCATGCTGCAACCCGCTACCAGGGGATAATGTTAGGGGAATTATGAAAAGCGGCAAGGGGATAGAGATACACAAGGAAAATTGCAAAATTTTGAGTAAATTTCCGCAAGAACAGCAAATTTCCCTGCAATGGGAACAGCAAAACGTAGCAAAACCGGAATTCAAATGCGTTTTTAGGGTAGAAGCGGCAGATAAAATGCAAATGGAAGATATTTTCAGTGCGGTTTCAAAACACCATGCGCTTGTGAAAAAAACTATATTTGAAAACAAAGAAGGGCAGCTAAGGGGCAAGATAGACTTGCTAGCTTTTAACTCTGCTCAGGTAAAGAACATAGAGCAATCACTAAAAGCTATTGCTGGGATTCAAAGGATAAAACGGCTATGAAAAGCACTATTAAAATTCACGTTCCTCCTTCGCAACAAGTTATGCGTAATCGCACATATAACCGCCACATGCGCAATTTGTATTACGAAAAGTCTAACTATCAATTCAGAAAAATAAAAAAATCTATGGATGCCCAAATTTTGCCAAAGGAACTGAATCTGCTGCCAGAACTTTATGAATTTCTGGGGCATTTGGATGTGTGCCAGTTTTATGCAAAACAGGCAGTTTATTGCAACAAGTCCGAACAAATAGTGCCATATTCACAAGACCACCATTGGGGAATTTTGCAAGAAGAAATTTTGCTGGTATATTTCTTGGAAGAGCAAATTTCCAGTGCTAAATATGTTTTGAACCATATAGAAACAAACATGAAAGTACAGGATTTTGCAAAGAAAAATGATGTTATTGTGCATCATATACTTTCCAACATAGACGAGCTAAATGAAGACGCAGAAAAAGATTTGCACTATTTTTGCGATAACATTGAGAAGAGATACAAGATAGGAAATAAGTTGTTTGGCGTTTTGCAAGAATTACAAAATTTTCAGTAGGGGGGATATTTTGTGGAAAAAAAAGAGGAATTCGCAAAGCATCAACGTCTCATAAGTGGAGTGAGAGAAGTAGAGGAAATACTCAAAAAAAAGCCAGGTTTAATTCATCGGGTGTTGTTCAAGTTGAAAAGTGGCAACGTTAAATTGTACGAATTGCAAAAACTTGCAGTACAAGCGGGTGTTCACGTTCAGCAGGTAGAAGAAAAAACTTTAGACAAATTGACAAAAAGGCACGGTGGCGTTATTGCCCTTTGCCACGAAAAAGCTATGTTGCCTTGGAATGAAACGCGAAAAATTTTGCTGGAGATTAAGCACAACAACATTCCCTGCCGCATTGTGGTAGCCGCAAATTTAGAAGACCCTCATAATCTAGGTGCTTGTATTCGCTCTTCGTTTGCGCTTGGTGTTAATATTATGTTGCTTCCATCAAAAGGTTCTTGCGGGTTAACGCCAGCTGTGGAGCGAAGCTCGGCAGGAAGCCTTGAAAAAATGACTCTTTGCCGCCCGAGCAATCTTGAAATTGCCTTAAAGGAACTCAAAGATGCTGGCTATCAAATTGTGGGTTTAGACGGGCACAGCGAAACTTCAATAATCAACTTTAAATTTTCCCAGCACCTTGTTATGGCAATTGGCGGCGAAGACAAGGGGCTTCCGCCATATATAAGAAAATATTGCGACTCTATTGTGAAAATCCCAATGTTTGCAGGAGCTCATTCTTATAATGCAAGTGTGGCACTTGCGCTGGGGTTATATACGGCAAGTTTTTCTACATTTATTCACAAACAAACCGGAGACTGAAATGAAACAGATATCAGCGCAAAACCTTGATTTCAAGGAACTGAACGAGCAGGTGAAAGCGGCTACAGAAGATGTTTGCGTAGATCATTGCTATGGGCAAAGATTTATGGGCAGTGCCATGAAAGGGAAAACGCTTGTGATAAACGGAACACCCGGCAATGCGTTAGGTGCTTATTTAGACGGTGGCATTATTGAGGTGAAAGGCAATGCCCAAGATGCAGTGGGCGACACAATGAATGACGGCAGAATAATAGTTCACGGCAGCACGGGCGATGCCTTGGGCTACGCTATGCGAGGTGGCAATATTTTTATACGTGGCAATTCTGGCTACAGAACCGGCATTCACATGAAAGAATACAAAACCAAAAAGCCAGCTATAGTGATAGGTGGCAAAACAGGCAGCTTTTTAGGTGAATATTTAGCAGGTGGAATTATAGTGGTGCTGGGCATAGATATAGAGGATATTCCCGTTGGGAATTTCACAGGCACAGGAATGCACGGCGGCAAAATTTTCATTAGAACAAACAAGGAACTTTCTGGGCTTCCAGCTCAAGTTGTGCTAGAACTAGCTTCTGCAGACGATTTGAAAGAAATAGAGCCTTATGTTGCAGAATTCGCCAAACATTTTGGCGTTGACGCAGGTTCTTATTTGAAAGACCGTTTTTATGTGTTGAAACCAAATGCCAAGAATCCTTACAAGCAGCTATATACGCATAATTAAATAGTTGTCTGAACCCTGATTATCAGAATGAGCCACCATTATTGGCTTTTTAATATTTTCCGCTTGGAATTTATATATTACTCCTTAAAATATAGTTATTAGGAGTTTTCTATGAAAAACGCAAAACTAGCATTAGTAGCAGTCCTTGGACTTGCCTTAACATTCACATTTTCCTGTTCTGGCGGCGATGACGGAGACGAGGGCGGCAACAACCCAAACAACGGTGGCACATCTTCGCCAAGCGGTGGTGGTTCTTGCAATATAAATGGTGGAATCGTTACAATCGGTAGTCAAACTTGGATGGCTGAGAATTTGAACTGCAATGTGAGCGGTAGCTTATGTTATAGAGAAAGCGAAGCCAACTGCAGTAAATACGGCAGGCTTTACGATTGGAATACAGCTAAGAAGGTATGTCCATTCGGTTGGCACTTGCCAACCAACGATGATTGGAACAAACTGGTAAGCTACGTAGAAAACGACAATGGGTGTAGTAAATGTGCAGGCAAGTATTTGAGAACTAGCGATTGGGGTGGCAATGACAAGTACAGGTTTGCGGCTCTGCCTAGCGGTTTCGGTAGTTACGATGGTCTTTTCGGCGGTGCTGGCAGCTACAGCCAGTGGTGGAGTATCTCGGAGGACAATAGCAACAAAATCTACTATATGTATATGTACTCTGGAATTGAGGATGCCTACTTGGTCAATCGCGATTATGGTTACTTGTACAGTGTCCGTTGCATAAAGGATTAAGGCGTATTGGTTTCGGCTACGCTCAACCAACGCTCATTGAGCGAAGCCGAAATGAGCGGTTTTCTATGCAGTTGCTGGGCGGGTTTGTTTGCGGAGTATTTTCTTGGCTTCGGCTAAGGAAACGCCTTTTTCCCATAGGGCAAATAACTCCTCTTGAGCCTCCTCGCGCTCCTCTTCCCTCGCAACCGCAATAGCATCGTCCAAGTTCCATTCGGTAAAAAGCATATTCAAAACCTCCGAAGCGCGCTTCTCCAAGAAATATACTAAAATTTTTTTGGGAAAAAAACAAAAAATGAGGTTGTCGTGCGTTTGTGTGTGGTTGTTTGTGTTTTTTCTATATTTAAATTGATAGAGTAAATACAAGTAAAAAATTTGTAAATAAAAGCAAATTTTTACATAGTTCAAAAAAGGAGGGGAAGTCTTATGACTATATTCAGGCAATTGCTGTTTGTTTGGTTGGCCTTTTTTCTCATGGCCTTCATAAGTTACTGGTTTGTGAGAGACATTGTAAATGGCTATTTAACAAAAGAAGCCAAAAATGCCTTGTCTTATTCGCAGTCAAAAATAACCACCGATTTGCTGGGGATAGAAACATCCTTGCAAAATTTTTCGCACAGCATACGCAGTATGATTGTGCGTGGCAGTTCTGCAAATACAGTGCTGGAATATATGACTGAGATTACAAAGTATCTCACGTCTATTGATGCACATATATCTGGTTTTAACGGTATTTACGGAGTTTTTGATGCGTATGAAAATATGTACCTTGACGGAACAGGTTGGACTCCGCCAAAAGATTATGTGCCAAAAGAACGTCCTTGGTACAAAGCAGCCCTAGCCGCAGGTGGTAGCGTAGCAACTACAACACCTTATATAGATGCACATACGGGAGAAACGGTAGTCTCTTATTCAAAACTCATTTTTGATGAGAATGGCAAGCAACTAGGCGTTGTGTGCATAGATTTATTGCTAGATAAAATAGTGAAATATGTTGTTGGTACACGCCTTGCCGAAGGTGGTTATGGAATATTATTGAACGAAAATTTGGAAATAATCGCCACTCCAACAAAAGAAAATATGGGCAAATCCCTCTCTGATTTGCCGCACAAAGGTTTTTTAGATGTAGTGGATGGTTTAAAAAATGGTATAGATATTTCTGAACATAAAATAGTAGATGACAAACATGATTTTATTCTGTTTACCAAACGATTTGAAAACGGTTGGCACATGGGAATTATAACTCCCACAGACCAATATTACCAAAAAGTTAAGAATATGAAAGTGTTCATCGCTGTTTTAGGCGTGTTTTGGGCGTTGACTCTTAGTTTTATATTATTCCGTCTGGCTAAGGAAAAACAGAAAGCCGATGAGAAAAATCTGTTGGCAGAAGCCGCCTCAAAAGCCAAGAGCGATTTTCTCGCAAAGATGAGCCATGAAATAAGAACACCTATGAACGCAATAATAGGAATGGCAGAACTAGCTTTGCGTGAGAATAGGCCAAACATTATCCGCGAGCATATTATCACAATTAAGCAAGCCGGAGCTAATCTTTTATCCATAATCAACGACATTCTGGACTTTTCAAAAATTGAGAGTGGCAAGCTGGAAATAATCCCTAGCAACTACCAATTCTCCTCGCTGATAAATGATGTGGTGAGCATTATCAGAATGCGAGTAGTGGATTCAAATTTGAGTTTTGTGGTAAATATAGACTGCAATGTTCCTAATTCTCTTTTGGGAGACGAGGCTAGGATAAGGCAAGCTATGCTCAATTTGTTGAGCAACGCCGTAAAATACACAAAGAAAGGTTTTGTTTCATTTTCTGTGAGCGGAGAGATAACCGAAGATAAGGTTTTCTTAACCATAGATGTTACAGATAGCGGAAACGGTATAAAGCAAGAAGATTTGAAGAAACTGTTTGGCGAATTTGTGCAGATTGATTCGGAATCTCACAAAGGTATTGAAGGCACGGGGCTTGGTCTTGTGATAACAAAAAAACTTGTGAATGCCATGGGTGGAAACATAAGCGTTTACTCGGAATATGGCAAGGGCAGTACATTTACAATTACGCTTTCGCAAAAAATATGCTCGCCTGAGCCTTTAGCTTCGGTTGAAAAAGCAGAAGAAAAAAGCGTTCTTGTTTATGAACCTAGTGAAATATATGCCAATTCCATAATTTGCACTGTGGACAATTTGGGCGTGATTTGCCATAGAGCAGAAAATGATTATGATTTACGCGAGAAACTGCAAAATAAAGATTACGCATTTTTGTTCGTTTCTTATCCACTGCTTATAAATGCTAAAGCAATAATGAGGGAGCTTAAATCCAAAACCAAAATAGTTGTGTTAACAGAGTTTGGCAATGCCACAGCAGATATGAATTTGGATGTATTGGCTATGCCTGCGCACTCCATATCCATTGCGAATATATTGAACGGCATATCTGGTCGTTTTTCTTATAGCGCAAATGAAGATGCCTCTGTGGCAAGGTTTAACGCCCCAAGGGCTAGGATTCTCATTGTGGATGATATAGGCACAAATTTAAAGGTAGCCGAGGGTTTACTTTTGCCTTACAAAATGCAAATAGATTTGTGTATGAGCGGCTCTGCGGCTGTTGAGACAGTGAAGAAACATCCCTACGATTTGGTACTCATGGATCACATGATGCCACAGATGGATGGCATTGAAGCTACAAAACTCATAAGAGAAATGGGTAGCGAAAATACAAGCTATGCAGAACTACCTATTATAGCACTGACCGCCAACGCTATTTCTGGCATAAAAGATATGTTTTTAGCAAATGGCTTTAACGATTTTTTATCAAAGCCCATAGATACCGTTAAACTCAATGCGGTTTTGGCAAAATGGATTCCAAAAGAAAAGCAGGAAAAATTAGACGGTATAGCTGAAAAAAATCTATATTATAGCTAGCCTATGAAACATTTTAAAAAGTATATCCCCGATTTCCTTTTAAAGGCAATGGCGGGGCTTTTGGGAACCAGCGATAATATTGCTGGCAAGAGCGTGGAAAAAACGCAGAGTTATTTGGGTTTATTGATTGGGGCCATGTCAAAGCGCGGTTTGTATGCAGAAGAGATGCGTAATTGGAATATCGGTTTGGTATTGCTGTCTTCGCAGTTTTATGATGTTGGCAAAATTGCTGTGAAAGACGAGATTCTCAATAAACACGGTAAACTCACAGAAGAGGAATTTGCCGAAGTAAAAAAGCATACGACTAGTGGCGAAGTAATTATTGAAAAAATGGAACATAACTCAACTGAACACGAATTTTTGAAACATGCTAAAATTTTTGCCGCTACTCACCACGAAAAATGGGATGGGAGCGGATATCCAAAAGGCTTAAAGGGACTCGAAATTCCGCTTGAAGGCAGACTTATGGCCATAATAGATGTGTACGATGCTCTAATTTCCGACAGACCATATAAACAGGCATTTTCGCACAAAGAAGCTGTTGAAATTATCTCAGATAATAAGGGAAAGGCATTTGACCCTGATTTAGTAGATGTATTTCTTGAGATTTCCGATGAATTCAACAGAATTTTTTATATTTTAGCACAACTAAAACAATGGAAACACTCAGTAACCACAAATGTATAGAGGAAATACTTCAGGAATCCAATGACTGAGAATAGAAAAACTATTTATCTTGTTGACGATAATGCAACAAATTTGGCAGTTGGCAAAAATGCCCTTGTTGGGCATTACAAAGTTTTCACCATGAATTCCGGTGCATCTCTTTTGAAATTTCTCGAAAAGAACATTCCAGATTTAATTCTTTTAGACGTTGAAATGCCAGAAATGAATGGTTATGAAGTGATAAAAATCATAAAGAGTAAAAGGGAAACCAAAGATATTCCTGTTATTTTTTTAACGGCAAGAACCGATGGAGACAGCGAGCTTGAAGGGCTTTCTCTTGGTGCTATAGACTATATAACCAAACCATTTTCCCCTTCTCTTTTGCTCAAGCGCATAGAAACGCATTTAGAACTTGCAAATTACAATAAACACCTGCAAGAAATGGTTGCGGCTAAAACTAAATCTGTATTAGAGCTTCAAAACGCCATTTTAAATGCAATGGCAGAGCTTGTGGAAAGTCGCGATGATATTACTGGCAAACATGTGGAAAGAACGCAGGGTTATTTGGCTTTGTTGATTGATGCACTGATAAAACGCGGTTTACATGCAGAAAAGGTGTGTAATTGGAATTTAGATTTGGTGCTTAGGTCTTCGCAATTGCATGATGTTGGCAAGATTGCCGTGAAAGACGAAATTCTCAAAAAGAACGACAAACTCACAGGAGAGGAATTTGCCGAAATAAAAAAGCATCCTCTTTGCGGTGAAGAAATTATTGAGAAAATAAAACGAAATACAACTGAGCACGAATTTTTGGAACACGCTGGAATATTTGCTGCCACCCATCACGAAAAATGGAATGGTTCTGGTTATCCAAAAGGGCTAAAAGGCGAAGAAATCCCGCTTCAGGGCAGATTAATGGCTATTGCAGATGTTTACGATGCACTCGTTTCGGAACGTCCTTATAAAAAAGCTTATACGCATGAAGAAGCTGTGAATATCATTAAAGAAGGCAGAGGAACACATTTTGACCCTGATTTGGTGGACATATTTCTTGAAATTTCCGATGAATTCAACAAAAGAGTTCATAAATGTTAGAACTTGATAAAAAAAGAACAAGAGTTATACGTTCCGTATTTAAGCAACTATTATTTGTTTGGCTTGCTTTTTCTATTATGACATTCATAAGCTATTTGTTTGTAAAAAACATTGTAAACGATTATTTAACTAAAGAAGCAAAAAATGCCCTGTCTTATACGCAATCAAAAGTAGCTACCGATTTGCTACAGGCAGAAACATCCTTGCAAAATATTGCGCAAAGCGTACGCACTATGATTTTACGGGGTAATTCCGCAAATGTAATACAGGAATATTTAATTGAAATGACAAAATATTTAATGTCCAATGATACGCGGGTATCGGGTTTTAGCGGTGTTTACGGTGTTTTTGATGTATTCAAAAATAAGTACCTTGACGGAACAGACTGGGTTGTGCCAGAAGGTTATGTGCCAAAAGAACGCCCTTGGTACAAAGCAGCCATAGCTGCAGGCAGTAGCGTGGCAGCTACAGCACCTTATGTTGATGCACAAACAGGAGAAATTATAGTTTCTTATTCAGAGTGTATTCTTGATAATAATGGCAAGCAGCTTGGCGTTGTGAGCATGGATTTGTTGTTAGATAGAATAATGAAATATGTTATAAGCACACGCCTTACCGAAGGCGGTTATGGAATATTGTTGAACGAAAATTTGGAAATTATAGCCTCCCCAACAAAAGAAAATATGGGCAAACATCTCTCTGAATTGTCGTACGAAGGTATTTCGGATATAGTGAAGGATTTAAAAAAAGGTATAGATATTTCCGAGTATAAAATAGTAATAGGTGATAGGAAGAACTCAAAGTTTATTCTGTTTACCAACCGATTTGAAAACGGTTGGCACATGGGAATTTTAACTCCTATGGATCAATATTACCAAAAAGTAAAGAATATGAGAATGTTCATTGCTCTTTTAGGCGTGTTTTTAGCTCTTGTACTTAGTTTTATATTATTCAGCCTTGCCATAGCAAAACAGAAATCCGATGAAAAAAATCAGTTGGCAGAAGCTGCATCAAAAGCCAAGAGCGATTTTCTCGCAAAAATGAGCCATGAAATAAGAACTCCTATGAACGCAATAATAGGAATGGCAGAGATGGCCTTGCGCGAGTACATATCAGATGCTGCCCGTGAACATATTATCACAATTAAGAAAGCTGGAGCCAATCTTTTATCCATAATCAACGATATTTTAGATTTTTCAAAAATTGAAAGCGGAAAATTGGGAATAGTTCCGAAAAATTACTCATTTTCATCTATGATAAATGATGTAGTTAACATTATCAGAATGCGTATTGTTGGCTCAAATCTGAGTTTTGTGGTGAATATAGATCCAAATATTCCAAATTCTCTTTTTGGAGACGAAACTAGAGTAAGGCAAGTGTTGCTGAACATATTGAGTAACGCCGTTAAATACACAAAAAAAGGCTTTATCTCCTTTTCCGTAAACGGAGAAATAACCGGAGACACAGTTCTTTTAACCATAGAGGTTGCAGATAGTGGCATAGGTATAAAAAAGGAAGATTTGCAGAGGCTGTTTGGCGAGTTTGTCCAAGTGGATATGGAGTTCAACAAAGGTGTTGAAGGCACTGGGCTTGGACTTGCCATAACAAAAAATCTCATTAATATGATGAATGGAGATATAAGCGTTCAATCGGAATATGGCAAAGGCAGCACATTCACCGTTAAATTGCCGCAGAAAATACGCACCAATGAATCTTTTGACACTATTAAAAATGATAGCATAACAATTAAATTTAATGCCCCAAAAGCAAAAATTCTCATTGTGGATGATATTGATACGAATTTAAAGGTAGCCAAGGGCTTGATGCTACCTTACAAAATACAGGTTGATTTGTGCTCAAGTGGAGTGGAGGCAATTGAAAGAGTAAAGGCAAATAGTTACGACTTGGTATTTATGGATCACATGATGCCAGAAATGGACGGCATTGAAACCACTAAGCTCATAAGGGAAACATACACAAATCTGCCTATTATTGCGCTAACCGCTAACGCTATTTCTGGCACACAGGAAATGTTCCTCTCAAACGGCTTCAACGATTTTTTATCAAAACCCATAGACATCATTAAACTGAATTCTATTCTGGAAAAATGGCTGCCAGAAGAAAAACAAGAAAAAGCTATGGAAACCGTGTTTGAAAGCTCAAACGTGAACTTAGAAATACTTGACACATTCTATAAAGACGGCTTTATAAAAATAAAAGAAATCAAAGAATGTTTAGAAACGGAAAACTACCATTTATACACAATATATATCCATGCGTTGAAAAGCGCAAGCGCAAGTGTAGGAGCTTTGGATTTATCCGAAATGGCAAAGTCTTTGGAAATGGCAGGGAAAAAAGGAGATTTTACATATATTAAACATCACACATCTAAGTTTTTAACAACTTTGGAAATTCTTTTGAATAACATAAACGCTACTCTTTTGGCGAATAGGAAAAATGAACAAAAAGGCCCCGTTGATTTTGAAGTCTTGAAAATCGAACTTAATAAATTAAAAGAAGCAATTAGTATTTTAGATTCCGATGCCATTGATGCGGCAACTACCTCTCTGAAAGCATATACACAAGTGGCAGAAGTAGAAAATATTTTGCAAAAAACATTAACTGGAGAATACGATGAAGTTGTGGCTATAATAGATAGGCTTGCTCTACGGGGTGCGACTGCTGCTATAAAGCCATAGTTACAGAGCAAATTTTTCTATATTTCCATATATAAGGAGTAAAAATGATCGCAGCCACAATGTTGATGAAAGAAATAGAAGCCTTGCCAGAAGAGTATGTGGCGGAAGCTTTGGATTTTGTTCTATTTTTAAGAACAAAGAGGGCTAATAGTATGCCTAAAAGGACAAAGGTAAAGTCTATGTTCGGCGCGTTTCCTGGAATAAGTACTGATGTTGAAAGAGATGAAGAAGATAGAGTATGAATATAATAGATTCTTCTTTATGGCTTGAATATTTTTACCTTTAAATTGCTTAATTGATTATG
>Ga0268262_10005471_pt1 | contig 12596 bp, 13 predicted proteins | sample TergutNc150P3_FD_190354 | JGI IMG/M metagenome (GOLD analysis project Ga0268262, IMG submission 190354) | Nasutitermes corniger P3 segment gut microbial community from laboratory colony in Florida, USA - Nc150 P3 (SPAdes) (version 2) | ecosystem: Host-associated > Arthropoda: Insects >... | reverse complement strand
GAGTGACGGGCGGCATAGCGGCTTACAAGGCCCCCGAGTTGCTTCGTATTTTGCAAAAAAGAGGTGCGGAGGTTCGTGTGGCAATGACTGCCGAAGCCACCAAATTTGTTGGGCAAACAACTTTTGCAGCACTTTCTAATTTCCCAGTTTACACAGAAACCGCTGCCGCAGATTCAAAACCATTTCAGCACATAGATTACCCTCGCTGGGCAGATATTTACATAATTGCCCCTTGCTCCGCAACAAGTTTAGCCCGTTTTGCCTGTGGCACTGGCGAAGAACCTGTATCCCTTTGCTTTTTGGCAATGCAAGGCGAAAAATGGGTTGTTCCTGCGATGAATTCCGTTATGTTCAATTCACAAGCTGTGCAGAGAAATTTGCAAACCCTTCGCTCTTGGGGAGTTAAAATTGTGGAACCAGCAATTGGGCATTTAGCTTGCGGTGAAGAAGGAGCAGGCAAATTCCCAGAGCCAGAAGACATTGCAGATGAACTTGAATTTTACGTAGCAAAGAAAAACAAAACATTATTAATAACTATGGGGCGCACTCAAGAATCAATAGACCCTGTTCGTTATATATCAAACAAATCAAGTGGAAAAACAGGTGTGGCAATAGCAAAAGAATTTTTGCGAGGCGGCTGGCGAGTTATAGCAGTTTGCGGACCAATGGAAGCAAAACTTCCGGGGCAATGCGAAAAAATAGAAGTGAAAAACGCAGAGGATATGAACAAAGCAGTGCTTAAAATGCAAAAACAAGCAAACGCCATTGTGCACTGCGCTGCCGTTGCAGATTACCGCCCCAAACGAACTGCAACTCAAAAAGTGAAAAACAGCAGAGCGATTCAAAAATTGGAGTTGGAAGAAACTCCGAACATTTTGAAAAACACAATTAAAAACAAAGTGTCAAAACAAAAAATAATATCTTTTGCATTGGAAACAGAAAACGCTTTGCAAAACGCCAAGAAAAAATTTGAAGGTGGCGGTATAGATATTTTGGTTGTGAACACAGCGGATAATTTTGGGAATGATAAAGTTGAATATGGAATTTTGAGCAAAGGTAGCCGGAGCGAAGAACTCGTTTGTGGCAGTAAGGAGGAGTTGGCTTTGCGGGTGTTTGAGGGGGTGAATGCCTAAATTCCTACTACCACTAGTCTTCCTCGCTTTATGCGCCTGCGAAAGAAACCTCAGCGCAGATGATGCTTTTGCTCTTGCTTATGCAGAACTTCGTATAGCAATACATGAATACGGAGAATCAGAAGACGGCAAGGCTATTCGATTTCAAATTTTGGAAAAATACGGATTTTCTGCGGATAGCTTTGAAGAAAAAACAGAAGAATTAAAAAAAGAGCCCGATAAATGGATAAAATTTCAAAAAACTGTTATAAATATTTTAGATAGCATTGCAAGGTTAGATAGCATTGCAAAATTAGATACTATTGCAAAATCAGATAGTATTGCAAAATTAGATACTATTGCAAAATCAGATAGCATTGTAAAATTAGACAGCATTGCAAAATTAGGTAGCTTTATAAAATTAGGTGGCATTGCAAAGATAGCTATTTTAGACAGCATTGCAAAGTTAGATAGCATTGCAAAATTAGATACTATTGCAAAATGAAAATTCTACTCTCTATTTTAGCAATTTTCGTGTGCCTTGGATTTGCCGGTACAGGGGTATCTTACAAAGAGGCAATAGAGGGCAACAAAAAAAACGACAAACCTATTTTGCTTGAATTTTACGCAGACTGGTGCATTCCCTGCCTTGAGATGGAAAAAACGGTTTTCAAAGATGCCGCTGTGATAAAAGAACTCAAAAACAATTTTTATTTTGTTCGCTTGAACACCGAAAAAGAAGCGCAAATTTTTTGCGAAGGCGAAACTCTGCCTATTCTAGATTGCCTAGAACTCTGGGAAATTCCAGGCATTCCCGCTTTTGCTGTTTTAGACAAAAACGGAAGTTTAAAACATATCACAACCGGCACTTTTGAAAAAACCACATTTTTGAACTTCTTAAAAGCGATAAGGAAAAAATGAAATTTATTTTTTGGCTATGCTTAATTTCCCTAATGCAAGTATATATCCTTTACCAGATAACCCTGCGCCTACTTTCACCATTTTCAAAAAATTCTAAAAATTCTGGAAATCCTGCAAATTCTGAGAATTCTGGTTCAGACAAAGTTTCAATAATAATCTCCGCACACAACGAAGAAGAAATTATTGAGCAGAAAATTTTGAACACTCTGGCTTTGGACTATCCAAAAGACAAAATGGAAATTTGGATTGGCGATGATGGCTCTACGGATAAAACCGCAGAGATTGTGCAAAAATTCAGCGAAGTGCATTTGTTCAGAAAAGAAAAAAACGAAGGAAAAGCCGCTATGCTCAACGACTTGTGCAAAAGGGCAAAGGGTGATTTTTTTCTCTTTAGCGATGCAAATACGATGATTGAAAAAAACGCATTGAAAAATTTAATATCAAAATTTACCGATAGTAAAATTGGGTGCGTTTGCGGGCAGCTTGCGCTAAAAGATGAAAGCGGTTCTGCTCTGAGCAAAACCGAAAGCCTCTATTGGAAGGGAGAATCCAAATTGAAAATGCTGGAAAGTCATTTTGGAGCGGTAATGGGGAGCAATGGGGCATTGTATGCAATTCGCGCGGAATTATATCCGGTGCTTCCAACGCATAAAACCATAATGGACGATTTTTACATAACGGCAAAAATTTTGATGAAAAACCATTCCTGCGTATTTTGCGAAAATGCTCTTGCTTTTGAAAATACATCCATTTCAAAATATGGAGAATTCAACCGCAAGGTTCGCATTGGCAGAGCCAATTTCAATTTTCTCTCCACCTTTTTTCCTTTGCTCAGTCCTTTGCAGCCTATGAGAGCATATATGTTTTTATCGCACAAATTGCTCAGGTGGCTAAGTCCCTTTTTGCTTTTGATGCTTTTTGCAAGCAGTATTCTGTTAATTGATGTTCATATATTTTATGCAGCATTTTTAAGCATTGAATTTTTGTTCCTAATAGCTGCATTATTAGGCGTGCGGGTGTGCAATTATTTTTTAAGCATGAATTTTGCCTTGTTTCTCGGCTTTTGCAAATCTTTTTTCAAAGAAAGCGGAGGTGCTTGGAAAAGAGAGGAACGTCAAAAATAAAAACCGGCTTCGGCATTTATTCCTTTGTTGAATGTTGGCCGCATAACAAAATAAGCAGGGCTGTCAAAATTGTGAAGCATTGCATCAACTGCGGCATCTGCAAGGGAATAGAGGTAAAATAATGTCATTGCCCAAATATACTGATTTCTCTTTTTTCTAAAAAACAAAATATCTTCTTTTGCCATGCTTATTGCCACATCATCTTCTGCTTCTATTGCCCGGTGCAAGTTCGCTAAGTGAAATTTTACCATTTCTTGCCGCGAATAATAGCTAAACGCACTTCCAATTAAACCCATGTAGAGCAAGCCTGCCTTGCCGTATTCGTGATTGTAAATTTGCCCCCAACCCGGTACTAAAGCTGCTCGCCAAAGAGCAGAGGTAGCGGAATGGGTTTCGGTACTGTGCCCCTGATTATTTTTCCAAATTCCATAAGCATCAAAAATTCCGTAGATGTGAAGCCCCGCAAGCCAGGCAAATTCAGATGTCCATAAATCTTTTGAGGCCCTTTTTTTAGATTGCTCTTTTAATAAAGTTCTCGCGTACATTCTTTCGATATCTTTCCAATAAGAAGTATCTGCAGAATCATTGTGCAAAGCAATTAGGTCTCTGTAAAAAGAAACTGAATCTCTATACGCTCTTATGTTCTTATTAAAAATATTATTTTGTCTAAATTTATTGTAAAAAGTTTCGTAAATCAAAGCTCCTTCAAAAGCGAGCAAAAAGCCGCCTCTAACATAATGCCCCGTGTAAAACTGACCGCCTCCCGGAAAGAAAAAAGAAGTTAAATGCACCATAGCCAAATTATGATTCTTTGTTTCAATATCCCAGTCATATCTTTTCAAAGTGTCTATTGCCAGAATGCCTGTGTTATTCTGGGCAAAAGCAAGCGAGGCAAAAAGAAGCAATATAAATTTTCGCAAAAGCACTAAATTCTCCGTTTATATTTGGTAAAGATAGTAAACCTACCGAGCTTCCGCATAAGGCTCTAGAAATTAGTATATTTCCATACTTATGAGCGAAACGAATTTGAATGGTGCCTGGAAAATGATTTGGGACCCAGAGAATAAAGGTGTAACCAGTCGCTGGTTCGCTGAAATTCCTAGTAAAGCCAAAAATGCGGAAATTCCGCATATATGGGAGGAAAATACGGCTGCAACAGCCTTTTATTACAAAAAATTTTCCCTTTCTACCAAAGATAAAAGGTGCTTGCTGCGGTTTGAGCAGGCGGCTGTTTATGCGGTTGTTTGGGTAAATGGAAAATTCGTAGATGAGCATTTTGGCGCGAGCACCTCTTTTGAATTTGATATTTCACAATTTGCAAAAACTAACCACGAAAATCTGCTATGCGTTAAAATATCCAGCGTTCCACTTGGCAACAACTATGAGTTAATGGCTGGTGGCGACCCTATACCAGCCGAGCAAATGCCACTAGGGCTACCTTGGAAACGCTACCCTTTTGCAGGGCTTACAGGCAAAGTATCTATTACAAGCGGCGAAAGAGCCTTGCTCACCTCTATGGAAATAGCCACAAATGCCGACCACGGACGAATAAATGTAAAATTGTTTTTTAATAATCCGCGCAACTATGTGGCTAAATTGAAAATTTTTGCACGTGACCCAAAATTGGAAGTTTCGTGTATTCAAAAGGAAATTAAACTTGAAAAAGAAAATACGAACATCACTCTGCATTTGAAATTTAAGGATATAAAATTCTGGTCTATAGAAACGCCGGAAATTTATGCGCTGGAAATTCGTTTGGACGGTTCAAATTATTTAACATCTAATTTTGGTTTTAAAAAATTTGATTGCAAACAGGGAGATTTCTTTTTAAATGATTCCATAATTAAAATACATGGCATAGCATACAGCCACCGCAGGGATATTCCCATTGCAAAAGAACTGGAACATATCAAGGAGTTGGGTTTTAATGCAGTTCGCACCGGCGGTGCTCCTTTTAACGGAGAAGCTTTAGAAGAATGTGATAAACTTGGGCTTTTGGTTTTTCAGGAATTTCCTATATGCGATGAACAATCCAGCAAAATGGGTTTGGAAGCCATAAAAACAATTGCTCCAGAAATAGTACGCGAAAGCGCAAACCACCCATCACTAGCAGCATGGATTTTAGGGTCTGAGAATGGCAGGCTAATTTTGGAAAATGGGGCAAAACTTCTAAATCGCATAGACACTCTAGAAAGCTGCCATCCGGCTATAAGCAACATAAACAACGTTTCCATAGACAACGACCAAAATTTCAAGCACGGGCACGAAAAGACATTTAGCGCAACTGGAAAAATAATAGGTGTTACAGATGGAACTGTGCTTCCATACTCTTCGCATTATCTTGCTCTCAAAATTTTTGGCGGAGTGCCCTTCACTCTGTTTTTATCTCGCTATGGAATTTCGGAAGATATTCTAGACCCTTTCTTTGGCGATGTTTGGTTACAAGACAACTACAAATTATTTACCGATGATATCAAGAAAAACGGGAAGGTTTTGCTCTCCATAAAAAATCACTATATTTTTGGTTCTGCAAAAAACAATGCCACTATGCAAAACTTAACGCAAAAAATAAAAGATTTCATAAGCAAAAATGCAAAGGATATATGGCCAAATGTTGAATCTTTCATAAAAGATTCAAATGAGCTTGTTTTGTCTGGGCTAGACCAAAACATTCAATGCTTGCAGAGCAGCCCTGTTGTTAGCGGATATTTCATTGAAGAATGGGCAGATTTCAAAAACGATTTAAGCGGAATAATAGACGAAAATGGCGAGAGCAAAAATTTAGAGCAAAGCATTAAAAACATCACTGCATCCACTAGATTGCTTTTGAGCGGCTTGGAGAGAGTTGTGGCAAAAACAGAAAGCATTTCATTTCAGCTCAGCCTGCTCAATGAAAAAAGATTAAATGAAATAACCATATCTGTGCAACTTCTGGATAAAAACGAACAAGCGGTAGTTTCGCAAAGCAAAGATTTTTCTGGACTAAAATTTACATTGGCTTCTCTTGGCGAGTTAAGCCTGAAAGCTCCGCAAAAACCAGGTTCTTATAACTTAAAATTAACGCTTGCAAGCAATGAAGTGGAAATATCTTCTATAGAAGAACCCATAGAAGTTATTGATACTCCCAATATTAAAAATGCGCTAGCAAAATCTGAGTTTTTAGATGCTGCAGAAAATTCATCGGAAATAATTAAAATGATAAATAGCAAAAAACCGGTGCTATTCACAGCGAACCTCAATTCTTGGGCTGACAACTCCATTTTGGAATCCGTTGCAAACGCCGTTAAAGCCGGAAAAATTCTCTTTATCTCAGACATAATGCCAGAAGATATTAAACACTTCTCCGCATTTGGCTATTCTTTGGAATGTTTTTATTCTTCTGGAGCTGCTGGCGCAAGCATTCACTATGTCCAAAAAAAATCAGAGTTTGAGAGCGAATTATTTGGAAAATCCATTTTAGATAAAACTTGCTCCGCTATTGTGCCTAGCCTATCTATGCTTAAAATTAAAGATGCGCAAAGTCTTGTGCATTCGGTTTCCATAAAAAACGATGAGTTGCAAACTGGTGTGGACTTGCAGATAGTGGAATATGGAAAAGGCAAAATTATTTTCAGCACATTGAATTTTGAAGGCTTAGATACTTACGCGCTTACAAACAGCATGTTCGTAAAAATCATCAAGATGGTTACAGAGTAAAAATTTGTATTTATTCCTTTCTTTTTGCAGCAAATAACAGAGTGGAGAGCAAAAACATAACCGATAATATGTAGAATATTCTCAAGTTTTTAGCCCAATCCTCTTCCAGTTCTGCTACTAGATTGTAAAAAGAGGCTAGCAATATTCCACAAGCATCATACACTTTGTCCCTGCTGTAATGCCATTCTTCAACATTGCAAGAACTACTCTTTGCGCATGTTGCAAGCCAACGCATTCTCAAAGTTATGTTTTTATCAATCTCAAAAAGAGCATCCGTGTTTGGAATTTTAATTCCATTATCGCTTAAATTGTTAAGCAATTCCTCTGTGGATGCCACAAGAGATTGCTGAATACGCAAATTATCTTTTATATATGAAAAATTCATCTGCGCAGGATTTTCAGAAACATATATCCGCGAATCTATCAGCCTATATTCAGAGATATTGGCAATTATCTGCTCATAAGCAAAAGGGGTATTTATCTGCAAGCGGTAATAAAAATAAGATAAAACAAAAACAGAAGCAAAAGCGAGAAGGCCTGCTGGCAAACTAAAGCGCCGAAACAGCAATTCTTTTATACTCATGTGTCCATATCCATAAATTTACCACGCCATTGAATATATGTAAGTGTGCAGCCACGGAGCAATGCCGCAGAATAAAACGAGAGTACCGAGCAGTGCAAGGACTATTTTCTGCCACATACAAACCTCCACAGGTGGCAAATTTTCGTTTGCATCGTTAACCCAAGCTGCTTTTACTATTTGCAAATAATAATACAAGGCTATAACGCTGTTTATGGCAGCAAAACCAACAAGCACATAATTTCCCACAGAAGCTGCGCTTGCAAATACCATCCATTTGCCTATAAAACCAGCTAGAGGCGGAATTCCGGCCAAGCTAAAGGCACTGATTGCAAACAAAACCGCAAGCAAAGGGCTCTGCTTAGAGAGACCGGCAAGAGAATCAAAACTCTCCGGGCGGCTTTTGCCTATTATGCCAATTAAAAAGAACATGAGGTAATTTGAAAACGCATAAAGAAATAAATAATAAACAAAAGAAGAAATGCCAAGCCGCTCGCTGCCGCATAGCCCTATTAAAATGTAGCCAGCCTGTGCAATGGAACTATATGCCATAAACCTGCGCAACCTGCTCTGCTTAAGTGCTCCCAAATTGCCTATGAATATGGTTGCCATAGCAAGCGCAGAAAATATGATCCTGAACACAAAGCCCAAATCTGACAAAGGATAATATATAAGAACGCTTAAAAAAACAAGGGCAACGGCTTTTGAGCTAACAGACAGGTAAGCTGTTATTGGTGTTGGCGCGCCTTCGTAAACATCTGGTGCCCAAGTGTGGAAGGGAAACAAAGTGAGCTTAAAACCCACGCCCATCACTATGAAAATCACTGCCAAGAGCAATAGCTTGGAATCTGTTTCAAGGGTATTGCGTACCGCATTATAAATATCTTCATAAAAAAGCGAACCTGCAAAACCATATAAATAACTAAGGCCAAAAAGCAATACCGCAGTGGCTATTGAACCCATCAACACGTATTTCAGGGCTGCTTCGGCTCCTTTTGCCGAGCTTTTGTTCCAAGCAACCAAAAAGTACATTGGCATAGTTGCAAGTTCCAAGCCTATAAACAGAGATAAAAGTTCGCTAGCCGAAACAACAAGCATTCCGCCAACTGCCACAAATAGCATGGCACTCAAAAATTCCGGCTTGCTCTTTAAGCTGTAGTTACTGCTCAAAACAGAAGCGAAAAAGAAAGATAGCAGCAAAAGTTCCCTTATTAAAATTCCAAAACCGCTAACATACCAAGTTATTAAACTTGCGTTTAAGCTCCCGTCTTCAAACCCGCAAATGGAAAAAACCGCATAAAGCAGGAATAAAATCGCAGAACAGGCATTTGCCAAAAAAACAGAGATTTTTTTTGAAAACAACCCAACTGCCAAAACCGCAAATGGGAGCAATATAAAAACGCAATCCAGGGCTATGAATGGAGACATATTTGGGTAATATAGAATTATTCAAAATAACATATTACGTGTTCTTTTAAAATCCAGTCTAGGTTGTTTAGAATTTGGGGTAGTAGCAATATATCGCTTTTTTCCAAATATTCGGCTAAATATTTTGGTCTAAAATTCTCTTCTATTTTTTTTGCCTCTGGCGAGTAGCTCAAATGCCAAGGTTCCTGCTGTACTCTGCCTATGCCTGGCAAGAAAACTCGCCTGAAACCAAAGGAATTCCCACATTCAATTTGAAAATCCAGCCATTTGTGAAATTTTCCAAATACCCCAAAAGATTCTTCCACACTTAGCTCTGCCTCGTAGTCTTCTGGAACAGAGGCCGCATCTATCACATCAATATCGGTTCCCCATTCGTGCCTGCTAGTGCCAGGCAAGGCACTCCAAAGCAAGATTGCCTTCATGCACTCCAAATCGGAAAGTTTGTCTCTGTTTATCGGTTTGCCAGCTTCATCTAAAATTTTCCTTTTTCCCAAAACTTTCTCATTCCAAATTAAAAGCTGCCTCTCAAAGCTACGCCAGCCGCTTTCAATTTTAGGTTCAAAACCCTGTTTTTTTGCTTCGGCGCAAAAACTTTCAAAAGCCTTTAGTGTTTCTTGTTTTAGCACTGCTACCTGGAAATTGGAACAGGTGAGAGTTTTGGAGCTGTTTTGCCTTCTGCCACGCGCATGGTCTCTTTTATTGCGGTACGAAGCGCAAAGTTTTCTCCGGCATTTTCCCACTTGCCGGTTTTGCTATTTAGCCATAAAACAGTTTCGCCGTTTTGGCTTGTGAAAATTGAAGCGACCATGCCATAGCGAAAAAATTTTCCGGCAATGGTTTTGCCATCTAAATTCAAATTTCCATTCCAAGTTTCGGCGGTGTAGCCAAGGCGAACTCTCTCAAGCAGAACTTCCCAAACCCTGCCAAAAGCCGCCTCGGAACTTATAACGGATTTTTTAAGTTGAGAAGAAATTTCGCGCAAAGCATCTGCGGCTTCGCTGTTTTTATAAGGAAAGCCATTTTCTACAAACAAAATGAGAGTATCTATTGTTTTTGCTAAATCTTCGCTGTATTTTGCCTTGCGTGTTTCAAAATAGCGAGCTGTGCCAAGCGCTTTTTGCCTTGCGCCTTTGAGTTTTTCTATTTCTGCTTTGAGCGAATCTATTTGCCCCTGCAATTCCCTTTCTTGATTTTCTAAAGCTGTGGTTTTTTGTTTGGAATTTGCAACAAAATCTGAATGCCGTTTTGCTTCCGCTTGCGTTAAATTTTTTTCCCTTTCCGTTTCTGCATTCACAGTTTTTATATTGCGGCGAATTTCCGCAAGGCTATTATCTTGCGCAAACAGAGCACTCACTAGGGCAAGCAAAAAGAAATAAGGCATTGGATTAATTTAGAAAATTTTTCGTCCCCATTCAACGAATATTCATTCACAAACATTTTTATATGCTGCAAAATAACAGCATCATCATTTATCTGAGCCAGTTTTCGTATGAAATCGGTAATGGGTTCTTTGCGCTCCCATGCCAATTTTAAACTTTTTTGAACGCACAAATCCATCTCTTTGGCAAACTCTTCGCCTAAATCTTTTTTTATAACCGTGCAACCCAGCGGAATTGGGGCTTGCAGTTCTTGCTCCCAAAATGCACCCAAGTCTGCTATTAAATGCAAACCATCTCTTTGCCAAGTAAAGCGATGCTCGTGTATTACCACTCCTTGTTTTATTTTTTTTTCGCATAGCTCACGGTAGAGTTCATCGAATTTTAGGATTTGGAATTTTGGGTTATTTTTTTTTATCCAAAAGTTGAATAGCGCGGCGGCGGTTGTTTGTTTGCCAGGTAAATAGACTGGTAATTCGGGGTCAAATTTTTCGCTGCAAGAAGAAAGCAATAGAGGCCCGCAACCATAGCCCATTGCTCCGCCGCCGTTTAAAACCATGTACTTGTCTTTAATCAATGGATATACCGCGCAGCTCACCTTTGCCATATCTATGGTTCCGGCCAAAACTTTTTCATTTAATGTTTGAACATCGGCATATTCAACTGAAATTGGGCAAGGTGTTTTAACTTTGCCTTCAATGAGGTTTTGATAAATAAAGGTATCGTTTGGGCATGTGGAAATACCTAGCGAAATTTTTTCACATTTCACAGGCATTTTGCAATCCACTGCCCCAAGGCATTCAACTCTTCCATGCACACCGAATGTTGCATATCGTAAGAATGTCGCTCTATTGGATTACCGTTTGATTTTAAGAAGTCAAATGCTTTTTGGCTAAGAGATGGAGATACTACATTGTCGTAATTTCCATAGCCGAAAAACACAGGAATTTTGGAATTCACTCCATCTTGCGGCATGGTGCTTGTTGTGGGAAAATAAGAAGAGAGGCTGGCGGCTCCGGCCAATTTTTTTGGATAGCGAGTTGCGGTGTGCAAAGCCATAACTCCACCTTGGCTAAACCCAATCAGCAGAATTTTTTCCGAACTTATGCCCTTTTCAATTTCTGCATCTATTAATTCTACAACAAATTTGGAATTTCTCTCAATACCATCAATATCTGGGTTTTGTCCCAAATCCATATCTGAAATATCGTACCAAGCCCGCATTTTATAGCCACCATTTATTGTGACTGGCATTACGGGCGCATGTGGAAAAATGAACCTTATAGCCGCACTTTCTGGCAACCCAAGTTCAGGAACAATGTCTGCAAAATCATGGCCATCTGCACCAAGGCCGTGCATCCAAATAATTGCCGCATTTGGATTTGATTTGGTTTCTTTGATTATGGATTCTAGCATTTGGGTGGTAATATAGAAAAATTTATTGCATATTGTCTGAACCCCGATGGCCCCGATTTTAGGATTTGCCCGATTGCTGGATATGAGTGTTTTTTCTATATTACTAGTAGATGAAAATTTATTTAGACAACTGCTGCTATAATAGACCATTTGATGATCAAACTCCTTTGGTTGTGGATAAAAAAATAGAATTGGTTTGTTCTTATATGTCTATTTTTGAGAATAGCGATAATCCGAATAAAAAACATCTTAAAATTATTTTTGACTTTTTTAAAAACTCAACTCAATTTGTGGGTGATGCCGAAATGCAACGAGTTGAGGAAATTGCCAAAAGTGTGGCAAAGTTGAATATTAAGAATAAAGATGCTTTGCATATTGCAAGTGCGATTTTATCAGAATGTGAATATTTTATAACAACTGATGACATAATCTTGAAAAGATATAAAGGCAACGAAATAATAGTATGTTCGCCTATAGAATTTCTAAATTTTTGGGAGAGAGAAAATGCGTAGTACATCCGTTATTATAGATGAAGGCGTTAACTGCCTGCTAGACAAGCTCGGTTCTGTAGAGACCGAGATATTCATTTCTCATTTTTTGCGAGAGCCATTTGACTATACAAAATGGCGTAGAGATAATCTCTATGAAAATCTTTCGCTTTCTGAGCTTAATAGGAAGGCTGCTGAGTTTGCAAGGGATAATTCTAATTAAATTCTGATTATAGGTATATTGCCCATAACACAATCTCCAAATTTTTTATACTTATTTGCATTAGGGCGACTGGAAAGTAGGTGAAGGATATTCCCTAATGGTGGGAATGTAGAAAATTTTATCAGGATTACTCTTATTCCAAGCCTGCCAGAACAGCCTGTCGCGCACTAGGTTTATGCGGTTTTCGCCGCTTTCTTCTATGCCTACCTGATTTCCCTTCACAGGAACATAG
>Ga0268262_10005470_pt1 | contig 12597 bp, 14 predicted proteins | sample TergutNc150P3_FD_190354 | JGI IMG/M metagenome (GOLD analysis project Ga0268262, IMG submission 190354) | Nasutitermes corniger P3 segment gut microbial community from laboratory colony in Florida, USA - Nc150 P3 (SPAdes) (version 2) | ecosystem: Host-associated > Arthropoda: Insects >... | reverse complement strand
TTTTCCATCAAGACCTCACGTAGCATAGCGACGAGGCCAGTAAAATCTTTAAAGTCGTATTTCTTCCAAAATTCTTCGTTTACTTGGTGTTCTTCTAATTTTGTACCGTTCGTCCTCTGAAATTCTTCGACCGAGTGTGCCAACATCGCCGCAAAACATAGACGCGATCCAAAATCATCATAGTCGTTGTGACCTCGACAAAATTCGCACTCGTATCCTGGGAAAGACTGCGGCACGATTAGCTCTCGACCGTTAAACTTAAGGTCGAGGTGATTGCCAGGTTTTCCGTCAATGACCAGGAACGAACTGCTTGAAGAATTCGATACGAAACCTAGGCGTTTCTTCATTTTATCGTCCTTCTACTGACTGGTTTATCGGTCGACGTCGAGCGCTTCAATTCTTCGGCTAAATCGGCCACCATGCTGATAAATCTATTCTTTTTAAAGTAGACTCCTGCGTCGCTAAATGCGTCGAAGCATTGACAAACGATTTCGAACATCGGAGTAGAAGCAAGCTTCTCGGCTACCGCTTCTCGCCAATCGCCATCTCCGCGTTTGCCGAAGGCCCTAATAGCTTTAGCTTGTACCAAGCGGTAGTGCGCGAACTGGAATACCTGCTCCAAGTCGTCGCCGTCTAGGAAAGTCGATCTAACCGTTTCGGTAATCTTGCCATGGCAGAGGTCGTCTAGCGCCGCGTTGAGGTTTTCTTCGTCGATTACCGCGAGGACTTGCATCATTTCTTTCTTGTCGAATATCCACCCGCCGATGCATTGTTCGAACATCGAAATGGCTTTGCCGTACGAGAAATTACACGACTTCGAGATGAGCTCGAGACCCTCAGTCCAGAACGATTTAGGTATCGATTCGTCTTTCGTCAATTCTAGTTTCTTCGCGATGGACGCGAGGTATAAATAGATTTCATCGGGCTTCGGCGTGGAAACCCTGAACGACTTGCACCTGCGTTGCATCGCCATTGAGCTGACGTCTTTGCCGAGGTTTTCCATCGTGGTAAAGATGAAGTAAAAACCATCTTTCGGCGACTCAAGCGGCTTAAGAAACGCGCTAATCGCTTCTTTCGAGAGTTTACCGGCTTCGTCGACGATCATCACTTTATTTTTGCCGCGGGTAGCGGGGAAGGAGCAGAATTTTTCTACGTAAGCTCTTGCTTCGCTCGCGCTCATGCGATCTTTATCGTTTCCGTCTAATAGAACGGCGTCCCTCGTCCACGTTTCGTCGTTTATCGCTCTGCAATCAGGACAATCGTCGCACGGCGAACCGTCTTGATTCGGTCGTTTACACGAGAGGTACTTCGCGATAATCTTCGCGAACGTCGTCTTGCTGTTACCTGGCATCCCGTTGAATAAATAAGCTTTATCCCAGTCGCCCTTTTTCGATTTATTCGTTAAGTATCGTTTAATTGAATCGTTGCCGTAAACGTCGCCTAAATTTTTGGGTCGAAGGACTATGTTCCAGTTCGTTGGTATTTTATTTGGCATATTTTACCTCTAAACCAGATTCACTTAATACAGTTTGAGTTTGGACAACCCTTCGACCAAGCCGGCGTAGTCTGGGTTGGTCGTGTCGAACGGGCCGATCGCCATAGCGGTAAGCGAACCTGGTTCGACTTGCGTCTTACCATCGTCTTTTATACAAGCGATCGGAGCGCCATGTTCCACGGCGAGTTCTAGTAGCTTCGACATCTCCGTTTGATCCGTGGCCTTCAGAGTTATTTTGGTAAAGCGTCCTTCTTTCCATTCTCTCATGTCTCTCGTCATAGAACACTTATAAATATCGACGACGGATTTTCCGAACTCATCGTCCATTACGTAGGTTTCCTCGTAACGCATACGATCGAAGAAGACCTTCATCGATGCGTGCGCCAATTGACTGGCGCACTTACCGTGCGTCATACCTAGACTCTTATCGAAGATCAAGTACTGTTTAATGCGGTAGTCGTCTCTTAACCAATCCATTCGACTATCCATAGTTCGATATCGTTTTCGTTCTCGAATAACGAGTACAGCATCGCCTTGACGATGTTCCAGTCTCCTCCGGCCAGACCGCAGCCAAGGTTTTTGGGTACCGCGATCGTCATCGGTTCGCGCCATTCTTTCCTAATAATCTCGAGCGTTTGACTACGTAGATTTTCCAGCGCCTCGTAAAGGCCTTCGTAGTTGGTTTCTCTTTTACCTCGACCGAAACCAATTTGTCCAAACAAGTTGGCGACGTAGCGTGGGGCATTGTCGTTCGTTTCCACGAGTTTGCAACCGCCGAGCAGCACCGTAGGGTCGACGAACTGTTCGCAGATATTTTTATATTCGTTGAAAACGTTGGGCCATCGCTCTTTTATCTGTTTGGCTATCCCACCTCCCATTACTCCCATTACGTTCGTTTGATGAGCTACGATATCCGCATGGGTTCTTAACGCATCGCCGGTCATTTCTCTAATCATGTTTAACTCCTATCGTTCGTTTTAGTCGTCGAACGTTACGTTCTTATGGGGTCAGCTCCTCCGCCAGTTCGTTGTACGATATCTGGTTGCCTAGTCTTTTACTCACTTTCGGAACTAGCGCTTTAAATTGCTCGGTCGATGAGTCGACGAACGCTTTAAAATCTTTAGGCCTTACTTGAAACTGCTTGCATATCGCCGTCGCCGTCGCGCCGTCTTTTTTTGCGCGCCAGAGTTCGAGTTGTTCTTTCGTCATCTTGGCTTCAAGAACCCTCATCGCTTCGGCGAATATTTCTTTCACGATGCCTTTATATGAAACGTCTTCGATAGACACATAGTGCGCCGCACTGTGTACGTCGAGGTTCGTGACCGACGAACTTTTTTCGTCGTTTTTTCCAGCGAGTTCTTTTACTCTCGTGGTATTCTTATTATTTTTAATGTAATCAGCGACGAGGTCACGATTCATCGAAGATAGGCGACCCCACAAAGGCGCGAATAATAACGCCTTAGCTCTAAGTGGGTACCAAAGTTTCATGTCGATCTTGTCGACGACGATCTCGAATTTCTCGTACGCTCGGCTCTCATACTCTTCGATCTCTTCGCGCATGTCGTATTTATACTTGTTGCAAATCCCTATGAGCTCGAATTTCATTTTTATGATGAGTTTGTTATAGCAAGTCCAGAGGGCGTGTCGTTCGGCGGCTAGTTCTTCGGCGTATTTCTTTCTCGTCGCGTCGGTACGCGCCTTAGCGAGTTTATCTTCGATAGCTCGGATCCTCTCAAGGAATAAGTAGTCCCTCGTCTTTTTGTCGATGTTGTTGACGACTCTCGTCTTCGATTCTTTTCCTCGGCGCTGCCACGGTGCATTATTGTTGTACGCCATCATTCCTCCGTTGAGATTTTTTGTATTTTTTCTTCGTCGTTTTTCTTTTTGGGCCTACGTTGTATAAGCTTCGCGACTGCTTCCGGTACGGCTTCTCTCGGCAGAGCTTGAATCTGGTCGAACGTTCTCGCGCCGTACTCGTAGACTGGTAATAGTTGGCCTAGCTTGACGTTTTTTGCTCTTTGACACTCGTCTTCTGCGTTCTCGAGCCTTGATAGATCGGCTTTGCTCTTAACGATCAGAGTCGCCTTGCAACCGTCTTTACCCCAGAATTTCACTTCGACTACTTCGAAGCATTCGTCTCCGGCCATCGTCGCGGCCATCGCTTGTTCTAGACCTTCTTCGTCGATCTCCCTAGTTTCGTAACCGCCGAGAGTTAGCTTCGGACTCGCTATCGGCGTAGTTTCGACGGATCTTTTTTTAATCGCTTTTTTTGCCACTGAGACTCCTGTATAGAAAAAGATCCCAGGCGGAGTCGAACCGCCGTCCCAACCTTCGCAGAGTTGTGCGCTATCCGTTGCGCCACGGGATCGTAGGGACGGAGGGAGTCGAACCCTCACCGCGACGTTCGAAGCGTCGTACGCTGATCCGTTACGCCACGCCCCTGAGATTGGTGAAGATTAACCTTCGGTTGTTTCTTTAAACCCGAAAATTTTTTTACGCCGTCCGTGGTATAAGCACCGAGGCAAAAAAAAAGACCGCCGTAGGCGGTCTCGTATTTTTTAATTCGACGACTTACCAGCTATCTGAATCGTCTCCATCCCCTTCGTAATCTAAGTCGTCCGACAACGCTGGGCCGCTGTCCCAATCCGGTTCGTACTCGTCTTCGAAAGAATCGGCTAGACCCATGGCGTCTTCGCCGAAGTCTTCACCTTCGTCTTCGAAGCTTTCGCCGTCTAGATCTTCGTCTTCGAGGGCATCTTCGAGCCCCGAATAGTCGTATTCGTCCGAATACGCAAAATCGTCGTCGTTGGGCCAAAAAAGCATATCTTTTAGTTTACTTTCGAAAAGTTTTTTGTAATTTTCTTCGCCGATACTTTTTAACATACTTTCTTTCCCGGCTCTTCGATATTTTTCGGTCGCTTCTTTTCTTGATTTCACTCCAGGTGAATGCACGACCAGCTCGCCGTTTTCTCTAAGCTTTTTCATAAGCCTAATGTTTTTCGCTCTTTCGACTTCGAATAGTTTTTTAAATTTATCTGGAACTTCATAGTCTTCGAAAAGAGAATCGGCTTGGTCACCGTACACCTCCTCGAACGACCTTGAGTCGTCGGTATAGCCGTATGCCTCGGCGAGCTTTTTCTTATACGCGTTCATCCTTTGATTCTCCTTATTGATTTAGCTGAAGAGTAATCGTCTCTTGAAGATTTCGATTCGAATAGTTTATTCATCGTCGAAATCATCGTCGAAATCATCGTAGCCGTCGCCGGGTAAACCAGGCACGGTCCAGTCGTTCGCTTCGACGCAGTCTTTGATCCACTCTTCGTCTGGATAGGCCATCGACGCCTCGCGGATGTCCTCGATCACCCTACGCATCAATTCAGTCGCAGCGACGAGCTGAGCTTCGAGTTTAGCTTGTAGCAAACCTGGTAACGGTCGATCGAGGATGAGTTTCGGTGGGTCTTCTTCCCTTAGTTGCTGCACGTCAGCGCTGAATTCGTTCCACCCTTCTTCGGCGTCCGAATAGTACTCGCCTTCGACGGTATTGAAGCCTTTGAAACCACCTTGATTGTAATCATAGGTTACGTCGTTGATTATCGCTTCGCCGGAAGCGTCGTCGACCGGTTCGAAATTTGGCGTCGGAGGGTCATAGTGGTTCGAAAAGTACCAACCCTGCGAACCCGATTCCCAGTACAATTTTTTAACGTCGATCGATACGCCGGCTTTGGACGCTTGGTCGTTGGCGTCTTCGATGTCGTACTCGTAGTCGTCCATCGTTACATCGCCGAACAACTCCTGAATCCCTTGGTCGTTGCTGAATCTTTCTAGCGCTTCTTTACGCTCAGCGTCGTCAGTTAATTGCGACCATTTAAGACCAGTTATATCTCTATTTGATTCTCTAAGAGTTTTCTCGAATAACCTACTATTCATTTCGTTCCCCTTTATAAAATAACTGGTTTCATTAACTTTCCGCTACGTCGCTAAAGATGAATTAAACTTTCGGCGTCCTTTCTGTTTTGGACAAGTAATTCACGATCCCGCGATAGTACGTTCCCATTACTTCTTTTGATACTTTGTCCCTTGTCGTCTTATCGGCTAGCTTTAGGTTGTTTCTCCTTGCATACCCATTGGCGAGAATCGAAAAATCACCGGCGAGCTTCTGTAGGTCGCGGAACTGTAATTTTTTATTGATGACGACTGGTACACCGAACAATTTGACTCCGCTAAGGAACGAGGCCACGACCATCCCAAGCGAGACGTATGCCGTCTGTTTGCACCAATCGTACATCTGCGGCGATAACGAGGCGTACTGCGGTAACGGCGCAAGTTTTCCGTATATTTTGGCGAGCCTATCCATAAATTCGTCGAGGGTAAGGTCAAGTTCGAACGGTACGCATCGCGATAGGACCGCCGAGTCGATTTGGTGTTCTCTAAGGTTTGACACGATGATGAGCGAGCTGTCGAACGTGAACGACATCGGTAGTTCGTCGTCTTTGTCGCCGTCGTTGTCAAGTAGTTCGTCGTCGCCTTCTTCACCGACGCTTTCGTCGCTACTCCATTCGTCTTCGTCGCCTTCCTCGTTCTCGTCTTCGTCTTCCGTTAGTCGATAACCGAGTCCCAGTAAGCTCCTCTGTTTTTTCGCTCGTTCGCTCAGCTTCGACTGAGTTCGTTTCTTGATAGTTTCGGTCTCGAATAACGCCAGTAAGTCGGCGCTTTCCTCTCGGCTTACCATCGTTTCTTGTAGTTCGCCGTCGACAACCACGCTGAGGATACCTTCTCTAAGGCGTTCTTTATCTATTTCGATTCTAGTACCTTCGGTAAACCTACCGGCTTCCGCCGCTGCGAACCTACCGGCGAGTTTACGTTGCGTCGGCGGTATATCTACTTCTTTCGTATCTGGGTCGAGCACGCCTTTGAGCATGAGTTGTACGACTGGGTTAGGAGAGGTGAGGAACGCGTCGTTGTCATCCATCACTAGAACCCAGTTGTTCCTATAAGCGTAAAGCGTGCCGATTAAAGCGCCGGCGCTCGAACCGATCGATCCGGATTTTATCATGAGCTTAGCTTTGCGTGGGTTTTCTTTAATGCCGGCTTGGACGCCGATTTTAACGGTGTACGTTTTTCCCGACCCTGGATCTCCATATATGATCGCGTGCCTCATCGGCGCTTGACCGGCGGCGACGGAATAACAGATGTCTTCGATCCTCTCGAAAGCTTCGTCCGCCGTCCCAGATTCCGACCTGAGGTTGGCTTCGCCGTATGCTTTGCTGAGCTGTTGCAGTTCCTTCGACCAAGAAGCTGGGTCGACGTTCTCCGTGTCAGATAAACCGTACGGCCCAGTGACTTCGTTCTTGCCACCTTTCCCATACGCATTGCCTTTCGCGTTGAGGCCACCGGCGGCGAACGTCGGGTCGTCGGCGAGCTTGCCGGCTTTCATCAAGTATTTCGCCGCAGCTTTATACTCTTTTTCGCCGACTCCAGGCGTATTGGCGCCGCTAGCCTGAAAATTCTCGAAGCTGTGATCGTTAGTGGTCGGCCAAAATTTATAGAGGGCCGCATTGATGCCGCTCGCTTCCATTAATTTTTTCTTTATCAGCGTCGCTTCTTTCATAGCGCCGTGCGGTACGTCCGGCGTCGATTCGAGCGACAACGCTTTTTGTTCAGGGTCTTGCGACGGGTCGTAGTCGACGTCGCTATTTAACGGCGGCGCTACGTCGTCCGGCGTAAGCGCATCTTTCGGATTTTGTTCGATGTCTTGACCTAGTTCGATAAAAGTATTTATATCCATCGCTATCGTACTCCGTAATTACAGTTTTTATTATTTAGTTAGGCTCAGCTTCAGTAAAACAACCGTCGGAACAATACGTTCCGTTTTCGCCTATTATCGTATTCGTCGAATCGTGGTAGTACGAACCGCCGCAGTTGTCGCAAATTCCAGATGGTTTCTCTCTCTTTTTCTTATCGATATCGTGGGCCAATTTACATCCTTTAGAACAATATTCTCCGATACTGGAATCGTATTTTTTGGTACTTCCACACCCAGGACATTTATATGCAGCTTCGCGTATAACGCTTTCGAATAATTTAATTCTCGTCATGTATACTACCTCGATTCGTACGGTTGTTAGTTAGCATCTAAATTAACGCAAAAAGAAACCGCCCTTTTGGGCGGTTTCTTTCTAGATTTCTACGACTAACCTAGTCGCCCAATTTTAAGAGCTTCGGTTAATGCAGTGTAGTCTAGCTTCGGTGCAAGCGCTCGATCGACGTAGGCTTTCGTCACGTCTTCGATGTTTTCTTCCACTTTACTGGTGTATTTAACTCCGGCGCCTTGAAGCGGTTTGCCTTGACCCGGTACGTCTTTTTTCGTCGGCCAAGTGTTACCCGCAGACGCGCCTTTTCCGCCGTCTTTACCTCTTGCGAGTTGATCCGCGCTCGGTACGGTGGCGTACGGCGAAGCGTTGGTCTCGCCGCTCTTTCCGGTGTCGGTGTTCGGTCCGCCGAGGTTGGGTATGCCTGCGGCGCCAGCTTCGTGAGCCGCTTTAGTGAGGCCAGCTAAGCCGCCTTCTTCTTTCAGCACTTTCGCTCTCGCGTTTATTCTTTCCCTGATGGCTGCAGCTCTATCTTTAGTCGTTTCCATGACTGGCTGACCATCGCCGCCAGGCGCGGCTCCCGTTCCGTCGACCGGCGGTATACCCGCGGTAGGATCGCCGCCGAGGTTGTCGTTGACGAGTCCAATCTGCTGCGCGAGGCCGTCGACTTGGCTCTTAATGCCTTGTACGGCCGCAGTAATTTCAGGAGAAGCGCCTTCCGCTGCTCCTTGAACTGGAATTGCGTTAGGGTCGGCTGCGTTAACTGGTGGAGGAGCGGCGGCGAATTCTTCGCCGGCTTCTTTTAGTTTCGGATTTTTCTTGAACGCTTCCTTAAGGACTTTCATCTCTTTGTACGAGATTTTTCCGCCTTTATTGGCTGCTTTTTTGTAAGTTTTATAATTCTCGAGGAGTTTTTCAAAAGAGCCTTGACCTACCGTCGACTCTTTGAATTTCGAAAGGTACCTCGCCTTGAGGTTGCTGAGTTCTTTCTCGGTGAGTTTCGAGTTGCCTTTTTCCTTTCGTTTGTAAGATTTATACGCTTCGACGTACTTTTGAAAACCTTCTTTCGTAGGCTTTGAAGCTTCTCTTATAGGTTTCCTTGAAGTTAACTTCTCGATCAAGACTGTAGCTTCTTTAAGCGTCGGTTTGCTATTCTTGGATTTTTTATACTCGAAGAACTTTTCAAGGTAGCGCCTCGATCTCGCGTACTTATCGAGAAGGGTCGTCATTTCCCTAAGGGATGGCTTATCGCCTCGGTCTTTTTTATACTTGATGAAGCTTTCAGCGAGAGCTTTAAATAGAGGCGACCTCTTCATTGCTTCTCTAACCTTTTTTGCATCACCACCAGTTTCGACGATTTTTTTGCTTTCTTTGAGCAAATTTTTCTTTAGGATACGGGCTTCTCTCATGGATATCGTGCCCTTCCTACCGTTCCTTCGTTTGTACTCGGCGTACCTACCGAGCATAGCGTTGAAGTTCATGCATTTTCTCCTTGTTCGCATGATGATGTCGCGTTTTCGGCATTTACAACGAATCTAGTCGTACCTCTATTTCGGCCGCATGTTTATTCAACCGTGGAACACGCGCGGGTTCCTAATAATTAGTCGTGGATAGAAACTCTTGGCATCGCGCCGGTCGCGATGAGTTTGTCGAGGAGCGTCGTTACGCACCTGAGGCAGTAGGCGTGTATTTCTTCGCCGTCTTTAGTGGCGTAGTGCACGAAAAAAGATTGGTTCTTTCCTAAAGTTCCGTGGACGTCGCATACGACGTTCGGCGTTCGTATTTTTTGATTTACTTTAGAATTGAGCTCGGCTGCGAATTTTTCGTCGATGGGTTCCAGTTTGCGTTCCTTATCGTATACGTCCTGCCGTTTCTCTCGATGATTGTATAGCCGTCGTTGTGTAGGTCGTCGATTTCTTTCATCGTTAAGTGTTCGATCGTCGTTCTTTCGTCCGAGTCGAGTTGTGTTTCTACGTTAGTTGTCGCCTTTAAGAATTTAGTGTATTTCTTAACGTCGTAAAATATTTTGCCGATGAAAGCTGCGGCGACGATCAACGACGAAATTACGACTATGAGAATCACTGCAGGTCGTTCCTCTCCGCGAAAGCTAGAGTTAGCACAGCCATCCCTGGTTCTATTACATTCGTATCAACTTCGCCCTCAGGACTTATGACTTCCTTCGGTATTAAACCTTTTTTAACTAGACTTTTCAGGAAGTACGGCATGAACGCGACGGCGTCGTCTTCTCGTAAAAAAACTGAGTCGCTATAGAACGGCATCGAAATCGCCAGTGGTTTTTGTAGAAATCGTTTCTTATATTTCGTATAAAATATACACGGTTGATGGATCGCCGACGGGATGGCTTCCGTCGTGGCTTTGCCAGCTCGCGACCTATGAAACGATTCGCCGAGGCCTTTCAATACGTCGCGAGGGCTACCTTCTTGGTAGTTCGTTTTTGTTTTCGGTTTTATCTTGTCTTTAAGCGACATGGTTTTCCTCCATTAATGGGTCGAGTCTTTCGTACGTGAGGTTTGGTGCGTCGTTGGTCAACCCATACCCAATTTGTAAGAACGTGAGAGCGACGTTGGTCGCATATATGACGCTGAGTTCGATGACGTTGAGTGGGTCGACGATACCCGCTTCGAAAGCGTTTGCCACTATGTCGCCGGTCTTAGCATCGAAAGACGCCTGCCGTTCCATCGAGAATAATTCTCTGAGAAACGTCATCGGGTCGGCGCCGCAAGAGTTGGCGAGCCTCTCGGCTATAGAACGTAGCGACCATGCGTACGCTTTGACCGCGTTCAACCATAACGGTGAATCACCTCTCATTGCTTCGATGGCGTTTACGATTTCAGCCGATATCTTAAGGAGCGGCACGCCGGCGCCCGGGACGATGCCGTCTTTTACAGCAGTTCTTACCGCGCAGATTGCGTCTTCGTAGCGATCCTTTTTTTCTTGTAGTTCCTGCGTCGTTAGAGCACCGACGCGAATCGTAGCTACGCCGCCCGATAAGTGGGCGAGTCGCTGCTTTATTTTTTCGATTTCGAATTCGCTCAACGCCTCCAGTGAATCGTCTTTGGTGATTTTGTCCCTCAGCGAAGCGAGATAAGTTTCGAATTTTGCGTTGTCGTGCTTGGCGCCGGCGATTATCGTTCTGTTTCGTCGAACGACCACCTGGTCGCACCTACCCATATCGGTTAACGATTTCCATTCTTCGGCGGCTTTCGTTTCGCCTAGAATTTCCGCCCCGAGTATCGCGGCTAAGTCGAGCGTTAAGTCTTCTTTGTCGGTTTTTTGATTTCCAGGCGTATAGACCAGGCACATTTGAACGATTTTTTTCGCGGCGTTGGTCGCGCATATACTTACGACTTCGTCCGCGAAATCTGGAGCTACGATTATCAAGGCTTCGCCGGTCCTGTTAGCATCTTCGACGAACGGTTTGATCTGATCGAAATCAACTACCGACTTCCAACACAATAAAACTTTTGGGTCGACCAATTCGCATGCATCGCCCTTCGAATTGGCGAACATCGTACTTGCGTAGCCGGAATCAAGTTCAAGGCCGTTACTGAAGGACACTTCAGTCTTACCTTTTCGGCTCATCGAATCGGCTAGCGTTACTACACCGTCGTCGCCGATTCCTTTGAACGCTTTTAATACGTCGGCGGCGATTTCGTCGTCGTCGTTAGCGGATACTTTAGCAACGTGCTCGACGTCTTCATCGGACGATACTTTTTTCGAGTATTTTGGCAACAACTCTAGCGTTTTATCCCGACCCCACGTTACGGCGTCCTTTATCGTCGAAACATCGTTCGTCGTTTTGGATAAAACGTCCATCGCTTCGCACATCGACTTTACTAATACCGCCGTCGAAGTAGTCCCATCGCCGGCAAGGTACGCCACTTTTTGCGACGCCTCTCTCACGAGTTGGCAACCCGCGTTTTCCAATGGATCGGAAAAACCGAGTTCTCTGATGACGCTGATACCGTCTTTCGTCGTTCTAGGGTCGGAGCCTTTAGCTATAACGACCAATTTACCTCTAGGTCCTAAAGTCGAAGCCGTCGTTTCTGCGGCTTTTTGTATGCCACTTAAAATTTTATTTTTCGTTTCGCGTTCATCGTAGACTAGTTTAGGCGCCGCCACGTTTCCCTCCGTTGAATAACCTTTCGTATGTTTCTACAGCCGCGGTTTCAGTGTCGACAGCGAGGATAGCAGAATCAAATTTTCCGATCACTAAATTTCTCTTTGGAACGAACGTCTCGTACTCCGCTTTGTACCTTTTCACGGCGAGCTTAGCGATCGCCAGTACTTCGTTTTCTATCTTTTCGTCTAAGTTTCGTTTTTCTTCTAACAATTCGATTAACTTAACGTATGGCGCTGCGCTTGGGTCGAATTTGTCTGTGCTGGTTAGTAGACATTCACAAATAGACGTAAACCCGCCCGTTTCTAACGGTCTGGCTCTTATCGGCGACCCACAAAATATACACTTCTCTTCGTTGCCATCGGGAGAGGTATAAGTCGGCGACGACGTTTCGGTGACTCCAATATTCGTAGGGATCCTAATGCAGGAAGCGATTTCTCGGATCGCTTCCTGCATAACTTCGTTACTCATGCTACATTAGATTCACGACTACTTTATGTCGAGTTTCTTTATTTGTTTAGCGGTAGTCGGTACGCAGACACAGAGGATTCCGTTTTCGAAAGTAACTTGAGCTTCTTCGGCGTTAAACTTTACCGGGTCGACGAAAAATTCGATCGAACCGTCGCCGCGCTTTATGCCGCTTTGTATCGGCGACGTATTGGTTTTTTTCGAATCCTTAAATTTTACGACGAGTTTATCGCCGACGATCGCGGCTTCTACCGTGTCCTTACTGTAACCTGCGAGCGCGACTTCGACGACCAAACTACCGTTTTCGTTTACCGATACGTCGGAAGGTGGCCATCCTTCGGACACCAAATCTTTGGATAGTTTGTTCGTCGCCGGTTTAATCGAGTCGCGTATTTCCTCGAGTA
>Ga0268262_10005469_pt1 | contig 12597 bp, 7 predicted proteins | sample TergutNc150P3_FD_190354 | JGI IMG/M metagenome (GOLD analysis project Ga0268262, IMG submission 190354) | Nasutitermes corniger P3 segment gut microbial community from laboratory colony in Florida, USA - Nc150 P3 (SPAdes) (version 2) | ecosystem: Host-associated > Arthropoda: Insects > Digestive... | reverse complement strand
TGAAAATCAAGCCTTTTTTAAAAAGGTTAAAGAAAGCATAGCGAACCGCTTTTGCACAGATAGGGTCTAGAGTAAATCTCTGCCTGTCCCAGTCGCAGCTTGAACCGAGCAATTTCAACTGGCTTGTTATGCGAGCTTCGTATTCATTTTTCCAATCCCAAATTCTCTTTACAAGTTCTTCCCTGCCCAAATCGTGGCGGGTTTTCTTTTCGTCTTTCAATAATCGTTTTTCCACAACCGCCTGTGTTGCAATTCCAGCGTGGTCTGTGCCGGGGATCCAAAGCGTGTTTTTGCCTAGCTTTCTGTTATAACGAATTAGAATGTCTTGAATGGTGTTGTTGAGCGCATGACCGAGGTGCAATGCGCCTGTTACATTTGGTGGCGGAATTACTATAGAAAAATGTTCTTTTTTTGCAAGTAGGGGCAGCCACGTAGAGCTGCCCCTACTTGCATCGCTTGCGGGCTTGAAGTTCTTTTGCTCATCCCAATTTTTGAGCCACTTTTCTTCTATTTCTTTGTGGTTGTAGCGTGTTTCCATAGTCTCAGTTGCGGTTAAATATAGAAAATTATTTTGTCAAAGTATCTATCATAACCACAGCTTCATCATATTCGCCAGTTAAAATTTTTTGCAAAATATTTTCCACTTCTGCCACTTGTGTAAATGCTTTTAGAGATGTGGTTGCCTCGTCAATTGCATCGGGGTCAAAAACGCCAATAGCTTCTTTCAGCTTATTGAGTTCTACTTTCAGGGCTTCAAAATCAACGGGACCTTCTTGTTTATTTTTCTTGTTTGCTAAAAGAGTCGCGTTTATGTTATCCAAAAGATTTTCCAAAGCGGTTAAAAATTTAGATGTGTTATGTTTTATGTATGTAAAGTCTCTTTGTTTCCCTGCCATTTCCAAGAGCTTTGCCATTTCGGATAAATCCAAAGCTCCCACACTTGCGCTTGCGCTTTTCAGCGCATGGATATAAATGGTGTATAAAGAGTAATTATCCGTTTCCAAACATTCTTTGATTTCTTTTATTTTTTTAAGACCGTCTTTATAAAATGTGCCAAGTACTTCTAAGTTTGCATTTGAGCTTTTGTGCGCAATTTCCGTTGTTTTTTCTCGTTTTTCCTTTGGTAGCCATTTTTCCAGAATGGAATTCAGTTTAATGGTGTCTATGGGTTTTGACAAAAAATCGTCGAAGCCATTTGAGAGAAACATCTCTTTTGTGCCGGAAACAGCGTTGGCAGTCAGCGCGATAATCGGCAGATTTGCGTATATTTCCCTTATGAGCTTCGTGGCTTCAATGCCATCCATTTCCGGCATCATGTGGTCCATGAATACCAAGTCGTACCTATTTGCTTTTACCTTTTCAATTGCTTCCATTCCACTCGTACACAAATCAATCTGCATTTTGTAGGGCAACATCAAGCCCCTGGCTACCTTTAGATTCGTATCAATGTCATCCACAACGAGAATCTTTGCTTTTGGAGCATTAAATTTAATTGCTATGTTATTGTTTTTAATATCAAAAGATTCGTAGTAGCGTATTTTCTGTGGCAATTTAACGGTGAATGTGCTGCCTTTGCCGTATTCCGACTGAACGCTTATGTCTCCACCCATCGCCGTCACGAGATTTTTTGTTATGGCAAGCCCAAGCCCCGTACCTTCTACATCTTTATTGACCGTAAAATCAAATCGCACAAAGTCATCAAACAATTTTTCCAAGTCTTCCTTTTTTATGCCTATGCCGCTATCCGATACCACTATGGTTAAAAGAACTGTATCTTTGATTATTTCCCCGCTTACGGAAAAGGAAACAAATCCTTTTTTCGTGTATTTCACAGCATTGCCCAATATATTGAGCAACACCTGCCGGATTCTTATTTCATCTCCAAAAAGCACATTCGGTATATTGCTGTCTATATTTATCTCAAATCGCAATCTTAAATCTGTAATCATCATTTTGATAATGTTTACTACATCGTTTATCAGAAATGAAAATTTATAGTCAATCGGAATTATTTCCAGTTTTCCGCTTTCTATTTTTGAAAAGTCCAGAATATCATTGATTAAGGATAAAAGGTTTGTCCCAGCCTGTTTAACGGCGAAAATATACTCCTTTGCAATAGAAGTCATATACTCGCGCAAGGCAAGCTCTGTCATGCCTATTATCGCATTCATGGGCGTTCTTATTTCATGGCTCATATTTGCCAAAAATTTGGATTTGGTTTCATTGGCTTTCTTCGCTTCTATTTGTGCTTCCCTTGCATTGCGAACTTCTCTGCGAAAACGGATGAGACTTGTCAAGCCGCTTATGAACACAAGTATCACGGAAATAATTTGAACCGCCGTAAGAATGAATATCATTTTCTTTGCAAATATAATATCATTGTCTTCTATATCCACTCCGGCAATAGCTTTAATATTACCTTCTTGGTCAAAAACTGGTGCATAACCAGACAGCAGTCCTTCCCAACCAGGAGCGTAATTGCCTAGGCCAGAATAAGCGGATTGCCCTTCCAACGTTGACAATATCCAAGGTTCGGAATGCGAGTCAAAGAACGGAGTATTCAAACCAACCTGCGTTTCTTCGTTAAAATCATTGTCCACTATATACCGCATTGAATCCTGCGAAGGACGAACAAAATATGCATATTTAACAGCGGCTTTTTTGGAAAATTCCAGCAGTTTTTTGCGCAAATCTTTGTATGATTGAAGTTCCATGTCTTCTACTTTGCGGTATTTATCCAATTCATCTGCGTTCACGGAACTTGCCAAATATTCAGCCACAGAAATTATGCGGTGTTCTATATTGTACTCCATTGTACGTACAGAAAAATTGATAAAATGATTTACGACAATAGACACAATAAAAAGTGTTAAAAAGGAAACAAAAAAAAGGTTTAAAACAATGTGTTTTGATATTTTTTTAATTATTCTGTTATCCATTTTCAATTTCTTCCATCAAGGTATCTATCATAGAGATGGCTTCTTCATATTCTCCAATTAAAATTTTTTGCAGAATATCCTCTACGTCTGCAACCTGCGTAAATGCTTTCAGAGAGATAGTCGTCTCGTCAATGGCATCGGAATCTAAAATGCTAATTGCTTCTTTTAGTTTATTAAGTTCTACTTTCATGGCTTCAAAATCAATTGAGTCTTTTTGTTCATTTTTCTTATTTGCTAAAAGAGTTGTATTTATGTTATCCAAAAGAACTCCCAAAGCCATTAAAAACTGAGGTGTGTGTTGTTTAATGTAGGTAAAATCACCTTGTTTCGCTGCCATTTCCAAGGACTTCGCAATCTCTGATAAATCCAAAGCTCCTATGCTCGCACTTGCGCTTTTTAATGCATGAACATAAATGGAGTATAAATGGTAGTTCTCCGTTTCCAAACATTCTTTGATTTCTTTTATTTTTTTAAGACCGTCTTTACGGAATGTATCAAGTATTTCAGAGTTTACATTTGAGTTTTCATACGTGATTTCCATTGTTTTTTCTTGTTTTTCCTCTGGCAGCCATTTTTCCAGAATGGAATTAAGTTTAATAGTGTCTATGGGTTTTGACAAAAAATCGTTGAAACCGTTTGCGAGAAACATTTCCTTTGCGCCAGAAACAGCGTTGGCAGTTAGCGCGATAATAGGCAGATTTGCATGCGTTTCCCTTATGTGCTTCGTGGCTTCAATGCCGTCCATTTCTGGCATCATGTGATCCATGAACACCAAGTCGTAACTATTTGTTTTTATCATTTCAATTGCCTCAATGCCGCTAAGGCACAGATTAATCTGCATTTTGTAAGGCAACATCAAGCCTTTGGCTGTCTTTAAATTTGTATCGATGTCGTCCACAATAAGAACTCTTGCTTTTGGAGCATTAAATTTAATTATTACGTTATCATTGCTGTGTTCTTCCAGAGTTCTAATATTACCGAAAGGTTCGTAGTAGCGTATTTTTTGCGGCAATTTAACGATGAATGTGCTACCTTTGTTGTATTCTGACTGAACACTTATGTTTCCGCTCATGGCATCCACAAGTTTTTTCGTTATGGCAAGCCCAAGCCCCGTGCCTTCTATATCTTTATTGATAGTAAAATCAAATCGAACAAAATCATAGAACAATTTTTCTAAATCTTCTTTTTTTATGCCTATGCCGCTATCGGCAATCTCTATGGTTAAAAGAACTGTGTCCTCGGTTATTTCTCCATTTACAGAAAAAGAGACAAAGCCTTTTTTCGTGTATTTCATGGCGTTGCTCAATATATTTAGCAATACTTGCCGGATTCTTATTTCATCTCCAAAAAGCGCATTTGGTATATTGCTGTCTATATTTACATCAAATCGCAATTCTGGATTCGTAATTCTCATTTTAATAATGTTGACTACGTCGTTTATAAGAGACGAAAACATATAATCAACTGGGACTATTTCCAGCTTGCCGCTTTCTATTTTTGAAAAATCCAAAATATCGTTGATTATGGATAAGAGATTTGTGCCGGCCTGTTTAACGGTTAAAATATATTCCTTTGCGGTAGAAGTCATATTTTCGCGCAGAGCAAGCTCTGCCATTCCTATTATCGCATTCATAGGCGTTCTTATTTCGTGGCTCATATTTGCCAAAAATTTGGATTTGGTTTTATTTGCTTCATCCGCTTTGATTTGTGCTTTCTCAGCCTTGCGGGCTTCTCCGTGAAAACGGATAAGGCTTAGCAAACCGCTTATGAACACAAGCACCACGGAAATAATTTGAACCACCGTAAGAATGGATATCATTCGCCTTGCAAACGAAATCTCTTTATCTTTTATATCCACTCCGGCAATAGCTCTAACATTGCCTTCTTGGTCAAAAACTGGTGCATAGCCAGACAGCAGTCCTTCCCAACCAGGAGTGTAATTACCTAAGCCAGAATGAACGGATTGCCCTCCCTTTGCGGCTAATATCCAAGACAGGGAACTCGCATCATAAGGCGGAGTGTCCAAACCAACCCGCGTTTTTTCATTAAAATCATTGTCCACTATATACTGCATTGAATCCTGCTTAGGGCGAATGAAATATGCATATTTAACAGCGGCTTTTTGGGAAAATTCCAGCAGTTTTTTGCGCAAATCTTTGTATGATTGAAGTTCCATGTCTTCTACTTTGTTGTATTTATCCAATTCCTCTGCGCTCACAAAACTTGCCAAATATTCAGCCACAGAAACTATGCGGTGTTCTATATTGTATTCCATTGTGCGTACGGAAATAGTGATAAAATGATTTACAACAACAGACACTACAAAGAGCATTAAAAAAGAGACAAAGAAAAGAATCAAAATAGGGTGTTTAATCATTGCTGCCTATAAGAGTTTGCGATTTTATTAAACTTATCAGAAATTTCAAGAAATACATCTACCAAATCAGGATCAAAATGGCTGCCTCTGCCTTTTTTAATGATATCCACAGCTTCTTCATGTGTATAAGGTTTTTTATATGGACGTTCCGAAACGAGCGCATCATAAACATCTGCAATAGCCATTAATCTGCCCTGAAGCGGGATTTCTTCTCCTTTTAGCCCTTTTGGATAACCAGAACCATTCCATTTTTCGTGATGGGTTGCAGCAAATATTTTTGCGTGTTCTAAAAATTCGTGTTCAGTTGTACTTCGTTTTATTTTCTCAATAATTTCTTCGCCGCAATGCGGATGTTTTTTTATTTCGGTAAATTCCTCTTCTGTGAGGTCGCCGTTCTTTTTTAGAATTTCGTCTTTCACAGCAATTTTGCCAACATCGTGCAACTGCGAAGACTTCAGCACCCAATCGATATTCCAATTGTGCATTTCTTCTGCAAACAAACCACGCATTAAAAGAGCGCCTATCAATAAACTCAAATAATTCTGCGTTCTTTCCACGTGCTTGCCGGTAATATCATCGCGGTTCTCCACAAGCTCTGCCATTGCCTTTAAAATGGCGCTTTGAAGTTCCAATACGGACCTAGTTTTAGCCATCACTATCTCTTGCAGATGTTTATTATAATTTGCAAGTTTTAAATGCGTTTCCATTCGTTTGAGCAAAAGAGATGGGGAAAACGGTTTGGTTATATAATCTATAGCCCCAAGTGAAAGCCCTTTCAACTCACTGTCTCCATCGGTTTTTGCCGTTAAAAAGATAACTGGAATATCTTTGGTTTCCCTTTTGCTTTTTATGATTTTTATTGCTTCATAGCCGTTCATCTCTGGCATTTCAACATCTAAAAGAATTAAATCTGGAATGTTCTTTTCAAGAAATTTCAGAAGAGAGGCACCGGAGTTCATAGTGAAAACTTTATAATGCCCGGCAAGCGTATTTTTGCCGAGTGTCAAATTCGTTACATTATCATCAACAAGATAGATGGTTTTTCTGTCTTCAATCATAAGGCTCCTTTGCCAATAAAGGGGGTTGATATTTATACATATAAGCTATAATATAGTAATTTTATTCCCTAACCACAAGAATTGCCCCTATTCCTGTTTCAGCAACCACTCAACCGCTTGCTCCCTACTAGGGAAAAACACCATGTTTTTTCTGTCAACCATTTTAAATACTGCATTTACAACCATCCTTTTTATGCCATCAAATCCTATCACTGCCCCACGTTTTACATAAGGCTTGTTGTATTCCACCCATTCCGCTATGATTTTTTTTGTTTCCGTATCGAATTTTATATCCCTTATGTTTGCTATGGTGAACAGAGAACATTTGGCATATTTCGCTATGCGTTTCTTAGCGACCTCAACGAACTCCCTATATTCGCTGTTCTCTTTGAATTCAGACATATCTAGATATATAAAATTTTTCCCGTCAAGCGTGAATTCCTCAATGCGATTTTCCATTATATACCTCTATCAATAAATTGTTTATTATAGACTCGGCTCCATCATATTCGCCAATCAAAATGCTTCGCAAAATATTTTCAATGCTCTCACCTACACCATCGGCTTGTGAAAATTCCCGCAAGCCATCCACTATATTATCTATTGCGGTAGAATCAAAAGACTCAAGCGCTTTCTTAAGCCCGTTAAGTTCGCATATCAATAGTTCAAAATCAACGTTTTTTTCAATTTCTTTCCCGTTTGCCAAAATCTTGCCTATATCGCTTAAAATAGCCTCAAAATTTATCAAGAATTGAGCGTTATTTGAAGCAATAAAAGCAGTGTCTTTTTGCTTGCCGGCAAACTCCAATGCTTTTGCGCTTTCAGACAACTCGCTGGCACCTATGTTCGCCAGCACACTCTTCAACGCATGGACATATATGGTATATAACTGATAATTGCCTATTTCCAGGCTCTTCCTGATTTCATCAATCTTCTGAAGCCCGTCTTTGTGGAATACAGCAAGAATCTGCATATAGCCTTCAAGCGTTCCGCCAGTCATCGAAATGCCTTTCTTGATATTAACGCCGGCAATTTCCATTTCTGCCGTTTCAAAATCTCCAGCATCAGTTGCCTTTGACTCCAATTTTTCTTGCTTTTCTTTTGGAAGCCATTTTGCCAAAATGGCATTGAGCTTAATGGTGTCTATGGGCTTTGACAAAAAATCGTTGAAACCATTTGAGAGAAACATCTCTTTTGTGCCAGAAATAGCGTTGGCGGTCAGGGCGATAATTGGCAAATTCGCATAATGCGGATTTTCGCTACTCATTTCCCTTATGAACTTTGCGGTTTCAATGCCATCCATTTCTGGCATCATGTGATCCATTAGCACCAAATCGTAGGAGTTTTTCTTTACCGCCTCAATAGCCGCAAAACCGCTTGTGCATAAATCTATTTGCATTTTGTAAGGCAGCATCAAACCCTCGGCCACTTTCAAATTTGTGCTTATGTCATCCACAATGATAATCCTAGCCTTCGGCGCGCTAAACCGTGCCATAGTGGCATCTTCATTTGCGCTATAAGAGAAACGGTCAGATTCGCCGTTCAATATATTCGCAACGGATATGGAATGCACAGGCATAGCCAATATATCCAAATTCATGTCTGCTGTAGCATTGCCAAACTCTGTTAGCACAACTATCTTGGTTTTGGATTTAAGCTCCTTAATTATTGCTTTGGCATTTATCAGCAGGTAATAAGAAACGAACAAAAATGTATAATCTTTAGCTTGCAGCTTCTCTCGTAACTCATAATCGTTTTTAGCTTTATGGCAAATCACGCCCAAATTGTCCACGGTACATACTATGGAATCTACATATATTTCATTACGCTCATAAACAAGAACGCTTTTCTCTTCTGGTTTTTCTACTGATGCCAAAGGCTCTGGCGAGCGTATTTTCTGCGAAAGAATAATTGTAAATGTACTGCCCTTGCCATATTCCGACTGGACATCTATATTTCCACCCATTGCATTCAAAAGTTTTTTCGTTATCACAAGCCCAAGCCCTGTGCCTTCAACGCTTTTGTGGGATGCCAAATCAACCTGCACAAATTCTCCAAACAATTTCTTCAAATCTTCTGGCTTTATGCCGTTGCCGCTATCTGTTACGTCTATGGTTAGGAGAACAGTGTCTTCGGTCATTTCCCCGCTCACGGAAAATGATACAAACCCTTTTTTCGTGTATTTCACGGCATTGCTCAGTATGTTGAGCAACACCTGCCTTATTCTAGCCTCGTCTCCAAAAAGAGAGTTCGGGACATTGCAGTCTATATTCACCACAAAACTCAGATTTGAGTCCATTACGCGCATTCTTATAATGCTCACAACATCATGTATCAGCGAGGAAAATTGGTAGTTGCTAGGGATTATTTCCAGTTTTCCGCTCTCTATTTTCGAAAAGTCCAGAATGTCGTTTATTATGGATAAAAGATTGGCTCCGGCTTGCTTAATAGTGAGGATATGCTCGCGGGCAGCGTTTGATATGTTCTCGCGCAAGGCTAGTTCTGCCATACCGGTTATCGCATTCATAGGTGTTCTTATCTCATGGCTCATCTTTGCGAGAAAATCGCTCTTGGCTTTTGATGCAGCTTCTGCCAACTGATTTTTTTCATCGGCTCTCTGTTTTGCCATGGTAAGGCGGAACAATACATAACTAAGCGTCAATGCCCAAAACACGCCTAAAACAGTAATGAACGCTTTCATATTCGTCACTTTTTGGTAGTATTGGTCAGTGGGAGTTAAAATTCCCATATGCCATCCATTATCAAATCGTTTGGTAAATAGAATAAAATTATGTTTGCCATCTATTATTTTATGCTCGGAAAGTTCTATACCGTTTTTTAAATCCTCCACTGCATCTGAAATACCTTTGTATGGTAACTCAGAGATATGTTTGCCTATGTTCTCTTTTTGGGGAATTGCGATAATTTCCAAATTTTCATTCAATAATATTCCATAACCACCTTCGGCAAGACGTGTTCCAACTACATATTTCACTATTTTATCTAGCAACAAATCTATGCACACAACGCCAAGCGAATTGCCATTCTTATCAAAAATGTGTTTTGAATAGGTGACTACTATTTCTCCCGTATGTGCATCTACATAAGGTGTTGTAGCCGCTACACTGCCGCCTGCAGCTATGGCTGCTTTGTACCACAGGCGTTCTTTTGGATTATAATCTTTTGGCGGTATCCAGCCTGTTCCGTCAAGGTACATATCTTCGAATATATCAAAAACTCCGTAGATGCCATTAAAACCGGATATATGCGCATCACTGGAAGTCAAATAATTTGTAATATCAGCCATATGTCCCAGTACTGTTTTTGCAGAACAGCCATATAAAATCATGCTGCGTATGCTATGCGAAAAATTTTGCAAGGATGTTTCTATCCCAAGCAAATCTGTAGTTATTTTTGATTGCGTATAAGACAAGGCATTTTTCGCCTCTCTCGTTAAATAGCTATTTACAATGTCTCTCACAAACAAATAGCTTATGAAAGCCATAAGAAAAAAAGCCAGCCAAACAAATAGCAATTGCCTAAATATAGAGCGCAAAACCGTATACCCCTCCCCTTTACCTACAAGCTAAGTAGTAAATATAGAAATTATTCAGTCATCTGTTTGCCTTCCAAGCATTGAGATTCTGTTGAATTCATCGGAAATTTCAAGAAATATATCTACTAAATCGGGGTCAAATGCGTTTCCCCTGCTGTCTGATATAATTTTAACAGCTTCTTCGTGCGAAAATGCTTTTTTATAGGGCCTGTCGGAAACCAGAGCATCATACACATCTGCTATGGCCATAAGCCTGCCCTGAAGCGGAATTTCCAGTCCTTTTAATCCTTTTGGGTAACCGCTCCCATCCCATTTTTCGTGGTGAGTGGCGGCAAAAATTTTAGCGTGTTTCAAAAATTCATGTTCAGTTGAGTTTTGTTCTATTTTCTCAATAATTCCTTCTCCGTGAATAGTATGCTTTTTTATTTCGGCAAATTCTTCTTCTGTGAGTTTGCCGCTTTTATTGAGTATCTCATCTTTCACCGCAATTTTGCCAACATCATACAACTGCGAAGACAGCAATACCAAACCTATATTCCAATCACGCATCTCTTCTGCATACAAACCGCGCTTTGATATGGCATCAATCAATAAACCCAAATAACTCTGCGTTTTTTCCACGTCCTTGCCAGTAATATCATTATTATCGCGGGTTCCCACAAACCCTGCTATTGCCTTTATAAGAAAATCGGGAACATACTTCTTAAGATTTTTCAAAAAAGAGGTACTGAAATTCATAGCGGCTACTTCTTCTAATTGTGGGTATATAATTGCTTATAAGGATTTTTCGCATTTGGTTTCAATACATAAAATCTGTCTTTTACATAAGAGCTTGCATCCAAGCCGAAATGTTTGGCGAACTCTGCAATATAAGGTTCTATTTCCTGCAAATCAGCGGCAGAAGCTAGTTCTAGCACAACTTGAGCCGGAAGCCCGGAAAGTTCTTTGTTTGTCCTAATAAAAATTTTGCCGCCATGCATGCCTGTGCCTGTGAAATTCCCAACAGGAATATCCTCTATTTCTATGCCAAGCACCACGATAATTCCGCCTGCTAAATATTCTCCTAAAAAGCTGCCTGTTTTGCCTCCTATTACTATAGCTGGCTTTTTGCTTTTGTATTCCTTCATGTGAATGCCAGTTCTGTATCCAGAATTACCCCTTATAAAAATATTGCCGCCTCGCATAGCATAGCCTAAGGCATCGCCGGTATTGCCGTGGACTATTATCCTGCCGTCATTCATTGTGTCGCCCACTGCATCTTGGGCGTTGCCTTTTACCTCAATAATGCCACCGTCTAAATAAGCACCTAAGGCATTGCCTGGTGTTCCGTTTATTACAAGCGTTTTCCCTTTCATGGCACTGCCTATAAATCTTTGCCCATAGCAATTGTCTATGCAAACATCTTCCGCAGCCGCTTTCACCTGCTCGTTCAGTTCCTTGAAATCAAGGTTTTGCGCTGATATTTGTTTCATTTCTGTCTCCGCTTTGTGCGTAGGTAATATAGAAAAAAATTATTTGGTTGTCAAGCATTTAATCCTTTCCATAGCCTCGCTAACATTCTCTTTATTGTTAAAGGCAGTTAAACGAAAAAATCCCTCGCCGTTCTTTCCAAAGCCAGCGCCCGGAGTACCTACAACGCTGGCTTTCTCAAGCAGAAAATCGAAAAATTCCCAAGACGACAAACCTTTGGGGCATTTGAGCCAAATATAGGGCGAATTTCTCCCACCCACAAACCAAATATCAAGCGATTTAAGAGTGCTTGTTATTATTTCCGCATTTTGAAGATAATAACTGATATTGCCCTTTACTTGAGCTAATCCTTCATCGGAAAAAACTGCCTCCGCGCCGCGTTGCACCACATAAGGAACTCCGTTGAATTTGGTTGTTTGCCTCCGCAGCCATAGCTTGTTCAAAGCCGTGCGCTCACGGATTAGTTTGTGCGGGATAATTGTGTAACCGCACCTAGTGCCTGTGAATCCTGCCGTTTTGGAAAGGGAACAAAATTCAATTGCACATTTTTCCGCTCCTTCTATTTGGTAAATGCTTGTGGGTAATGCTCCGTCTTGCACAAAAATTTCATAAGCACTGTCAAAGAGAATCACGGCTTTATTTTTCAAGGCGTATTTAACCCATAGTTTAAGTTGTTCTTTGTTATAAACCGCTCCAGTTGGATTGTTTGGCGAACACAAATATATAATGTCTGCTGTTGTTTTTTTATCCGGCAAAGGCAGAAAATCATTGCTTGCATTTCCGTTCATATAAGAAATCTTTCTGCCTGCCATAATATTCGTGTCTGCATAAACGGGATAAACAGGGTCTGGTATAAGCACTTTGTTTTTTGAAGAAAAAATATCGAGAATATTTCCGATGTCGCTTTTTGCCCCATCGCTAACAAAAATTTCATCTTCGATTAGGGTCACGCCTTTTTTTGCATAATACCCGCAAATCGCCTGCCTCAAAAAAGAATAGCCCTGCTCATCGCCATAGCCGCGAAAAGTTTCTGCCTTGCCCATTTCCAAAACAGCCTTCTGCATAGCATTTATAACAGCTGGCACAAGCGGCAAGGTGACATCTCCAATGCCAAGCCTAATAACTCGCTTATCTGGATTTGCAGCCGTATATTCCTTTACCTTTTTAGCTATGCCAGAAAACAAATAGCTATTTTGC
>Ga0268262_10005468_pt1 | contig 12597 bp, 8 predicted proteins | sample TergutNc150P3_FD_190354 | JGI IMG/M metagenome (GOLD analysis project Ga0268262, IMG submission 190354) | Nasutitermes corniger P3 segment gut microbial community from laboratory colony in Florida, USA - Nc150 P3 (SPAdes) (version 2) | ecosystem: Host-associated > Arthropoda: Insects > Digestive... | reverse complement strand
TTTTATCCCACAATATTAAGAAAAGACGAGAAAAATTAGGAATTTCACAGGCAAAATTGGCTGAAAAGGCCGATACTTCCACCAATTATATAGCCCAAATTGAACAACAGAGCCGTTTTCCCTCCCCAGAGATGCTTGAACGTCTCGCCGCCGCGCTTGAAATGGACACTCCTGAGCTTTTTTCCGCAACGCCTTTTCCCGTAGAGGCGATTCAACAGTTCCATGAAGGAATAAAAGCGGATGTTGAAAAGAGAATTGAAAGGCTTATAAAGTCTAATAAAGGGTAAAAAAATGCCGAACACACTGTTCGGCGGGGCAAGCGTCAATAGCGCTCGCGGGTACATTTTTATGATCGTGTATTTTAGTTAATTTGGCAAGAGTTTTTTTTCAATTTTTTTAATTTTTCAGTCATGCAAAATAGGAAAACTGTGTCTGATACCCAATTTTAAATAACTGACAAAAACGCCTACCTTCCTTAGTGATCTCTGTGTGAACTAAAGATTACCGGAATGATTAGACCATTCTATCGCCTGCTGTCTTAGTTCCTGAGCCGTGTTGCAGTGCAGTTTTAGCTTTATGTGCTCCTTGTGCGTGTCGATTGTTTTGTTGCTTAAATTCAGCAATGACGCGATTTCAATGGTGCCGAATCCTTTGGCGATAAGCGAAAAAACCTGTAATTCGCGGTTGGAGAGCATTTGCATGGAAGTGGTCCAGTCAGGTTTTGCGCCTTTGCCTGTGTTTCCTGCCATCGCCTGAAAAATCCTGTCCCTTTCGTTTTCGCTTAAATATACTTTGTTATCCAAAACCGTGTTTATGGCTTCCAGTATGGTATCGGCGGATTCTGTTTTTAAAACATATCCGCGGGCTCCAAGTTTAAGAATTCTTTCAGAATAAAAACGCTCGTCAAGTATGGAAATTATCAAAATAGAAATTTCAGAATTTATGGATTTTAATTTTGGAATTAAATCAAGTCCGTTTTCCTTGCCAAGACGGATTTCCATCAGTACCAGCTTTGGTTTTTCATTTTCAGCTATTTTTAACGCTTCGTCATAATTTGCGGTTGTTCCGATAATATTAAATTTGGAAGTTTTTTCAAGAAGGGATGAAAGCCCCATAATAAAAAGTGGATGATTATCAATAATAAGCACCTTAAGATTTCCTGTTTTTGCCATGAAAATATAATATCATATTTTTTTGATATTGACTATAGTATTATCATGTCTTTTATATTATTTTCCAATTTATACTATTATATATTAATAATTTTAAGAAGAATACGCTATTTTACCTTTCCGTAAAAAGTTGTTACGGACATAGGGGCAAGAATTACTACCGATGTGTTACGCGATGTATTCTGTTTGCCGATATTTTTAAGTTTTTCTTTTTCCGAAGTTCGCCATATTTCAAGTTGATCGTATTCCGCCCCCGTTAGATCCAGTGGAACGGAAAACGGAGTGATAGTTTCGTTTATTATTACTATCGCTATTTCTTTTGAGTTTGGGTTTTTGTACGCGCTTGAATAAATGCCGCCTCTTGGGGACGTATCGCAGTCAATTCTGCGCCATCCCGGGCGGATGAAGCGCGAATATTGCCCCATCACATAAAGGCGCGCGGCGGCTGTTATTTCACCATCGTCAACTTTTATAAGCGCACCGGGAAAATCATCGTTACGGCTGTTTGTCCAAAGCCACCAGTAAAGGAACGCGTTTGTTTGCGCGAGAGCCATGTCCCAATGAATCATCCTGGCGTAAAAAAGCGCGTTATTAATTCCCGGTCCCTTTGGAAGAGCCGAACCCGAGCCTGATACTTCCGTCTGCCAGAAACGTTTTCCCGATTCGATAATCTCCGGGAATTCTCTTGAACCCGCCCTTGAAGACGAATCGCCCGTCCCGTTGTATTGGTGTAACGCGATATGCGTAATTATCTTTTCCGATTCGGGATTGTCAAGAGACGGCTTTATCATTTCATTAAAATTGACGTTAAAATTTTCAAATTCCGGCATCATAATGTTAATGCCGCCATTACCCGCTATAATGCCTTTCATGGGAAAACGCCTGGAAATTGTTACGATAAAGTCGCGTAAATCGGCGCCGTTCCAGAAAGTAGTTTCCCAACTTGCGTTCCAGTTTGGTTCATTTTGTACGGAAAGTATGGAAAGAGGAGCGCCCATTTTTGCCTCATAGTTTAATACATAATCGGCTAAAAGATCGGCGTAATCGTCGTATTTATCGCGGCGCAATCTTCCCCATCTGTCAGGCAGCGACCAGTTCATCGTATAATTGGTCCTTGCGTTAACGCCCGTAATGTCTTCCTTCCATCGCGTAACGCGGTTATTGGGAACCGTCCAGGGGGCGCTCATTATTGTAAGCTTTTCAGGACCTTTGCCGCCAAGGGCTTTTATTTGTTCGATTAGGTTTCTTGTGCTTGATATATCCCAACTGTTCCAGTTTAAATTAAAAGTTTTTGTTCCGTTGGGATTTACCGTGTAATCATAACTATTATCATTTTTTCTTGTGACAAAACCGTCATTAAGGCTTGTGTCGGTATCTCCTTCAAGCCGTTCACGAAAGGGGATGCGCGTGCGAAGGATTGTAAAGCCCATGCCTTCGGTTTTTGAAAAAAGAAGATTGACGACCTTTTTTGCGGTTTCAGGATCGGAGGGAAGCCTTGTCCAAGCGTTTGATCCGCCAAAACCGTCAATTATCTGACGGTCTTCGTTATATCTTATATTGATAGATTTATTTAATTTTTCAACATTTGCGGTTCCACATGATAAAAACGCCGATATTATAGCAGTAAAAAATAAAAAAATTGAAAATCTTTTCATAAACTTATTGTTTTAAGCCCAATGTTTTATTCGGATTCACGACCGCCCAAAACGCCTGTTTTGGCTTAAGCCCCCCGTCCCAAAGGCACGGGTTTCCCAGCGATTTCCAACTGAACTCATCATCCATGCCCCACATTGTAACCCGCGTTATGTGCTCTTTATTTTCCCTGAAAACATTAAAAAGCTGGGCGTAAGTTAAAGCCTGAATGCGCTGTTCAGTTTCGGTTGTGACGGTATTTTTTCCGGGTCCGAAAGAACCGCCGCCTACGCTCCTTATTTCAACATCAAGTTCGCTGATTGCGATTTTTATGCCTATATTTTTAAACTTTTCAATGGAAGAGCGCACATTTTCCACGGATGTTGACGTCGAGTAATGCGCTTGCAGGCCGACTCCGTCGATAAGATTGCGTTTATTACCCTCCGCTTTGTATCTGTCATTAATGTCTTTGATCATATTTACCGTTACCTGAACTTTTCTTTGGTTGTCCAGATTGTAGTCGTTAAAATAAAGCTCCACATCAGGATCGGCGGCTCTAGCCGTCCTGAACGCAAGTTCCACATAATCCGCGCCAAGCGCGATAAACCATTTTGAATCTTCGCGAAGCTGGGTTTTCCAGCTTAAATCCTGATCTCCGGGATTTATCCGCTCCCTTATGCCTTCGTTTACAACGTCCCATGATAATACTTTTCCCTTATAATGCGCCATTACGGTATTAATAAAATTTACCATATTCTCCCTGACTTGCGCGGGAGTTCCCGTCGTCATCCATGCCGGCGTTTGTTTGTGCCATACTAAAGTATGCCCATGAACGGATATTCCGTATTTTAAAACTTCATTCACCATTTCATCGGCGGGACCAAAGTTGTATTGGCCGCCTTTTTCACGCGGAGCAAGATTATCAGGTTTCATCTGGTTTTCGGCTGTTACGGTATTAAACTGGGATAAAAGAAGTTCCCGATACTCGCTCATTAAATATCTGCCATTGAGGATATTCCCGATAGGAAAATAATCCTTGTAAACGTCTTTAAGAATGGGCAATGGCCCCTGCGCATCGTTAGAAACTTTAGACGTTCCACAATTTGAAAAACCGCAAACAATGAAAGCAAATAGAATAACAGTAATAAATTTGTTCTTCAATTTAAAATCTCCTAATTTTTACCTGATTGATTATTAACCCGTATAGAATATCATAAAATAAATTATATGGCAATAATATACTTTTAAGACTTTTTTATCTGAACATGATAAAATATCCGTAAGATCGGGGGATAAATTGAAAGATAATTCAGCGGTTCTTTTTAATGATGACTGGAAATTTTTGCTTGGGGACGCGGAAAACGCCCATGCGGTAAATTTTTGCGATCGCGCATGGAAAAGAGTTGATTTGCCTCATGACTGGGTTATATCACAGCCGTTTTTTCGCGGGGAGGAAGGCGGCTGGACAAGTCAAAATATGCAGGGATTTTTTGCGTGGGAGGGAATTTGCTGGTACCGCAAGGAATTTACATTGGAGGATATTTCCGGGAAAGCCGTTTATCTTTATTTTGGCGGCGCGTACCGTAACAGTACGATTTTTTTAAATGGAAAAAAAGCGGGCGGACGCGCATCCGGCTATTCAAGTTTTGAAATTGATATTACTGATTTTGTAAATGACGGGAAAAATATCGCCGCCATAAGGCTGGACAACGGCTGTGAAGCGCCTGACAGATGGTATTCAGGCAGCGGACTTTTCAGAAATGTTTATTTAAAAATTGTTCCTTTTACGCGCATTAAAACATGGGGCGTTCATGTAGAGACTGTATTGTCAGCTAACAAAGAATACGCGGAAATTACCGTAACCGCCGCAATTGTCAGCCGCGATAACAGAGGATGCGGCATTGTTTGTGTGAGCCTGCTTGCTCCCGACGGAACCTGCGCGGCTGAGAGTTCAGTTTCTTTTGATTGTGTTGGAAAAGATGAAACCGCGGTGAAACAAACTTTGCGTATTCAAAACCCTTTGTTGTGGTCTGCGGAAAAGCCGGATTTGTACCGCGCCGTTGTTTGCCTTGAGAAGGAGGGCAGAGCGGGGGAGACTATTGAGACTGTATTTGGCATACGCGCTGTAGAGATTGCGTATAACAGGGGAATGACGGTAAACGGAGAGAAAGTAAAACTGAAAGGAGTGTGCCTGCACCATGACGGCGGCATTACCGGTTCCGCATATTATGACGCGGTTTGGAGGAGGCGGTTAAATGTTTTAAAAAGCATAGGCTGTAATGCGATAAGGACAAGCCACAATCCGCCTGCGGAAGAATTTTTGGATTTATGCGATGAACTTGGGTTTTATGTGATAGACGAATGTTTTGACAAATGGAAAAGCGGCTATTATGCAGAGCATTTTGACACTGATGCGGAGAGAGACCTTACGGATTTTATTCTGCGCGACAGAAACCACCCGTCCATTGTCATGTGGAGCGTCGGCAATGAAGTGGAAAATCAGGGCGCGGACAGTATGCTTGAAATACAAAAAAAATTAACCGCTATCGTCCACGGCCTTGATTCGCGTCCCGTAACCTGCGCCCTTGCACCTCACGCGAATCCGCGCAGTTTGGTGAACACGCCGATTGAAGAGCTTGTCAAATTAACAAAAAAACTTGCAAAGGATGTTGATATTCTGGGTCTTAATTACCATGAGCCGTTATACGAACATTACACAAAATCAATCGACAAGCCGATTGTGGGGACTGAGTGTTATGAATATTACTCAAGCGTGGGGACTAACTTTGAGGATGTCTGCGATAAAAACCCGTGGCAATTTGTTCTTGAAAATGACAACGTAATAGGCCAGTTTATCTGGGCGGGAATTGACTATCTTGGAGAGAGCCCGTGGCCTGCGAAAGGCTGGACGGGATCAATCCTTGATATTTGCGGCTTTATGAAACCTAACGCGTTCTTCCGCAAGAGTATTTGGACAAACGAGCCTTTCGTCTATCTGGCATTTTATGATCAAAATAAAAAGCCTGACTATTCGCGGGGACGCTGGTCGTTCCCCCAACTTACATCCCACCTTAACCACGAGCATTTTTTGCGTAGAACTGTAAAGGCGGCCGTTTTTACAACATGCGATGAGGCGGAACTTTGGATCAATGGTAAAATAATGGGACGAAGAAAGAGAATTGATTTTAAAAACGGAATTGTAGAGTGGACTTTTGAATATACTTTTGGTTATATTGAAGTTAAGGGGATAAATGGCGGCAAAGAGGTTTGTAATTATATTTTAAAAACGGCGGACAAGGCGCGAAAGATTAAATTAATTTCTGATAACGCTAATCTTAAGGCGGGTGAAATTGCCCATATTGAAGTGAATGTCACCGATAAAAACGGTATTCTTTGCCCCAATGAAGAATTAATTGAATTTTCACTGGAAGGGGACGCGGAATTTCTGGGAGCCTGTTCCGGAGATTTAACCCAAAGTTTAGGTTTTACGAAAACAAAGGTTGTTACTTTTGAGGGAAGGGCGCTTGCGATGATAAAAGCGGGCGCCTCTGGAGGAATTATAATGTTATGCGCATATAGCGAAAATCTTGAAAAAGCGTCGTTACGTTTTAAAGTGAAGTGAGTTAAAAATGAAAATGACAATGCGCTGGTTCGGGTCCGGTTTTGATCCCGTAACGCTGGACAAGATACGGCAGGTTCCCGGCATTAGCGGAGTTATTACCACTCTGTATGGCGTTCCGCCCGGAGTGGAATGGAAAAAAGAAGAGCTTTTCGCGCTTAAAAAACAGGTTGAGGATAACGGGCTGACCATTGCGGGAATAGAAAGCGTCAATGTTCATGACGAGATAAAAACCGCCGGCAGGGAGCGCGATAAATATATAGAAAAATACATTAACACGTTAAAAATAATCGCCCAGGCTGACATACATCTTGTCTGTTATAACTTCATGGCCGTCTTTGACTGGACGCGCTCAGATTTGGCGAAGCCCCGTCCCGACGGCGCTTTTGTGATGGCGTATCAGCAGGAATTAATCGATAAGGTTAATCCTGAAAATATGTTTGACGTAATGAACGACAAGGCGCGGGGAAATTTACTTCCCGGCTGGGAACCTGAAAGAATGGCGAATATCCGCAAACTGTTTGAGCTTTACGGTAAAATTAACGAAGAAACGTTATTTGCAAATCTTGTGTATTTTCTTAAAGCGATTATGCCGGTTTGTGAACAATACGGTATTAAAATGGCTATTCACCCCGATGATCCCGCATGGCCGGTATTCGGTCTTCCTCGAATAATGAAAAATAAAGAAGACTTACTGCGCTTTGTTAAAGCCGTGGACAATCCCTGCAACGGCGTAACGCTCTGTACCGGCAGTTTGGGCAGCAATCCCTCCAATGACATTCCCGCGATTATTCACAGCCTGAAAGGCCGCGTACATTTTGCCCATGTCAGAAACGTTAAACACAACGCCCCCGGCGACTTTGAAGAATCGGCACATCTTTCATGCGACGGCTCCCTTGACATGTACGCCATCATGAAAGCGTTATACGATACCGGCTTCGACGGCCCGATAAGGCCTGATCACGGAAGGGCAATCTGGGGCGAGGTTTCCATGCCCGGCTACGGACTGTACGACCGCGCCATAGGATTGAGTTATTTATCGGGACTTTTGGAAGCGATTGAAAAGAAATAAAAGATTTTTTTTAATCTATTGCTGATACTGAGCCAGACAAAGCTCGTAGTACCTTCCGCGCTTGGCCATTAATTCCTCGTGAGTGCCGCTTTCTACAATTTCTCCGTCGTTGACGAACATTATTCGCGTACAATTCCGTATTGTGGAAAGCCTGTGGGCGATGATGAAGGAGGTGCGCCCTTTCATCAATGTTTGGATTCCCTCCTGCACAAGCTGCTCAGTGCCGGTGTCGATACTGCTTGTCGCTTCGTCAAGAATCAGTATCCTTGGGTTGGAAATAAGGGTGCGTGTAAAAGCCAAAAGCTGCCGCTCTCCCGCGGAGATGCCGCTTCCGCGCTCGGTGATGTGGGTGTCGTAGCCGTTGGACAATTTTTCTATAAAGTGATTTGCGCCAATCAGACCCGCGGCGGCGCGGATTTCTTCGTCGGTAGCATCAAGTTTACCGTAACGTATGTTGTCGGCGATTGTTCCCGTGAATAAAAAACTGTCCTGCAGCATTATTCCCAACTGGCTTCTCAGCGAATGTAGGGTAACCTTCATTATATCCTGACCGTCAATAAAAACCTGTCCTTCTTCGATATTGTAAAAACGTGAAAGCAAATTTACGATGGTGGTTTTTCCGGCTCCCGTAGGACCTACAATGGCGATGCTCTGCCCGGGATGTCCGTTAAAATTGATATTGTTCAGTACCTTGCGGACCCCGTCATAACTGAAACTTACGTTTTTAAACTCGACATGTCCGCGCATAAACGGAAACTCAACCGCGTTGGGAATATCTTTAATTGTTACAGGCTCGGCTATAGTGTCGAAGATACGGTCAAGGTACGCCATCGCCGTTATAAACGTATTGTAAATGTTGGCAAGGTTGATAATCGGCTGCCAGAAACGCCACGCGTAGTTTCCCATAACGAGTAACATTCCAAAACTTGCCATCGGGTTCATCCAGTAAACGCCCATGATATATACGAACGACCAGACCAACTGGCTTATTGATTCCGTTGAAAACCACACCGTATTGGAAATATAAATCGCCTTCATCCATACATTGTTGCGTTCGTCCGTAAGCTCGTTCATTATTTCAAGATTTTTTTCCTGCCTGTCAAAAATTTGGGTAACTTTTACCCCGTCTATGGATTCCTGAATATAGGCGTTTAAATTTGAATTTTTGTTTGATACGGCCTGCCACGCCCTGCGCTGGGCAGGTTTAATCGTCCATATAAAAATAGCGAGCAGGGGAAGGCCGATGACCGTAACCGTCGCAAGATGGGGGTCTACTTTGTACATAAAAAATATAATAAAAAATATGTTTAAAACTTCTATTACAAAGTTGATAATTCCGTTGGAAAGCGCGTCGGATACGCTGTTAATATAGGGGACTACGCGCACGAATATTTTTCCGTGAGGGCGGGAGTCAAAAAAACTAAAAGATAATTTTTGAAGGTGGGAAAATAGATCCTGTCTTATATCGTGGATAATGCCCGCTCCCGCCTTTGCGACAAGTATGTTACGCACGGCGCTTAACGCTACGCTTACAATAATCGACGCCGTAAGGTATGCGCCCATCAAAAGAAGCTGGCGTATGTCTTTGTTCGGGACGGCTTCGTCCAGCGCCGTTTTAATAAACAACGGGCCTACAAGTCCTGAAATTGAGGCAAGAATACTGAAAATCAAGGAGAGCCTTAAATGGCCTTTTGCTTTTATAAGATAGCCAAGAACGCGCTTTACGTTAAACAGGCTTACCTTTTCGTCAAGGTATTCATCCATGTCGTAGCGGTTCTTCTCTTTGGCGGTTTTTTGCTCACTCTTTTTACTGAAGAAGCTCATTTGGTCCCCTCCAAAGCCTCAATCCCCGCGTTATGCTGAAGCGACCATATATGATGATAAAACCCTTTTTTCGCGAGTAATTCCTCGTGAGTCCCTCTTTCTATAATCCGCCCCTTGTCCATAACAAGAATTAAATCCGCCTTTCTAAACGACGATATCCTTTGCGCGATAATTATTTTAGTGCAGGGAAACTCAAGTTTTTCAAGCTGTTCCTGAATAAACTGTTCAGTCTCGCTGTCAACCGAAGACGTGGTGTCGTCTAACACAAGAACCGCGGGCTCTATGGCAAGCGCCCTCGCAAGGGCGATCCTCTGCCTCTGTCCTCCTGAAATCCCGACACCGCGCTCTCCCACCAGCGTATTGTAGCCGTCCGTCATTTTGCTGATAAAATTTTCCGCGTCAGCCTGTACCGCGCGTTTTTTAATGCTCTCATCGTCCAATTCCGGCCTGCCGTAGGAAATATTCCCCTTTACGGAATCGGAAAATAAAAACACGTCCTGCATTGCAAGCCCTATTTGCCGTCTCAGCGACGATAGCGTGTAGCGCCTGACGTCTTCGCCGTCCAGAAGAACCGCGCCGTAGTCAGGCTCGTAAAAACGCACAAGCAGGTTTATCAGCGAAGTCTTGCCCGATCCCGTGCTTCCAAGTATGCCGATAGTGGAACCGGCCTCCGCGGTAAAATTAATATCTTCCAGAATTGTATTTCCATTAATGGCAAGCTTTATGTCCCTGAACTCAATTCTGCCTTTCGGCCTTTGCGTTAACTGCATCGCCCCCGACATGTCGCTTATTCCCTTTGGCGTTTCCACCACTTCGCGGATCATCTGTCCCGCGGAAGTGTAGCGCTCAAGATCGGCAAGTAAAGGGCCGAGCATCTGCATCGGCATTGACAGCGCCCATGTAAGGGAGGAGAACGCCATGTATTCGCCTGGCGTCATCCATTCCTTAATCAGAAAGAAACCGCCCGCGACAAGCATTATTACCATGAGCAGTTGGCTTGCCGTTTCAAGGAAGGGCTGGTATTTGGCCGTAATAAGGGCGTTTTCACAGCTTATATCGCGGTATTCGGTATTTTGTTTTTCAACTTTTTCTTTTTCGAATTCTTCCCGCGCGAAAGCTTTTACCACGCGGTTGCCGTCAATGTTTTCAGTAACGGCGGTCCCAAGGTCCGTAAGTTTATTCCTTAGTAATTGAAAACGCGGCCTGATTTTTTTTACGAACCTTCTGCTTATATATAGAATAAAAGGGGTAATCCCCACAAGGCAAAGGGCGAGCTTCCAGTTTAAAAACAGATAAAAAATAAACGTAGCGGCAAAAAGGGCGATAGCCCCTATAAATTGATAGGAAACCCACGCGACGGTATGTCTCAGGCGGTCAAGGTCCTGGGTCATCCTTGTCATAAGGTTTCCTGTGAGGAAGCGGTTTAAAAATTTATAATCCTGCCATTGAACGGTCTGGTACATATCGCGCCTGAGGCGCGTCATTACGTCGGTGCTTGCAATCTCCATCAGTATAATCTGAAGATAGTTAAGCAAAAGGCGCGATATTTGAACTATCATCATAATTACAAGAAGTTTTATTAACGGGCTTGTATTATGTTTTACGATAACTTCGTCAATTATTTGCCTGCCCAGCAATGGATTAATAACGCGCATACCGGCTGTTACGACGGTAAGAAAAAGCCCGCCCATAAAGACGGCTCTTTTCCCCTTCATGTAATTCCAGACCCACTTAATCTGTTCCATAGTTCACTAGTGTATAGTAGTTAGGGATTAGTGTCCATAGGAGTGTATAAAAGCTATTAGAAACTTTTAATCTTTTTCCCGAATAGCATATTTTGGTAGCACCTCAGACAACCCGGGAACATTCCTCCCTCACATTCATGAAGGGTTTTTCTGAACAAATTTGCGCGTTCCCCGTTGTATATCTCTTTAATTGACTGATTCTTTATGTTGCCTAGAATGTAGTCGGGATAATCGGCGCAGAAATGTACGTCTCCGTTGTAGTTTACGTTTAACTGGCACCAGGGGACGACGCAGTTATTTCGCACGGGCGTTTCAAGTTCGGCGTAGTATGTATGTGTTTTTTCAGGGTTTAAAGTGGGAACTGTAAGAATAGTATGCCCGAAATTTTTTTCTTGAATGTCGTGCAGAATCTTGTGCAGTTTTTGTCCGTCTATTCCCAGGTTGTAGCCCGTGTTGTACGCTTCAAGGCAGTCAATATCCGTGTCCAGTTTTTCCTTCATAAAGCGTTTCTGGGTGGCTACAATATTGTCATTTGTATAAGTGCCCAAATTGTAGATGTGCAAATCAATGTTGTATTCTTTGCTCGCTTCGGAAAGGTTTGCAAGGTCCATATAATTCCTGTTTGTTACGACCGTAACAATGCTTAACAGGGGGTATTTCTTCTTTTGTTTTTGTTTTTCATTGTTGATGGCTTTTAACCCCGCAATTACCTTGTCGTAAGTGCCCTTGCCGCGCAATTCGTCGTTTACGTCGCGGAAAGCGTCAAGGGAAACAAAAATTGTACTCCATCCGTCGCGGACAATTTGTTCGGCGTGCCGTTCCATTAAAGTGCCGTTGGTGTTGACGCTTACATACAATCCCTTTTCAACCATGTACTTTGCCAGTGGGAAAAGGTCGTGGTAGAGGAATGGCTCTCCGCCCCAGATGTAGGTAACGGGTTTTCTTGGCGCTATTTCATCAATAAATTTTTTCCATGTTTCAAGCGGAAGAAGTTTTTTATTTTCTTCCGCCGCGCAGTCGTTCATTACCCCCTTGTCGCCGTATTGTCCGCACATTTTACAGCGGAGGTTGCAGGCTCCCGTTACCTTAAAGTAAACGAGAGCCAGATTCTTAAAATGGTTGTACTTATAATTTTTATTGAGAAAAAACCTTGCTTTGCCAATTCCGAATAAACCTTTTGATATCTTTGCCGCTAAACTGCAATCCCTAGTTAGCAGCATTGGTATCGTTGACGTATTATTCTTCACGCCTTTCCCGCGGAGCCAAGTACGTTTTGGTTCTTATGCATGTAAAGTTTTTTAAGTTCATCACGCGCCGGTCCCAGATAATTGCGGGGATCGAACTCTTCAGGCTTTTCAATAAAAACCTTGCGGATCATAGCCGTCATCGCGAGCCGTCCGTCCGAGTCAATGTTGATTTTACAGACCGCGCTTGCCGCGGCTTTACGGAGCTGTTCTTCGGGGATGCCTACGGAGTCAGTCAATTTACCGCCGTACTTTTCTATTATATGCACATATTCAATGGGTACTGATG
>Ga0268262_10005467_pt1 | contig 12597 bp, 13 predicted proteins | sample TergutNc150P3_FD_190354 | JGI IMG/M metagenome (GOLD analysis project Ga0268262, IMG submission 190354) | Nasutitermes corniger P3 segment gut microbial community from laboratory colony in Florida, USA - Nc150 P3 (SPAdes) (version 2) | ecosystem: Host-associated > Arthropoda: Insects >... | reverse complement strand
CAACAACTGTTTGCAAAATGAATGGAATTTATTTTTTTTGGCTGAATCTGCCTAATTTTTATTATATTTGTTTTTATGGAAAAAAAAGAATTAACAGCAGCCGATGTCTGGGCAATGTTTGCAGAAAATGCTTTGCAGATTAAGGAAACAGACCGCCATCTTAAAGAATTAAAAGATGATATAAAAGAACTTAGAGATCAAACAAAAGAAATTGGAGCTCGAATGGGTGGTATAAGTGATAACATCGGTCATCACGCGGAGCAGTATTTTCAAAATATATTTGCGGAAAAGCCGATATTCGGTGGAATTAAATACGATGAAATGGTTCCTAATCTAGCGTATAAGGACAGTGATGACGAAGTAGAATTTGACATAGCTTTGGTAAACGGAGATTCTGTAGCGTTAATAGAGGTTAAGAACAGGATACATCCTAAGTTTGTGAAAGAATTAGCAGAAGAAAGAATTAAAAAATTTTGCGTTTACGCATTTGGTTGTGTTTGCGTGGTTTGATACCCGTATGGGCAAACAAACAAAAACCTCCCGCAAGGGAGGTTTTTTTATTGCCAGAACCACAATTTTCAGAATTATTCTGGAAATTCTGGTTCATTTTGCAAACAAGTGTTGACGTTTTTTAGGAAATAAATTGTTATATTTGTTTATATAGAGTTAAATGGAGTTTTTATGACCTATGAAGAATTGAAAAATTTAGCTGAAAGCCTTATAGAAAGCGGCAAGGAAACCACTTTGCAAATGAAGGAAACTGACCGGCGTATGGAAAAATCGCGAGAAGAAATTGACCGCATAATAAAAGAAAACGCTTTGAGTATAAAAGAAACAGATCGCATAGTAAAGGAAAATGCTTTGAGTATAAAAGAAACCGACCGAATGATAAAAAAGCTATCCAAGCAGATGGGCGGCATAGACGATAATCAAGGAAATCACGCCGAACAGTATTTTCAAAATATATTTGCGGAAAAACCGATATTCGGTGGAATTAAATACGATGAAATGGTTCCTAACTTATCGCATAAAGACAAAGATGGTGAAATAGAATTTGACATAGCTTTGGTAAACGGAGATTCTGTAGCGTTAATAGAGGTTAAGAACAGGATACATCCTAAGTTTGTGAAAGAATTAGCGGAAGAAAGAATTAAAAAATTCAGAGAATATTTTCCTAAATACAGCAAATACAAAACCCGCCTTGGCATAGCTGGTTTTTCGTTCAGCAAAAAGGTCACAGAAGAGGCAAGAAAATACGGCATAGGCCTAATCCGTCAAGTTGGCGATTCCTTGGAAATCAGCGCAGGAAGGTTAAAGGTTTATTGAGGAACGCCGTCATGGCAAACGGAACACGCCGTTGCCATTGCGCAATCCCAATGACCGGACGCCGTGGTGGCGTTGTGGACGCCGTGTGTGCGTTCACAGGGGGCAGGCACGCAGGTCTGCCCCTACTAGAGTCTCAATGCTCGGTTCTTACATCTTAATCCGCTTCACGTTCAATTTATCTATATCCATAGTCCCTATTCCGAGCGCCTGACCGTGCGAAATGTGCTGCACATCGCTCAAAGGCATATCTTTTATCTGATTGAAAAACTTTGCGGCTGCTGTATCCACAGCTACCATGTCTTGCGACATGAACAGGGCTTTTGAGAGAACCGTGTCTTCCACCGCTCTTCCGCGCGGTCCGTTTGATTTTAGAACTCTATAGGCATCAACCACATTGAGTACGGGTTTCTTCTCCAGCGTGCATATATCCGCTATACATTGCTGTAGATTGGAGATGTGGAAAAGCCTTCTATTCCAAATTATCCCCATTAAATTTTTCATGGCAATGCTGATATTCGCACCGCCGTGCTGCTTTAATATGGGGACATTGAGCCACGCATCGCAATCCAAAATGGCTTTGTGCACTTTCATATCGCTCAGTTTTTTGGCTTGCGGCAGGGAAATTTTGGTGTAATAGGATTCTTCATCGGCGGGCAGCATTTTTGCGCCTGCGGCTTTTGCCGCAGCTTCAATGCCGCTGTTTTCATAGCATTTTTTCCAGTTATCGCAGGTGTTGTCAAAAACCGCAACTTCCTTTGCCCCAGCCTCAAAACACTGGTGGATAATTTCCTTTACCAAAATAGGATTTGTATTTGCCGCAAATTCTGGCGTTTTATCCCACCCGATATTTGGTTTCACAACAACCTTGTACCCTTTCTTCACAAACTTGCCCATTCCCCCCATTTCAGCGATGGCTTTTTTGAACATGTCATCAGGCTCGCCCCCCATTACGGCTACCAAATCCACGGCTTTTTCCGTCTGAGCATTTGCTGTGGGCTTGGCAAAAGCGAGAACTGCGCCTGCTGCCGCCAGATTTTTTAAAAAACTCCGCCTGTCCATATTGTTTTCCATATCCGTTTTCCGTGAAGAAGTTTATAATAAATATAGATATTTCTAAATTCATTCCATGCCATGTTTTATTTTGCTGTTGCTTGCTTTTGCTGCCTATGGGCAGCAGAAGGGAATGGCTATAGTCAACACGGTGGATAATCGCGATGACAAAAAATACAAAACTGTCAAAATCGGCAAGCATGTTTGGATGGCAGAGAATCTTAACTATAACGCAAATGGCAGTAGATGTTACGACAACAAACCCGCCAACTGTGCCAAGTACGGCAGATTATATGATTGGGAAACTGCTAGAAAGGCTTGCCCCAAAGGTTGGCATTTGCCAAACCATAAGGAGTTGACCCAACTGATGGAATCTATAGGCGATTCGGATGGAACTTACGAGAGATCGATGGAATCGACTAATGTACCTAAAATAAAGTCGTCAATAATTCGTGGCGATTATTCAACGGCAGGAAGCAAATTGAAAACGAAAGACGGATGGGACGAATCTGGCAACGGCAAAGACACTTATGGTTTTTCCGCTTTGCCGGGTGGCTTATATTGGGCTGAGGAGGGTGAATTCCACGCAGTCGGCGGTTGGGGCTTATGGTGGATTGATGACATTTGTTATGATTTTGAGAGTCTTGATGATGTTGAAAAATTCGTTTGCTATATGGCTATGTCACATAACACCGGAAACGTCCAATCTGGCGGAGGGTTCGATAGCAGCGACTTGCTCAGTGTTCGTTGTTTGAAGGACTAGTGTATTTTTCTAAATTTTTCCTATGCCATCTTTGAAAGAAACTATGCTCGCTAATTTGCGGGAAATGGTAAAGCTGCAACGCGCCGCGCATGATTCCATGTTTAAATTCTCCATAAAGAAAATTTGGCCCATAAGTTTAATAGCTCCGCAGGTGAATTGGATGCGCATAACCAGAATGATGGGCAGGTTGCAATCGATATGCAAGGAGCAAAAGGAATTTTTATCAAAAGAGCGGAACAGCGCTCCTGAGGCGGATTTGCCTTTTTTAAACTTGTTGCCTGATTATTTAGATTCGCTATCCAAAGTCGCGGAGATGCTGGGACGCGCGGCATCTTACAGGCAAGATGTTTTTGAGAAAAAGATAAAAATGAGCGTTAAGGAATGGAACTTCATTTTAAAAACCTACAATGAAGCGAGCGACAGCATGGCTATGGTAGGGATTGTTTTGTATAAGGCTTATTGATTCATTTTTCTATATTTTTCCAAATGATATGTCCGCATTGCAAAGCAGACAACGATAAGGTTATAGAAACCCGCGCCAGCGGCGACTCCATACGGCGGCGCAGGGAATGCCTTGATTGCTCTAACCGCTTTACAACTTATGAATATGTGGAAAGAGTTTCCATAACGGTTGTAAAACGAGATGGCAGGCGTGAGCCTTTTGTGCGGGAAAAGCTGATTTCCGGCATAAGAAAAGCCTGTGCCAAACGTCCCGTTAGCAATGAAAAAATAGACGATATAATAGCTTGGGTTGAAAACGAGCTTGCCCAGTTAAAGCAAACGGAAGTTTCTTATGCAGTTGTAGGCGATTTGGTTATGAAAGAACTCTCCAAGGCAGACCCTGTGGCCTATGTGCGTTTTGCATCTGTGTATAAAGAATTTAGGGAGGTAAAAGATTTTACTACATTTGTCGGCACGGATGATTAGCAAATAACTGACCTGAATGGGCAAGGAAAACAAAATGGAAAGAATGAAACACCCTTACTTGACCTTGGAAGAGGAATATTATTTATTAAAAAATAAAAATGACCACAATGCGCGAAAAAAACTAGAAGCCGCAAATACGCATTTTTTTTCTAGAGTGGCAAAGCGATATAAAAATCTCAATGCCTTGACAACGGCAGAAGAACGCCATTTATTGAAAAATAAAAATCGTCCCGCAGCGCGAAAAAAATTGATGGACGCAAATATGCGTTTTGTTTTGAGAAAGGCACTGCAATATGAAAACGAAGCATATATACCATTCCTTGCGGAAGCAGGGGTAAAGGGTTTAATTAAAGCTATAGAAAAATTTGATGGTGAAAAAGGTGCTAAACTTATCTCTTACGCCAGTTATTGGATAAATCGTTCCATAAATGATGCTGTTTCGTTTATGCGCCAACTTACAGATGGACCGGCAAAATTGCTCTGCCTTAAAATAGTTAAGCAATATGGCAATATGCTTAAATATGTACCGGAAATCTTCAAGACTGCGGAACTCTGCTTTGAAGCGGTTAAGAATAGCGGTGATGCGCTCGAATACGTGCCGGAAAAACTCAAGACCGCCAAACTTTGCCATGAAGCGATTAAGAATACTATAGAACCATTTTGCGCGCTTAAATATGTGCCAGAAGACATCAAGACTGCGGAACTCTGCTATGAGGCGGTTAAGAATAATAGCTATGAACTTGCCGCAGTGCCAGAAGCCCTTAAGGCTGAGGAATTCTGCCTTAAAGCGGTTAAGAAAAATAGCAGTGCATTTGAATACGTGCCAGATGAATTTAAAACCGAGGAATTATGCCTTGAAGTGGTTAAGCAATATGGCAATATGCTTAAATATGTGCCTGAAAATTTCAAAATTGCAGAGCTCTGTCTTGAAGCGATTAAGGAAAATGGCTATGCTCTTGAATTTGTGCCAGAAACCCTCAAGACCGTCGAAATCTGCCTTGAAGCGGTTAAGCAAAATGGCTATGCTCTTGAATTTGTGCCAGAAACCCTCAAGACCGTCGAAATCTGCCTTGAAGCGGTTAAGCAAAATGGCTATGCTCTTGAATTTGTGCCAGAAGCCCTCAAGACCGCCGAAGTCTGTCTTGAAGCGGTTAAAAATAGTAGCTATGTAAAATATCTGTTTGGATGGGGGCATAATAACTATGCACTTCACTATGTACCGGAATCCTTAAAGACTGCTGAACTCTGTTTTGAAGCGGTTAAAAATATAGGCTGGGCACTTCACTATGTACCGGAATCCTTAAAGACCGCTGAACTCTGCCTTGTAGCGGTTAAGAATAGAGGCTGGGCGCTTCACTATGTACCGGAATCCTTAAAGACCGCTGAGCTCTGCCTTGTAGCGGTTAAGCAGAATGGCTACGCACTTGAATATGTGCCTGAAAACCTCAGAACAGCGGAACTCTGCCATGAAGCGGTTAAGGAGGATTACCGTGCGCTTGACTATGTGCCAAAACCCCTAAAGACTGCAGAACTCAGCCTTGAAGCGGTTAGGGAAGATTACCGTACGCTTCAACACGTACCAGAAGCCCTCAAGACTACGCAACTCTGCCTTGAAGCGGTTAAAAAGGATTACCGTGCGCTTGAATATGTACCTAAAACCATAAAGACTGCGGAATTCTATCTTAAAATGGTTAAGAAGTATGGTTTTGCTCTTGAGTATGTGCCTGAAGATTTAAAGACTGCAGAGCTCTGTTTTGAAGCGGTTAAGCATAATAGCGATGCGTTTGAATACGTACCAGATAAATTTAAGACAATTGAACTCTGCTTTGAAGCGGTTAGGCAGAATAGCGGTACGCTTGAACACGTACCAGAAGCCCTCAAGACCGCTGAACTCTGCCTTGAAGCGGTTAGGCAGAATGGCTGGCGGCTTAAATATGTGCCTGAAGCTGTTAAGACCGCTGAACTCTGTCTTGAAGCGGTTAAAGAGAATGGCTGTGCACTTGAATATGTACCTGAAGAATTTAGGACTGTGGAACTCTGCCTTGAAGCGGTTAAAGGTGATTACCATGCACTTAACTATGTGCCTGAAGCTGCCAAAACCGCTGAACTCTGCCTTGAAGCGGTTAAGGAGAATGGATGGGCACTTGAATATGTGCCAGAAGCCTTTAAAACTGCGCATCTCTGTCTTGAGGCGGTTAAGAATAGCGGCTCTGCACTTAAATGCGTGCCAGAATCCTTAAAGACTGCGGAATTCTGCCTTGAAGCAGTTAAGACAGATGGCTTAGAATTGAAATATGTACCGGAAGAATTTAAGACTACGCAGCTCTGCCTTGAAGCGGTTAAGCAGAATAGCGGTGCGCTTGAATATGTACCGGAACATCTCAAAACCTCGGAACTCTGCCTTGAAGCGGCTAAAACCAAAAGTGAGGAAGCCGAAATGGAAGCTACGCTCGCCGGTATGGACGAACTTGAACTCGAAGAACTTGAAGATTTGCTCCTTACGCCGCATGGTGCGTAATTAGCTTCACAGCAAGCCCAATGCTTGCAACCTGAATTATTCTCTTTATCCAAATTTGGTTGTGCTTATGCTGGAATTTGCTACCGAGATAACCTCCCAAAATCCCGCCCAAACCCATGCAAATAGCAAGCTCCCAAATTACCTTGCCCGCCAAAAACAAGCCTATGGAACTCAAAAGCAAAAACCAAACCGTCAAAAAATTCTTAATCGCATTCACCTGTTTTAAATCAAAGCCGGTATATTTGCGAATGGCAAAAATCTGAATGAAGCCAACGCCAACCTGCAAAAATCCGCCATAAAGACCAACCGCCAAAAAACCGAGAACTCCTTTTATCCCCGGCTTTGCCGGTGGAGTTTCCGGCGGCTTCCCAAAAGGGTCTGTGCCAAGTGAACTCATAATTGCAACTGCCACCATAACAACGGCGAGCAAGCCTTGAAAATGCGAATCGTCAATAACAACAGCTAGCAAGGTTCCGAGCAAGGCTCCTGCAAGAGTTGGAACTAAAAGGGCTTTTGCAATATCCATCCGCAAATAGCCATAGCGTTTCATGTGCAACGCGGAACTGATGGCACCGATGAGTATCCCCAAGCGATTTGTTCCATTTGCAACGGTGGGCGGCAAGCCCAAAAGTATCATGATGGGCAAGCTAAGAGTGCTAGCTCCGCCTGCGATGTTGTTTATAAAAGTCACAACAACGCCAAGCACAAAATAGATTAAGAAATCCAACTTATGGATGATGCAGGAGTTGAACCTGCGACCCGCTGATTAAGAGTCAGCTGCTCTACCAACTGAGCTAATCATCCGTGGTGTGGAATATAGCAATTTTTGGTGGGGAATGCAAGGGTTTTGGGGACGGCGGGTGTTTTTTCGCATTGGCTTTTTGGTGGGCAATGTACTAATGAAGTCTTCTGGGTGTCTACGAGGATGTGCGGAATTGGTAAAAATGTGGGATATTGCCCGTATATCGCATCGCGATATATCGGGGATTTTTAGGGCTTGTGGAAGTCTACCATAATAACATTTCAAGCGATCCTAGACACCTGATTTATGCTAAGAACTTATATTCACGTGCCAATGGGCTTGCAGATAACCAAATGCTATCTGCAAATAGTCTATCTCGCTGTTCCAGGAGATGTCGCCTTGGGAAACGCATTCAAGTTTGTCTATAACAAAGGCAAAGCCAAGAACACGACTCCTGAAAGCATAGAATGCGCCAACCGCATTAAAAGTGCGTTGGAGAAAATAAAAAGCTATGCAGAGCAGCAAAGCACAGGGGAAGCGAAAATGAATGCGTTTATGACTGTGGCGGAGAAACTGGGTTATGTGAAAGCGAACTCATTTGTGAGAGCATACGATATTATCAACGATGATAAGGAGTTGGATATGGAATAGCTAACTTAGGAGCCAAGCGGTTTGAATTGAGAGCAAATCTACTCAACGACTATATCTTCAAAAACAGGTGGTAATAATCTTTTCATTTCATTAAGTAATGGTATGCTTATCTCTCTCATTTGAGGATGTGCCCGTTTAGATGTACGTAATTTGAAAAAATGCCTCCATTCACGTAAATTCATAGTTACAACTATTTCAGTTTTTAAACTATTAGGTAATACACTTCGTGCTTGCTCAGGCGGAACGTTTAGTGAAATGAGTTTTAGATAACTATTTTCAATTCTTTGCATTTCTTCACGCCATATTTTATACTCTACAGATGTTTCATCCCAAAAAGTAGGTTTAATAAAAGTCAATTCATTACCAAATTTATCGTTTGAGTAGTTACAATAACGAGTACTTTCTTGGCTGTAGCTTGCTATGCGATGTCTTACTATTTCATGGCTTATTCCTCTGTCGCATATTATTTTTACAGTAATCTTTTCATGTTCTATAACAGATTCATGCCCATTTTTAATTATACCAGCTATAAATACTCCAGCTGATGTAGCTGTAATATTGCTTTCACTTTTATAACAAACACGTCCAAAATTCTCAATGTTACTAAGAATTTCTTGCGGATTAATATTACCCATAATAGCAAACGATGCGTTTATTTCTTTCATATTACAATATATACTCCCAAACAGTTCCTATACCCGAGCTTTGTTTTGTTTTGTACTCCGCAGGAAAAGGAAATAAAAGTCTGACTGGATTGTTGGTGTTTTTTAATGCGAACAAACATGCTCCAAGAGCCATAGGTTTTGTACCAGATACCATTATATCAATGCAACAATCTGAATTTTTTGATTCATCACAGATTTTCAATAGTTGATTAAATGTGTCAAAAGGATTATTTGCTTCTGCAAATGAAATATCTTCCCCTTTGGCGTAATAATCAATATCATTATTTATAAGACTAATATCCTTGTATTTGGGGAAATATGCAGGAAAGCCATTTAAAGGAATAATCTTTTTCGGTTCAATATCTTCATCAATTCGTCTGGATATGTTTTTTCCTTCAAATCCAATTTGATAAATCAACAACCTATCAGGGCTAGAACGTCCAATGGCTTTGCCCGAAAAACCAAAGATATTATTTATTTTTAATTCCCCATTTAACGATAGATAACCAAATAATTCACCTAATTTATAATGATTGGGTTGAGAATAATAAATTATAGTTGACTTATTATTTTTATACAAATAATTGATTATTTGTATAAAAAATGGTATTGGAATACAAGTAATATCTAATCCTATTTTATTAGAATTAACTACTTTTTTTGCTATTATTTTTAAATAAAGTAAAAAATCAATTGATAACTGGTTACTTATTTTTATTTTTTCTATTTGTAAAGTTTTATCTATACAAGACAATTCATCAATTTTTTTCATATCATCATCATTAAAATACAATACTATAATATTTTGTAGCATTGTTTTATTTTTCCAAAAATTTTGTATTGCACTTAGTGAGCGTTCTTCATTTGTAAATAAAAAAATAAAACAATCTATTGGGTTGTGCAATACATTTGACTCGTCTAATTTATTCATGCTATATAATTTATAATCTAAATTCATATTAATTCCTTAAAAATTACTAATTACTCCCCTGATTAAATAATGTTTTTTCTTCTACATCCTTAAGCTCCTCCGTACTTTTAAATACTATCGGATCTTTATGCTCATTATTAAAATAATTATCGTCAACCACAACAGGATTTAATCCCCCTCTTGTTCTGCATGAAAATTTATAATCTGGAGCGAATATTCTATTCAACAAAAACATATTTTCTATTTTTCCATTTATATTTTGAGGATTTGGCTTTTTTATAATTAGAGACCATCTGCATGCGGATTCTAATAATTTTTCATTTTCTTCCGATAATTCTTTTTTCGAAAACTGATTTGTCTCTGGGTACCTTATTTCCATCTCTGAATGCAATACTTTGAATGCACTCCCAAGATTTTTAATAAAATTTGATAATTTTCTTCCAGATTCAGGTATGCTACTGATGTAATCTATTTCTTCACGAGATATAGTATACGCGGCATCAGTTTGTATTTCAGGAGATATCTTGCCTGTAGTCAAACTATCTCTATTTTTAAATGATGCTAAGTTAAAAGTCGCACAACAAAGTCTAACAAATTGCCCTACTATACCTGAAGACAATAGGCAATAATCTTTGAAACCATAATACATTTTCCTTTCTTTTTTATAAACGGAACACAGTACAAATACGAAAGAAAGTTTATATTTTTTCTCATAATCATTTTTAAATTTTTTCGCTTCTTCACTTTCTCTATTATTATTATAATCTTCAAATGCTTTCTCTACATATTTTTTATCTTTACCTGCTAAAAGTAAACGCAAGCATGTCATTTCAAGCAATGGATTATCATTCCGTAAAAAACATACATCATTATTGTTTAATTTTGTTTTATGTCTTTTGTTTATTTTTTTTATGTAGATTTCAATATGTCGTTTATCATTTTTTACAATATTCTTTGCTTCATTAACTAATTCTTCACGTTCTCCAAGAATATCTATAATGTTATAATTTTTAAACATTTCAGTACCTGATAATCTTTTATCTGCTATTTCTCTAAAGAATTTAAGATATTTATGCTCTGATCCTTTTAGTACTAATGGGTTGTTAAATTCTATATATTTATACTCTCGCCCTACTTTTACCTCTTCTTTATTAATTGCTTCATAAGTTTTAAATCCGTATGGTCTCATTCCTATTCGCAAAAATACGCTATTCGTATTAGAAAAACGCATTCCAGTATTTATTACTTTTTGTTGTTCAATTGAGAATTCTTCGAATGAATCTATAAAGAGTAAAATTTTCACTTCTTCTAAACCGATTTTTTCTAGAATTTTTGCTTTAATGAATCCGTTAATAAGTTGTCCATTACAAACTAAATTACATCTAGGTTCAAATCTAATTTCATCATTTATGTCAATCGCTTTCTTAGATTTGAAATAAAAAACGTAATTTATTTCTTGCACAACAAAATCAAGTAATTCATCAATGTTATTGAATTTTTGTTTTTCTTTTAATGACAATAAATCCGATAGTTCTTTTATAATTTCTGTTTTAGGAAATTTATACCCATCTTCTTCAAAAAAAATAGTTATTATTTCTAGATATTCTTTGAAAACAGATAATTCAAAAATATGTGTAAAAATATTGTATTCAGAATTGCTATTATTCTCAAGATTGAATGAAGCTAGTGAATACAATCTATCATCGTCCAATCTGAAATATATACCCAAATATTTATCACTTTTTACACATTCATAATATGATTCATCATTTCTTTTTAATTTTTGTACATTATAAGAAAAGTGTTTCATAAGCATAGTTTTACCACAACCACGTACCCCAGAAATTACAATTGCTTGTCTCTCAGAAATAATACCGTTCTCATCTATTCCTAAAAACTTATACTCATATGGAGAAATAAAATACTCTAAGATTTGTTCTGGAGTCATATTCATCGCATTCCAACTTGCAAATGGATTCACAAAATTATACATATCTATCTCCAAAAGTTAAGTTATCGTATCCATATTTCTTTTCATACCTTTTAAACAAACGATTCCAATCATTTGCAGTAGACCAGAAAATTGGCAACGTGTTATCAGGAGTGTTATAATACGAGCCAAATATATAACCACCACCATGAAATCCTAAAGATTCCATACCCTTTTTTTTGTCTTCTTCGCTAATTAGTTTACCTCCATAGTATTCACATATTTTTTTAGCATCTTCTTTAATTTGAATGTCATAACCATCGAATACTATTGACGAAGGCGAAAATGCTTGAGATTTTTCATCCATCTCAATACAAGCAATGATTTTTAAATTAGGAATTTCACTTTTAAGCAAATTGATTGCTTTTTCAGTGGTTACTAGCAATAAAATGAAATAGTTAATATTACTAATATCTCTAGTTTTTTTTTGTAGTTCTTTTATAATATAATCTCTAGATTGTGTACCTGTTATCGAAAAATCATCAACAAATACTATGTTATTAGCATTAATATTTTCTTCAAAATATTTTTTAGATAATTCATTTTCTTGGCGAAAATGATATAGTAAATATGATGAACTTTCACCAGGAGCACCTAGCTGAGAAAATTGGGTATTTTTTAATAAATTGTTTATGTCATAGTCTGTTACTGTTGTTTTATTTTCATTAACAAAAACAAAATGAATATATTTTTCGAACATAAGTTTAACTAAACGCTTGACTTCATTTTTACCATAATATACAAAATTACATAGCATAAATAATGCAATACTTTGTTAACGTTCTTTTGCCTCATTTAATTTATCTGCATCATTAGGCGTACAGCATAATGCCTTGCCTGAGAAATTTGCTAACCAGTTGTCAATTTTCTTTTTATGAAATTCGTCTCTAACGTTCCACACTTTTTCTATAGTAAATGCCGATTAACCCATTGTTTTTTTGTTAGAAATAAATTATATTTGTAAATATGGAAAAAATATTTACCTTTTCGGATTTGGAGACGCAAAACAAGAAGAAGCGTACTCGCCGCGATGA
>Ga0268262_10005466_pt1 | contig 12598 bp, 8 predicted proteins | sample TergutNc150P3_FD_190354 | JGI IMG/M metagenome (GOLD analysis project Ga0268262, IMG submission 190354) | Nasutitermes corniger P3 segment gut microbial community from laboratory colony in Florida, USA - Nc150 P3 (SPAdes) (version 2) | ecosystem: Host-associated > Arthropoda: Insects > Digestive... | reverse complement strand
TCAAGTCCTGCCGCACCGAATATGTCTACAACCTGGTCGGATGCTATGGCGGAGTTCACGATATTGCGAATAACAGAATCATAACTTTCATCTCTGCCTGAGCCGCTTGTCTCGAATTTTGTGAGCCGAGCTTTGACTGCCTGAAAAAAAGCAATTTCCTCAGCATTATCAAAAGTAGCCGGATCTGGCTTTGCAAGCGCGTATGCTTGCCCCAAAAGCGAAACTTCACGCACATAACGATTCTTGCCGTCGTCAACGCCAAGGATAAAATCTTCTGCTTGCAGAATAAGCGACAGTTTATCCTTGACTGCGGCGGAAAAGAACGTTGAGTAATCAAAACCGTACAGGATGCCGCGAATGACTTCCATTTTTTCAAGCATAATCTCTACAGCTTTCTGGTGTGTTTCGGCAGGGACGCCTTTGCCTCCGCTTTCCGCATAGAAGCCAAGGGCTTTTTTCAGATTTGTCGCAATGCCGATGTAGTCTACAATCAAACCGCCGGGTTTATCCTTAAATACCCGATTAACACGGGCAATTGCCTGCATAAGGCTGTGGTTTTTCATTGGCTTATCAATATACATTGTGTTTAGACAAGGAGCATCAAAGCCCGTGAGCCACATATCCCGCACAATGACGATTTTTAATGGGTCGTTTTCGTCTTTCAGACGAAGGGAAAGAGCTTTACGCTGCGCTTTGGTTGTATGATGTTTCTGAATCGCCGCACCGTCAGAGCTGCTTGAAGTCATCACAACTTTGATAACGCCTTTATCCAAGTCATTGTTGTGCCATTCAGGACGCAGTTTGATTATCGCGTTATAAAGTTCAACGGCAATGCGACGGCTCATTGCGACTATGAGGGCTTTCCCAACAAATACTTTTTGCCGTTCCTCAAAATGAGTTACTATGTCGTTGGCAAGAACTTTTATACGGCTTTCATTTCCGACTATTGCTTCCAGTTTTGCCCATTTTATTTTTGCGGCTGTCGCTTCATCAGCTTCGCCCACTTCGTCCAGTTCCGCATCAAACTGCTCCACAAGTTTCTTACCTTCTTCAGTAAGGTTCACTTTTGTAAGGCGGCTCTCGTAGAAAATACGGACGGTTACTTTATCTTCTACCGCCTTTGCAATATCATAGATGTCGATATAATTGCCAAAAACCGCTGGAGTATTTGCGTCCTGTTTCTCAACAGGCGTTCCTGTAAATCCAATGAAGGTAGCATTTGGCAGCGCGTCACGGATATACTTTGCGAAGCCGTAAGCTATTCGCTGACCGACAACTTCACCGTTTTCTTTGATGTCACGGAGTTTCGCGTCGAAGCCATATTGAGTACGGTGCGCTTCGTCAGCAATAACAACAATATTGTTACGGGTAGACAGGGTCTCATAAACCGACGATTTATCTTCTGGAATAAATTTTTGAATGGTAGTGAACACAATGCCGCCGGACGCGACTTTCAGCAGAGTTTTCAAATTGCCACATGAGTCCGCTTGCCTGGGTACCTGGCGCAGAAGACCGCTATTGCCCGCAAAGGTGTCAAATAACTGGTCATCAAGATCATTACGATCGGTGATAACAAGTATGGTAGGGTTGTTCAAAGCGCGGACAATTTTACCCGCATAAAAAACCATCGCCAATGATTTTCCTGCACCTTGCGTATGCCATATCACACCGGCTTTATGGTCGCCCCTCGGTTGGTCTTTGGCATCGGGAAGGCCATAGCTTTCAGGGTCTTCATCAACCACAAAAAAATCTGGGTTTATTTTCGTAGGGGAATATCCACTGGCACGGATTGTCTGTTCAACAGCTTTATTTACCGCATAATATTGATGATACGCCGCAATTTTCTTGACTGTTTCTATTTTGATAATGTGAGTGCCTTTGTCTTCGGTCTGTGTTTTTTCATAAGTTACAAAACTTTGTATATAATCTAGCAATGTTGCTGGATTACAAAGTCCATGAATCAATACTGTTAATTCATCTGTGAATTTTGGCGCTTCATTTTTACCATCTTTTGTTTTCCATGCGCTGAAACGAGAATAGTTAGCGGTAAGCGAGCCGACTTTTGCTTCCAAACCATCTGATACAACACATATTTCGTTAAAAGTAAAAAGCCCAGGTATCACCAATTTATAAGCCTGCAATTGGTCAAACGCCTTGTGGCAAGTGGCATTTTCATCGGCAGGGTTTTTCAACTCGAAAACAACAAGCGGAATACCATTGATAAACAACAGCACATCGGGGCGTTTGTTGTTGTTGTTTTGGACAATCGTATATTGATTGACCACAAGGAACTCGTTGTTCAATGGATTTTCAAAATCTACTACACGCAAATAATCACCCTTGATGTCGCTGTCTTTGCGATATTCAACGGGAATGCCGTCCACAAGCATACGGTGGAATTCTTCGTTATCAGCAAGCAGGTTCGATGTTGCGATTCTGGACAATTTCAGAGCCGCCCCCTGAATGACACCGATGTAAATAGCAGGATTCAATTTGGAAAGAGCCGCCTGTAACCTCCCCATAAGCAGAATATCCCCATAGCTATTGCGTTCGGGGTTCAGAACGTCAGGAGCTAGGTCAACGCCGGGTATGTAGGTGTAGCCGAGGCCTTGGAGTTCGGAGATTGCCATTTCTTCTACTGCTGATTCACACAGTTTAGCCATTGAGGGTACCTCGAAAAAATTTATCACGCAGAGGCGCAGAGAACGCAGAGAGAAGAAGCGTAATTATGATACTGAGAGTCTTCCTCTGCGCTCTCGAGCTCTGCGTGATAATTATTAAATCATAGCAAATCGAAAAATTCACTTCACCCTCACTTCACCGCTGATTAGCTTTGGCAAAAGCGTATCGCGGAGTTTTTGAAGGGTTTGGATTTGTGCGTTGTTGATTTCTATTTTTCCAATTAATGGTTGCATTGTTTCGCTCATAATTGCAATCTCATCGTTACTTGGTACAAGGACTTTGGCGGCAGTGAGATGTCCACGCTGTATATGCCCCATCGTGGTTGCCTTAGATTCGGCAATAATTTGAAACTCTGGTATGTAGTATTTAATCCAGTAATAAAAAAACCATTTAGGATATTTATCCGATGTCACTTTAAATAAGTGCTGGTTTAATGCCCCTTTGTTGTATTTCCAAATATCAACGACCAGGCTGCCCGACCACGAGAAAACAACATCGCCAGGATGGACGATGTACTTCTCAGGTACATTGGCACTACAAACATCGGAATTGTCGTTAAAACCGCCATTAAGTTCCTTTATCTTGATTACATAAAGTGGTTCTCCAATTTTACATGGATATTTCTGGAGTGGTAACCCATTCAGGAAGTCTGCAATTTCGTCAAGTCCGTTTGTCTCCCACTCCTCGCTTGCCTCCTCCACAAACCACTGTCGAAAATACGTTTGCGCCAATGCTTCAAGTGTTGTGTTCTGCCGTGTCAGCAGATCTATTTTATCATCAAGTGAGGAAAGGATTTCGGCGATGGTGTGTTGTTCCTCAATACAAGGAAGTACGAATGAAAGCGCTTCGATTTGTCCGGCGGAGATATTCGCTTGATTAGCACTCCCGCTTGCAATATTAGCTAATGAATATGCAGTATCCTCCTGAACCATAAAATGATACAAGAAATCTTCACTTAGTATACTATTATCAAGGGTTATTATCTTTCCTACTCGTTGATTTATATATGCTTCAATAGTGGAATTATATCGTGTAACACGTCCTACCATAGATGAAGGTTGTGTGATATGCGAGCCTGTCATTGCTATAAGAATATCACCTTTTTCAGCCTTAAAGCGTGCGGCTTTAGACGCAATATTAGCCATAATATATTGACATTCAGTCATGTTTAGAATGCCACTTGCTATATTTTTGATTTTAATAACAGGATAATCACCAAATTCAAGAAAATCTTCTGATTTAAATGCGTATCCGCCAATAACTTTTGCATATTCACCAAGAACGCATTCCCGCCATTCACTCATTATTTTCTCCGCGCCTTTGCGCCTCTGCGTGAGGGTTCTTAAAATATTCCTCCCACTCACTCATTGTGCTTCCCTTTCAGATACTTCACCATATTCCTGTCAAATGACGAGATATAGTCATTATCCTGTTTAACTCGGAATTGTTTGTATATCTCATCCGCCTTTTTTAATGCGTCTTCGTTGGATACACGTCCCTTGTCCGGTAAAACGCGTTGGCGGTTGTTTTTCAGAAACTTATCAGTTTCGTTCAGCCAGTCTTGCATACTCATTGCAATGCCATCTTCGGCCATCAATTCCGCATAGTCGCTGTAGAAATCAGGCGTGCGGGACACTTCGCGTCCGCCCTCAATTTGAACTATTTCCATTTTGGAAATAGTTGAATACAGCGTGATTCTGCCTTCAGAAACATTCACAATGTTATTCATAGTGCTTCCTTTTTATAGCAACTCTTTTAACCGTTCCGCATCCGGTAAAATGTTCTTGTATTTAGACGGCAGTTTTGACGCTGTTTTGTAAGTAGCAACACCCATCGGCTTTGTCATATCGCGAAAGGCATATTCCACAATCTTCTGTTTTTTCGTTTTACATAATATAATTCCGATAGATGGATTTTCGTGAGGAAGCCGTACCAAATCGTCAAGCGCGGATAAATAAAAATTCATTTTACCTAAGTATTCAGGTTTAAATTCGCCTTGTTTTAATTCAATTGCTACCAGAGCCTGCAACTGCCGATTAAAGAAAAGCAGATCAATAAAATATTCCTGTTCTTCTACCGCTAAACGGTATTGATTGCCAATAAACGAAAAATCTTTCCCAAGCGACATTATGAATTTTCGTATATCGCTTACAATTTTACTTTCTAGTACCCGTTCATCTGGTTCGTCATCCGGAGATTCAATATTTATATAGTCAAGCAGATACTCGTCCTTAAACGACATCAGGGCCTTTCGTTGCAGGTCTTTGTCGGTTATGGTTTTTCGGAAATTGTTGGGCAGTTTTCCTTGTTTTGCGTATAAGTTGCTTTTTAAGTGGTAACGTAAAGATTCTACATTCCAGAATCCTATAGCGCATTGTTCAATATAAAATAAACGTTCTTTCAATGTTTTTGTTTTTATCAATAATTCATAATGATGACTAAAACCTAGTGATAAAAAATGGCGTAAGTTTACAAGTTGAAATTCGTCCGATGGCATCGGACGAATTTCAATCAAAAGATTTAAATAAATTTCGTCCGTTGTCATCGGACGATTTTTGCTGCTTTTTTGTGGGGTTTTTTGTGTTTTGTCAGTTACTACCCGATGAATTGTAAAATTTGGTTCCCATGTTTCATAAAATTGACGCATACGCTTGATATTTGCAGAAGAAAACCCCCGTAATCCGGGCAATTCCTGCTGTAACTTTTCCGAAATAGTTTCGATAGCCCGCTTTCCCCAAAACCCTTCCCGGCTATGTTCGGAAATATATTTTCCGATGCCATAGTATAATGACAACAATTCCTTGTTTGCCAAAGCTGCCGCCCTGTAACGGCTTTTGAGTATGGCGTTCTTTATTACCTGTATGGCGTCAGAATAATTGTTAGTCAATTTTGCCATTAATATTAGTCTCCACTTTCGCAAGATTAGCGCGGATACGCTTATCAAGCAAAACGCTTTCCTTCATTTGCGCTTCCAGTTCGGCGGTTAAAGTTTGTACACGTTCTGCAAAGTCGAAATCATCGTCGTCATCGGGTAAGCCAATATACCGCCCCGGCGTGAGGACATAATCAAGGGCGGCAACTTCGGTGATAAGCGCAGACTTGCAGAATCCCGGTATATCCTTATAGCCCTTGCCAGATTTCCATTTATGGTAAGTGTCCGCTATTGTATGAATATCCTTTTCAGTTAGTTCGCGCGTTTTTCGGCTGATAAGCGAACCCATATTCCGTGCGTCAATGAACAGAATCCTGTCGCGTCGTGGATGTTTCTTGTTACTCTCCTTGGCGCGGCAGAGAAACCATAGACAAGCTGGTATCTGTGTATTGAGAAACAGCTTAGTCGGCAAATTAACAATACAATCCACAAGCCCTTCGTCAATAAGAGCTTTGCGGATTTTATCCTCACCGTTCGTCTTTGATGAAAGCGAGCCTTTAGCAAGCACAAATCCGGCAGAGCCCTTAGGATTTAAATGATAGACGAAGTGCTGTATCCATGCGTAGTTCGCGTTGCCAGAAGGCGGCGGCGTTTCGCGGCTGTACTGCCAACGGCCATCTGTGCGGAGCATTTCGCCCGACCAGTCGCTGTCGTTAAACGGCGGATTGGCAATAACAAAATCCGCTTTAAGGTCTGGATGAGCGTCGCTAAGGAAAGAACCTTCGTTATTCCATTTCACATTGGAACTGTCAATACCGCGTAAGGCAAGGTTCATCTTGCACAATCGCCAGGTGGTCTGATTGCTTTCTTGCCCAAAAATAGATACAACGCTCTCGAACAGCTTGTCAATTTCCCTTGCTCTACCATTGTATCGATCAGCGTGAGCTTCGATAAACTTCTCACTTTGAACGAACATACCGCCGGAGCCACAGCACGGGTCGAGTACACGTCCTTCAAAAGGTTCGAGCATTTCAACAAGCAACTGAACAACACAGCGCGGCGTATAGAATTGACCGCCCTTTTTGCCCTCCGCAAGGGCAAACTGACCAAGGAAGTATTCGTAAACCCTGCCCAACACATCGTTGGAACGCGAAACGCTGTCGCCGAGAGCAATGTTACTGATAATATCGATTAGGCCACCGAGAGACTGTTTATCCAGTTTTTCTTTAGCGTACTCTTTCGGCAACACACCCTTAAGTGAAGGGTTGTCTTTTTCGATAGCGTCCATCGCCTCGTCCACGTCCTTACCGGTAGTAGCAAGTTTCGCCCGGCCTTGCAAATATTCCCATCTAGCCTGAGGCGGCACATAAAAGACATTTTCAGCGCGGTACTCATTGGGGTCGTCAGGATCGGCTCCGGCATAGTCGCCTTCTCCAGACTTCAATTTTTTGTATAGTTCGTTAAAGTTGTCCGAGATGTATTTTAAGAAGATAAGCCCAAGGACGACGTGTTTATATTCGGCAGCGTCCATATTTTTACGTAACTTGTCGGCAGATGCCCAGAGCGCTTGTTCAACAGGCTGTCGTTTATCTTCCTTTTTTGCCTTTGCCACTAGGTTTATTTCCTTTTTGTAGAGTGATGAGTATTCTGAACGATTTTATTATATCCTAATAAAGAAGGAAAATACAGAGGAAGAACTATTTTTTAGCAAGGATATGATCTGAACTTGGAGGTTCCGAATTATGAGTTTATTCAATTTGGCCTGCTAAAAACCATCTCATATTACCTAATTATTTTATATCATTGCTGGATAAGAACTAAAAAGAGGTTCATGCTTATTTTGGCTTATTATGGAGTATCAAACATCGTGAAGAACCACCTGTTTTGTGCCATTTTTATAAACCACTTTTGGGAGTTAGCTGTAATCTCAAATAAACCAGATTTTAAGGGGTGCTTAAAAAAAGAGGTTTTTATGAGTTTTTTATCAACGCCAGAGCAGTTGCCGTTTTTATGTGATGTTTATAATGTATTTTAAATAGAGTTTTACGGAATCATTAAACAGTCATTTTACTTGAAATAAAATGAAGTAGTAATTTAAAATTATTTATAGTTGTATCAGATAATGTTATTTTAGTTTTTGTAGATAATTTTTCCTTAAAAAATGTATCTATTGCTTTTTTCTTGTGTAATGAATACAAGTCGATATCGTCTTTTGCTATAAGTGTCTCAATTTTTAAAAAAGTTTTGTCAACATCAGTAAGCTTATAGATTTGATCATCAGCTAATAGATATTCTTCCTTGTATTTTTTGTATGCAATTTCTCCCGCATTATCTCCATCTAAGATAATAATAAATTTCCTACTCCATCCAAGATAAAGCCTTAAAACACCATCCAAACTATTACATCCGCCAATTCCAGGAATTATTGAAAAATCTCCATATTTTTCTGATTCAAACATTACTTCTTTAAAATATGAAATTATATAATTATCTGTTTTTCCTTCCATTATTACAACATTAGGAATATTTTCTAAAGCACATGGCCTATATTCTAAAATATCAAGTACTGGTTGATAGAATGTAGTCTTTTCAGGATGATCATTAACAAAAATTCTATATGGGGTTATGAGTATGTCAGCCTTACTACTATCATATGTATCAATTTTGTTACCGTCATAGTCCATTAATTTATTTTGACAAATGAATGCATTTTCTAGCCAATTTGGATTTATTAAATAGTGACTATGTGTGGAATAAATTATATTATTGTTATTATTGGCAGTAGTTCTTTCAAAACTTTTTAGTATTTCAATCTGGGCCGAAGCATGCAAATTGGAAGCCGGTTCGTCCAATAAAAATAATACATTTTTTTCATTTTGACGTTTGCTTCTTAACTCTGCAAAAAGCACAAATGAAAAAAACCATCTAAATCCCAAGGAACGTTCAGATATATAGTATTCATCTACGCCGTCTTTTAATTTAAATGATAGATAATATCCTTTGTCAGTTTTTCCATATCCAATAATGATAGCTTTTTTATAATCTGTAGGTTGTTTTAATATTTCATTCCAGCGTTTAAGAAAATTTTTAGAAAATGAATCTCCCATTTGATTTAAGAGATGATATACCATACGCATGTCGTTATCTGTATTTTTTTTTATGCGATCTAATATATGAGTTTTCAAATCGGTCGTTGGATCTGTAGTATTTAAAATATCTTTAAGTATTTCTTTGTAATAATCATTTAAAAGTTTATCTTGTCCTTGTAACTGAGTGCTATCCAGATATATTTCTTTTGGGAAGTTAAATAAAAAAGATGGAAAATAATTAATATGCGGAATAAGATATTCTTTTATAAGTTTAACACATTCTTGCCACTCTGGTATTTTTGCCCTTATTTCTTTAAATCTACGTTCACCTTTTATTCTCATATCGATATCAAAAGTCCAATAATGTGATGTGTTTTTAAGAACGGAATTATTATAGGATAGTATTTTTTCAATAATAATTTTATTACCACCAAATCTAAAATCTTTTCCTGGGTATTTCTTTTTTAATTCTTCTATTAGTATGTTCTTGTCATCATTGGAAAATGACAAGGTGGCTTTTACAGATACATTACTATTAAAATTTGCAAAATACTTCAAAGGTATCAATTTAGTTGTATCATCTAGGAAAGAAAAGCTTTCTCCAAATAAATTTTTATGTGTTTCGGTATCTGAATTTTCCATTAAAAAACTTATAGCTTCAAGAAATGTTGTTTTCCCGCTTTCGTTTAAACCTATCAGTGTAAAGACATTCCCTCCACCACGTTCAAGGTTTATTTCTGCTTTATTGATCCCCTTGAAATTTTGAAATTCAAACTTTATAAATTTCATATCAAATCCTTTTATTGAAAATAAACACTCGTAACAATATAACATGGTTATACAAAAACTTCAATACACCAATTATATTTATGCGGCATCGGGTTCTATAAAAACTAGTCTGGGTTACGCTATTTGAAGTGTTTTGCTCTACCACATTTTAATATCAATGATCTTGCTGGATAGTCTGAAAAATCGATATTTTTGAAAACTTAATCTCCGTTAGTTTTTTAGTAATCTTCTTCACAATAGAAACCACTTCTCCTGCCTATATTTCGCCCAGAACACATTGCCGTCAGGCGACACATCACAGGAATCCTGTTTAGCCCAGCTCAATCAGTCCATCTACTAAATCGGGAAATGCTATTCCGTCACATAGCCACACAATAATGATTTCTGTTGCATCTTTTTTGCTTTCACTCACATTTCCTGCTCACAGTACCTGCAAATATGCTACAATCCCACATGGAGGCCATCATGAAATACCTGATAATCACCGGCAATCCAAAACAGGACGGGCTTTGTCATGCGGTAACAGAGGAAGCAAAGAAAGGAGCTGAAGCCGGTGGAGCGATAGTTGACATACTGAGTGTAACAAAAATAGAACGCTGCCATGTCTGCGGTACTGGCTGGGGAACGTGCCGGGAAAAACATATCTGCGCTTTTGGAAATGACGGATTTAACGAAGCGCAAGCTAAAGCGCATGAAGCCGCTATGCTCTGCTTCATCACTCCTGTTTATTGGGGCGAAGCTGAGGAAAGCCTTAAATGCTTTTTTGACCGTTTGCGCCGTTGTGAGTTCGATATGCCTTGGGGCGGACAGCGTGACAAGAAACCCGCTTTTTCCGGCAAGCAGGTTCTTCTTATCGCTTCGCCCGGCGGCAGCGGGAATGGGATGCTCTCCTGCCTGGAACAGTTGGACCGGTTCTGTCGGCACACCGGGGCTGTCATCTTTGACTACATCGGGATAAACAGATGGAACAATGATTACAAGAAACAAACTGTTTTCGAGGCCGCTAAAGCAATGGCAAGCGGACGCAAAAATGGGGATTCACTATAAATCAGGAATTACTGTCCCATTCCATATCCTTATCCAGGGGGTAAATGGGCCTGCGCACTTTTTTGTAGGGGATGTTTTCCAGAACTTCATTTGAACAACCTCTTGTAGCAGCCATGATGGCCCGCTTTGCGATGCTCCTGAAGCAAGGCTCAAGGTAGCCGAGTTTTACCGCTACAAGGCAATAATCGGCGGGGTTTATTCCGAGCGCGGAAAGGAGTCCCTCATCGCCGAAACCGATGTGTCTTGAAGTTACGCTGATTAAAAGGTTTCTGTATGAAACAAGTATAAGGTCCGATTTATAGGGGCCGTAGTTTCTGTGTATCTTCTTTACCTTTACATTTAGAGGGATCTTTTTCCCGTTCACCGTGTCCCAGTTCCCGCCCAGAGTTATGTTCAGCTCTGCTCCTTCTCCGGCTTTTACGCAGGCCGCGGCGGCAGGCGCATCGAAAAAACCCGAATACAGGAATGGCGTGGGAAGCCTATCGGCACTGTTAATAGTTTTCAGGATCGCTTCAAGGAGATCCGTCGAGTCTCCGGCCGCGCCAGCCGTGGGATTGTCCCCCGAATCTGAAAGAAAAACCGGACGCTCGCAATTTTCAACATAAGCATAGGCCGCGATCAGGGCTTCCTCTGTATCGTAAAATTCAGTACGGAAGGAAAATTCTTTTCTGCGTTTCCAAAAGGAAGCCGCGAGATCACAGGCGATTTTTTCGGCTTTCTCACTTGCTTCTCCGGAAAAGCTCACCAATACGGAAACCGCGTTATGCTCGTCGTCCGCCCACGGAAAACCTAAAAGAAGCGAGACCTCTTCAATGCCCGGCTCTTTTTCTGCATTAAGACATTCCTGAATGAGTGAAGCCATTGGCTCTGCGGCGGTTTCTGATTTTTCTCCCGCGACCATCATCGGGATACTTTTATAAGCTGTGCGAATCGCACGGTTCTCTCCAATAGCCTTAAGGAGCATTCGTGCGGCCTGGGCCCCTGTTTCGGCGCAGTCTACATGAGGCGCGGTTTTATAGCCGACAAAACCGTCCACCGCACTTAGGAGCTCTTTGGTGATGGTGGCGTGCATATCCAGCACCGCGGTTATTGGCTTGTTCGGAAAAATTCCCCTTATAGCCGCACAGAAATCCCCTTCGGCGCAGCCAAGGCCCTGCACCTTCATGGAACCGTGGAGTGCCAGGCACGCCCCGTCAATGTGACCGGCCTCGCGTGCGCACTTCAGAAATTCCGCCTTGAACCTGCCGTAAAAATCCGCCGAAACCACGCCGTTGGGAACTGCGCGGCACAAAACCGCGGGAACAATCTCGGCCCCGGCTTCTCTAAGGGTATTGATTATCCCTGTGGATGAATAATAAGGAAACATCCCCTTATCGAAAATCTCGTTTTGTCTGAAGACCACAAAGTCTTCTTCGCCTGTGATGATGGGGTTAAGGGAATTGGACTCATGGTTCATACCGCCGACCAGAATACGCATAAAACTGTTTACCTCAATAATAATAAATATGATAATAAAAAGGAAAGCATTTTGAAAACGGTGAAATTATGGAGGCTTTATGAAAGCGGATTATCTTATAAGCGAAGACCGTATCGCCCATCTTAACTGCCGCAGGGCGAAGGAAAAAGTGCTTGTGGACGGCAATCTGGAAAAGCCAGTCTGGAAGGATGCGGAAAAATCCCGCCGTTTTGTAGACCTGGTAAACGGTGAACAGGCTTTTCTTAATACCCAGGCGGCAACGCTATGGGATAATGAAGCGCTCTACATCGGCTTTTGGATTGAGGAGCCTTTAGTCAGGGCTTCTCTCACCGACAGGGATTCCCTTATCTGGCTGGATAACGATGTTGAAGTTTTTTTTGACGGCGAAGACTGCTACTACGAATTTGAAATTAACGCCTACGGAACGGTGTACGAGGTTTTCTTCATATATCAGGACGCTTTGAAAAAAGGCAGCCGTTTTGAACCCCTCAAGTTTGATCTTTACGATCGGGAGGTGGATGTTTTGTGCGGATTTCAGGACGCTTCCAGGTTCAAAAAGCACTCCCGTGGCCGCCGCTGGGCTTTCATTGACTGGGATTTCCCCGGTCTGAAAAGCGCGGTAAAAATCGACGGGAAGATAAA
>Ga0268262_10005465_pt1 | contig 12598 bp, 13 predicted proteins | sample TergutNc150P3_FD_190354 | JGI IMG/M metagenome (GOLD analysis project Ga0268262, IMG submission 190354) | Nasutitermes corniger P3 segment gut microbial community from laboratory colony in Florida, USA - Nc150 P3 (SPAdes) (version 2) | ecosystem: Host-associated > Arthropoda: Insects >... | reverse complement strand
TTTTTCGTTTAGTAGGGGAGCATTGTTTTGATGTGTTCTTCCATTTGATCGTATCCGTGTGTTTGGATACGATCATGTATGTTATCACCCTATATAAAATTGCATGTTATTTTTGCACAGTTCCTAACCTGACTCACGCAGTATATCCTCAGCATAAGACGATTAGACTTTGCTATTGCTTTGGCAAATTGCCTTGTTATGAGGCTGTATGAGGAGATAGCAATAGATGATGCTATACTTTCTTGTAGAATGAGACGACACTTTATATATGAATTGTTTAGAGCGCTATTTAGTGTTAAAGACCTAAATATTATTAATGTTGCCAGGCATCCGTAAAGTTTGACGTGAAACAAATATGTAACTGTGCATACATTAATAAGTGTGTTATTTATGAAAAGTCGGCAGTGAGTTATTATTTGGCAGGTTATTTGGTGAAATCGTTTGTCTTCAAGAGAAAATTTCAATCTTTAACTTTTAGAAAAGAAACCTTTATTACTATTGTTCAGTTGAAAATTTTTTCTTATTGATGTGGAAAGCATGGAAAGCATTCTTGAATACTTATACTTGGGCGCAAAAAACGATCCTGAGCGTTGTGTGTTCAATTTTTTAGATTACAGTAAAGAACCCTTTGGCATGCAGCCAATTAGTGTAAAGCAATTGTATGATAAATCTCGAGATATTGCTGCTACTTTAAAAAGAAAGGGCGCAAAAAAGGGTGATAGAGCTATCATTTTTTCTATGCAGGATGCAGGTACAGTTTATGCAATTTTTGGCTGTATGATGGAGGGTGTCATATTTACCGTTATTCCGCCGCCTATTGATGAGGCTAAGCTGTCTCGTTTTATTTCTGCTCTTAACTCTTGTAAACCAAAATTTCTCATATCCAATTATGCCATAGAGAAGGAATCAAATAGAGATATTCTTAAGCCTCTTCTCAAGAAAGCTTTTCTGCATGTTGTAACCTTAAAGCGTATATATACTGACCAGATAGTTAGAGATGAAAAATATACACCTCTTAATGCTTATAAAAAAGCTGACCTTGTATATCTACAGTATACTTCAGGCTCTACCTCTGAGCCTAAAGGTGTTATGGTAACACATGGAAATCTTATGAGTTGCCTTGACAATTGCAAAGATGCCTTTGACTTTACAAATGGCTACAATCTTGTCTCTTGGGTTCCCTTTTATCACAATATTGGATTGATAGTTACTATCTTTATACCCCTCCTAGCTGAGACTGGTATAGCATATTTCATACCTACTCTTCAATTTTTGCAAAAACCAACAATTTGGTTAAAGGCTATATCTGATTTCAAAGTTAACGCAACTGTAGCTCCTAATTCTGCATATGAGGTATGTACAAAGCTCATAAGTAAGGAGGAGGCTAAACAATATGATTTATCACATGTAACTCTTCTAATTAATGGTTCAGAATTTGTGTACTCTCATACTATAGAAAAATTCTGTGACCTATTTAGTATTCCTCAAAAAACTTTTGCGGCAGGGTATGGCTTATCTGAATGCGTTTGTGTCGCTACAATCTCTCTAATAGCCTATAAATGTCAAAAAATTGATGTTGACCAATATTTAGCTGGCAGATTTATTACAACTGAAGATGAAAAACACAAGTTAGTGGTCAGCCTAGGTAAACCGTTAAATAATTTGAAGATTTTAGCTGTACATGAAGATGGTTCTCTTTGTGCAGAAAATGAAATTGGCGAAATTTACATTCAAGGTAGTAGCGTTTGTCAGGGTTATTGGAAAAATTCTGCGGAGACAAAACGTTTTCATACAACTGTTAACGGCGTTGACGGCTTTTTTTACCGTACATGTGATATGGGCTTAATCTTTGAGGGTGATCTTTATCTTACAGGTCGCTTAACAGAGATGATTATTGTTAACGGTAAAAACATTTTCCCAAGCGATATTGCTCTTTTACTGCAACAACGCTGTCCTCTGTTGCAGAAAGAAAACATTTGTGTTTTCTCTATTCAAACTGATAAAAAAGAAGAACCGGTACTCTGCTTAGAGAGCGATAATTACCCCTTTGCTCCCTTAATGCGTGATATTACTCACGCTGTGGCGCAGTCATATAATTTCTCATTTAACGACATTGTTTTCGTCAGAAAAAACACTTTCCCACATACTGATAACAGAAAAATCAAAATAAACGCCATCAAACAGCTCTATGAACAAAACAAGTTAGATATTTTATATAGCACAAAAACCTCGCAGACTAGGGCTGATGCAAATAATGATCTATTAAATGATATTCCACTTAGCTTATCTACAAATGCTTCTATAGACGAAATAAAGACCTATGTAAGAGCTGTGTTCAAACTGTTTATTAGCCATATGGATTTTGATGATGATACCCTCTTTACAGACTTAGGCACAAACTCTCTTACAGTCGTTGAAATGCTAAGCAAACTGGAACGCCAATCTGGTATAGAGCTAGATATTAGACAAATTACCCGCTCCTTAACCGTAAATGACCTGGCACACCATATACAATGTGTCATACGAGGAGAAAAACAGAAAACCATCGACTTATCAACAGAATGCAATCTATCAGACGACATACGACCACAACATAACTACATTCTACAACCCGAGCAATGCCACAACATTTTCCTCACAGGCAGTACAGGATTCCTAGGCGCTTACCTAATTCGATCTTTAATCAACCAAACTAATAATGCCAACAAAAATCTTACAATCTTTTGCCACGTAAGAGCAGAAAATCAACAAAAAGCAATGGAACGCATAATTAATAATATGAAATTCTTCCACTGCTGGGACGAAAAATTCAAAGACAAAATAGTAGCAATACCTGGAGACTTAAAAAAACCTCAACTTGGCATAGAAAACAACCTATATTCTCACCTCTGCAATACAATTGACACAGTATATCATAATGGCGCGATACTAAATTTCCTATTTCCCTATAGTCAACTTAAACAGACAAATGTCAACGGCACAATTGAATGCCTACGCTTTGCCTGCACAGGAAACCCCAAATATTTCCACTACATCTCATCCTACAGCGTATATGACAACCCTAGCCACTTTAACAAAACATGCTTAGAAACTGACCCATTAACATCTTATGACGGTTATTTCTTAGGATATTCTGAAACAAAATGGGTGGCCGAAAAACTTGTCTTAGAAGCAGCTGCACGAGGTTTACGAATTACACTATATAGACCTGGTGAAATTGCGCCTTCTATAAAAGAGAACATCTGGAAACTAGAAGATATGATAAGCCGCACTATTGTCGGATGCATACAAATGAGCGCCGCACCAGATATAGATGTACACCTTCCCCTTACCCCTGTAGACTATGTAAGCAACGCAATTATCCATATATCTCGACAAACAAAAGCCATCGGTAAATGTTTCAACCTTACCAACAAAAAAACTACAGACTTTAAAACAATATGTCACCTTACCAAAAAAGCAGGATACACCTTAGACGTCTTACCCTATACAGCATGGACCAAAAAATTAGCTGCCTGCTCCTTTGAAGAAAACGCGTTAAGTATACTATCCCGACTATTTACAGACAAACGTAAAGACGGCGAAGGATTAACTGAAAGATACGGAAACAGACAAGACCATATCGATACATCAAACACAGATGCACTACTTGAAAACAGCGAAATTAGCTGCCCACCTATAGACGAAAACACATTCTACAAATACTTAGAACTATTCACTAAAATGGGCTACATCTCAAAAAAACCATGATTTCCTCTAACGATAAAAAATAAAGTTAACACTAAAAATAAACTCTACACAATATACCTACAGAAAATCTGAAAAAACGTGTAACAGTGGTGATATCAGACTGCGCAATAACCTGACAAAATTCGCCAAGACCACAACACATAGCGGTACAGAATTAAATGTACACTGTATATAGTGTTTGATAAAAATTTTTTAGCGTTTTTGCGCAGTCTGATATCTGCACGTTTTATAAAAAACCTAGCAGAATACCTGCCGCGTTAGCGGCAGGATGAATGCGTCAGGTCTATTAGTGCCATAGCCGTAGTTTTCGTCACCATTGGATAAGGGGAGGTGATGGATTGAAGAAGGCTCGGTCTTGTGCTTTTCAAGCCAATTACCATCTTATCTGGGCTACTAAATACCGTCGAAAGGTTTTGATAGGCTTAGTTGAGGTAAAGTTGTTTGAGGTACTTAAAATGATTGCTGAGAACCATGGCTATCAGCTGTTAACTGCTAGGGTGCATGATGATGATCATGTGCATGTGTTTGTTTCTGCTGAACCAAAGGTGTGTATTTTAGATATTGTTTGTGTTTTGAAGTCTAATTCTGCGCGTTTGCTGTTTTTAGAGTTTTTGCAGATTAAGAAGTATCTTTGGGTGGTCATTTGTGGTCTGAGGGTTATGTTGTTAGAGCTGCTGGTGATGTTACTTGTGCTAAGATCGAATACTACATAATTCGAACCTAAAAACCAGAGATACTCACCCCGGAAAGGGTGAGTAGTTCATTTGAGTGATCTAGCATACTGCAATAGTATGTCGTGATCAATCATTTTAACTGATGGCGGCTCTGCCCTGCTTGAACATACATGACCAATGATTTCTCCATTATTATAAATGCAATGATAAAAAATCTCTGACTGAGTCCTAGGATTTAGTACACTAAAAGATGATAAAGACTCTAGCAAACTTTTTCCTTCATATTTTACTCTACTCTCCTTCTTTGTCCATACCTCAAAAAAATGCTCATATAATACATCATCATGAGCTGATAAAACATACGTTTGTTCATCAGGCATAAAAAAGCGTTCTACAATTTTTACATCAATAGTCTTAATCAATTCTACATCTATACCAACAGGAGCATCGCTTATCACAAATGCAACATAATGACCAGCATGAGAAATATTAAACTGCACCTGAGAAGTGTTTGCTAAAAAAGGCTTCCCACAAGGATTAACAGCAAATTCAAGCTGCCTATTATTAAGTCCCGTGGCGCGGCATATCTCAACACGAGCTAAAACATCACCAATAAGCGAATTTTGCGCATCCTGAAAAGAACAAATCTGCTTAATATGTTCCTGTTTTTCTAAAGAAACAAGAGAGAACAAAACATCATACTCATCCCTCATAAGATCAGAAGTACTTCTAAGAATGATAACTTTAAACATGATTTCTCCTCATGCAAAACAGCTGATAGCATACATGTAATAACGTAGAGTATTTGTCTTCCTACAATAAATAAGACTAACTTGTGAATAGGTATCTAATACTTTGCCAAATAGCTGAAAAATAGAATTAGGAGTTTGGGTTGATTATTACCCTTCAACGATGATTAATGTTAACGTGGATCTGACTTGTTTTATTTTGCGGATTTTGTGAGAAATGTCTTCTTTCATTCTATCCATAGTGTCAGAGTTAACTTTTACAATTAAGTCATATACACCATAGGAAATATGTGCCTCTTCAACAATACTGATTTCCCTTAACTGCTTTAAAACTGCCTCTTCGGTACCAGATTCCACATTAAGTAACACATAAGCTTTTGACATAGCAATTCTCCGCTTACAAGTATGTACTGTATAGATAATTAAAGATTTTTGCCATAAAAACCAGTTTCAAGATAAAAAACTTCAATTGATACCCTTATGTTCGACTCTTTTCTTGTAGTCGCTTATCATCTTGTCATGCTCAAACGCAAGTGGACTAGGCAACTCGTTAAGATTGAAAAGTTTGATTTCTTGAACTTCACTATCCTGCTTTACAGTTTGACCACCAACAACTTTTACTGCAAAACATGCCGGATAATAATCATAATCAACCCCATCCATAAAACCATGCTCATGATACTCCCCTAACTTGTAAATAATTTCCACATCAAGACCCGTCTCCTCTTTAACCTCACGAACACACGTCTGCTCAACCACCTCACCAATATCCAACCTACCACCAGGTAACGCCCAAAAACCCCTAAACGGCAAAGTATCCCGTTTAATAAGCAAAACTTTATCCTGAGAATAAATAATAATCGCAGTTGCAGTCTTACCACAATATCTTGGCATATGATCTCCTAAATTGTTAATTATATTATACCAACTAATAACTTAACTGCTGTGAATTAACCATATAACTGATGTAACGTCAACTGTTTTCTCTAAAGTTGAAGACTGTTTTTGCTATTTTAGTGGGAACTTTTTTGTTCTTTTGTTAAGGGGTATCTTCTGTGTTGAGTGCGGCTAAGAGCATTTGGTGGTCTGTTTCTGAGAGCCAGCCTTCTTCTTTGAGTAGGAGTAAGCCGTTTGTGATTGGTGCTTTCATGTTTAGGATATTGTTTTTTTGTGCTGATGTTTCTATTTGTGTTTCAAGTTCAGGGTTTGTTGCTGTTTCTATCTGTAATTTTTCTCCTAAAGTTGAGACTGCTTTGAAGCGTTCATTTAGTAGGTTTTTGATTTTTGCCATTTTTAGTGCTCCCATGAGTTTAGATGAAAAACCTAAACTATTTGCTATGGCTGGTGGGAAAATGTGGTATCTTTTTGTGTTGGTATTTATTTTATTGTATGCTGCTATGTAGAATGGGATGTATATTATTGTGTTGTTTTTTAGTTTCGGGTCTGTTTTAAGACTTAATGGTTCTATGTTAGTTAAGAGTTTTTCCTGTTGAGTTATGTAATCGTCTAGTTCTTCTAATGTTAGTCTGGTTAGTTCTTCAAGGTTTTTGCTTTCTTGTTTTATTTCTCCCTGTTTGTCGTCTCGTAGTTTTTCTAATGTTGTTATTGGTTTGCGTTCAGTTTGTATTTTTTTGTCAAAATCCTGTTTTAGCTTTAATGTTTCGCTTGTTTTTTGTTCTGTTAGTTTTTTGAGTTGTTTTTCAATTTTTTTATACTGCGATTGGAGTTCGTCTAATTCTTGTTGTTCTCTTTTAATTTTAATTTTCAAATTGTCTTCCGAACGTTTATTGCCTCTTTGCGCTTGAAGTTTTGCCTGTTTGCTGTAGTGTTCAATGTTTATTTCTCTTTCTTTCATAGTTTTTCTTATGCGTATTTTCTGTTTTTCTAGTGGATCTTGTTCGCTATCTATGTTTTTCTCTAATTGTTCTACTTGTTTTTTGTGTTCTTGCGTTAATTTTTCAATTTTTGGATTAATTATTTCTTTTTGAGCTTTAATTTTCGCTTCTGCTTCTTCTGCTATAGCTTTAGACTCAAAAGTAAATCCTTCAATATACCCTTTTGTAGTTTTAGTAATCAACTCTGGCAGTTGCTTTAGTTTCTCTGTTTTCTCTTTAAAATCTAGCTGTAGCGTTTCAATTTGATCAACAATTCTAGTTACCTCTGCTTCTTTTAAAACAGGCAAAATTGGACTTGTATGTGTATCATAAATTTCAACGGCTTCACTACGATAATTATCTAATTCATTAAGCAATGTATTATCCGCAATTAACCCTTCATAGGTCAATTTTTTACTGTTTAATGACTGATGAAAATTCTGATATTTACCCAAAAACTTGCTGTATAATTCAGGGATTCTAAAATTGGCTTCAAAATCTCCAATAGCCTTCTCTATTTGTACTGTTTCATAATGTGTCCAATCATAACTAGTTCTATTTAACCCGTCAAAAACGTAAGTAGCATTTTCCTCTACAATAAACAAAATCGGATACCCGACTTTTAAAATGTAGACACTTTTCTCCTGCTTATTAGAATTTAATCTGCCATCTTTACGTTCTAGCTCTGAAAGAGCAAAAATCGTTGCTATCTCTGCCTCAAAACTAAACGGATCCTTCCGTTTCTCCGAACGCCCAACAAAGGGTAAAACATATTGCCTGTGAATTGACATAACTCTCCAAATAAATATAAACAATCAACTAAATTTTAAAACTTGCCCTTACACTATCTAAAACCCTAAAACTTTCCCTTTGACTATACTTTTTACAGACGTAAATAACAAAATACGAAATGTATAAAACAACAAAATAAGGATAAAAAGCAAAATAAATTAAGCAGAAACATCAAAAAACTGTTCCAATTTTACCGCGGGACCTGCCTTTCTAAGGACCTCTGCACACTTTTTAGGATCTAACTCTTTAAACTCCAAACCATTAGTTAACAATAAACCTTGAACATCTTTACCTAAATCAGGCGCAACAAGAATCCCACGTATTTGTCTATCAGCCTTCTGCTTAATAGCTTCAATATATCCGGCAAGCTGCGACACAGCCTCTTTTGTCGCAGTTCTACGCTTTACCTCAATTACAACTAACTTACCCGTCTTATCCATACCATAAACATCGACAAAACCCGGTTCAACCTTCTTTTCCCAGCTAATCGGTTTAAAACCTTCCTCAATTAAATCCGGTCTAAGCAAAATTGCCCTATGCATATCCTTTTCACTAGCATTAAGAATAAACTCTCCAGTGTCAAACAGCATAATAGAGGTAACTGTGAAAATTTTTGAAAACAAAACTTTAACACTTTCTTTAGGCTTCTGACGAGTTGCATGGATCTCTAGCACATCGTCTACTATTTGTGTATGAAAAACACTGCCTGAAGACTGCCAATTAACCGGCTCATAACCAATTGGACGGTGAACAAGCAAACTGCCATCTGACTTTATAACCAAAAAACGCTCACCCAACTCCAACTTTGAATTAGCCCTACCCACATATTCAACTCTACAATTACCCGCAATAACTAACGTTCTTCTTTGAACAAACGCTTTTCCAATAACCTCTTTAGCATCATCAAGTGAAGGCTCCACAAGCACAGAGAGCTTCTCATTACTTACCTGCTGCATTATAATAATCAACTATATAGACAAACAACAGATACATAAAAACTTTGAAAACTTGCGCTATCTCTTTTTATATTCCTTTTTCAGAAAATTCAAAAAAATAAAAAAGGGTTTGGAATTTATCTATTTTAGATTTGTTTTCCGCAGTGCGCGCAGAATGTGGCATCGGGAGCAACAGCAGCTCCGCAGTTTGGACAGAAATTAGCTTTAACGTTTGATGCTGATGATGATTGGTATGTTTGGTATGGCTGTGCTGGTGGTGGTTGTGCATTTGGCGGAGGTGGTGTGTAGCTGTATGTTGGTGGAGTTGTGTTGTCTTTAAGTGTGAAGAATCCGATTGCCGCAATTATAAAACCTATCCATATTAAGAAGAATCCAATGCCGATTATGGTCAGTATTGCGCCTATCCAGATGAGTGTGCCTGCGGTGTTAAACAGGTTTTCGCCTGAACGCTCTGCTAATGCGTGGAAACAATCTTTAACATATTTTATTGCTAACAGCGCTAGGATGAAACCTATGATAAGGCAGGGTATGCTAACTAAAAGCGATACTAAACCTATTCCTATCCATATAGTAGCAATGCCTGTCCACAAGAAAGATATGCCTGCAATAGATAAGATTGAGCTGATTATTAAAAGAATTGCACCCTTAACTAGTCCGTCGTAAATGCGATTGTCTTTGTAGTGTTCGGATATGCCTTTCATTCCTATGATAACAAGAATTATGCCGATAATGGTCCCAAATAGTATTGAGCCGATTCCTGCCATGATTTTACTTGATTCAATTGTCATTTTGGTTTTTCACATATTTGATATATTACGTTCAGGATAAAAACGTTTATGTTGAAAATGGTTAAATGATGGCGAAATTACGGGTGTAGCTTCTGGTCGTGTCTTAAATTTAAGTCTTAAAATTGTAGTTGTGTATATAGTTGGGAAAAAGAGACTGCGTGTTATAACAACCGTAGAAATAATGTGTCCACATTGTGACAGTAACAAAAACTAGAAAGCACCAGAAGAAGTAACGGAAAATTATGCTACATTTGTACTAAGGGAGTGTCTAAGAATAACATGGACGTTTATTGGGTAGTGTGTTGTATTAAGAAAGCATGAAAAATCCTCCAGATGTGAATGCTCTAAAAATACGCATAGAAACCTAAAATCCCAGAAAGTATAACTATGCCTGAGTAATAAAGAGTAAATATTCGTTAAAACGACAATTGCGCAACGAAATCATGTTTTTACGTTAACTACCGCATAGTTATAATTACACACAATATAACTATGTTTTTACAATTTACCCCACTAAAAAATACTTAAAAAACCTTTTTCGTTATTCCACCATTTTAACGAGATTTCATAGTTACATTTTCGGGATTTTAGGATAGAAACAATGCTGCCAACACTAAACGAGTACCAACGCAGAAGATACCTCTCAATAGAAGCAAAAACACTTGGACACGGAGGAATAACCCTCATAAACCAGTTAACAGGGACATCACGCCAAACACTAACAGACGGCATAAAAGAAATAAACAACCCACAAACAGAAATACCCAAACAAGGCAAATGCCGCAAACCTGGAGGAGGTCGCAAACCAGTATGTGAAGAAAAACCCAAAATACTCCAAGACCTCAAAGAACTACTCCAAGCCCACACCAAAGGCGACCCCATGCACATGATGCTATGGACAAACAAAAGCCTGTGCAAACTATCAAAAGCCCTCAAAGAACAAGGTTATGCAGCTAACAAAGATACCGTGGGTCTTATGCTGCGGATGATGGGATATGGATTACAGGCAGATAAGAAAACTTTGACAGTAAAACCCTCTCATCCTGATCGTGATGCTCAATTTGAATACATAAACATGCAAGCTAAAAAAGCAGTTACAGAAGGGTAATTCTGTATTATTCTGTTGATGTGAAAAAGAGGGAAAATGTTGGAAATTTCAGGAACAATGGGCAGACCTATCAGCCTTATAAGGTGCCTGTGGGGGTGCTTGATCATGATTTTCCCTTGGAAGAGTTGGGGAGGTTTGCTCCGTTTGGGGTGTATGGTGTTTTTAAGGATCAGGGGTTTGTTGTTGGTGTGGGTTTGAGTTGTGAGGCAGCTGTTTTTGGTGTTGAGGTTGTTAGGGAGTGGTGGTGTGTTCAAGGTGTTGTTGAGTATGTTAATGTATTAAAAGTTGTTTTAGCTTGTGATTGTGGGGGGAGTAATGGGAATTGTGATAGGTTTTGGGAGTTTGGTCTTCAAAAGTTGGTTAATGAGATTGGTGGAGATGTTCGAGTTTTGCATTATCCTCTGGGTATGAGTAAGTGGAATGAGGTGGAGCATCGGTTGTTTTGTTTTATTAGTAAGAATTGGGCGGGGGTGCCGCTTGTGAGTGCGGCTGTTATTGTTAGCTTGATTGGGGCTACTAAAACTGCGGGTGGTCTTTGTGTTAGGTGTGTTTTGGCTGAGGAAACATGTGAGAGAGGTCTTAAGGTTAGTGATGAAGAGTTTGATTCCATAAGTATAGTTAAGGATGATTTTCCTGGTGAATGGAACTATGTTATTTGTCAAAAAACATAACTTATTTTGTCCAAGTTATTTTTAGACGTTTCCTTAGTTGTGAGAGGGTGTTTGTTGGGTTTAAGTGGGTGGTTGTTTGTTGTTTGAGTTGTGGTGAGGGTGTGGGTGTTGTTGGTGTGTTTAGGTTTGGTGGTGGGGGTGGTTTGGTTTATGAGGTTTGGAGTGGTGGTGGGGATGATGATTGTTGGTAGTGGCTAATTAGTTTGCGCCGAAGGCGCTTTGTTTTGAGCTGTAAATAGTTTGTTGTGCGATAGAAAGTTCAGTTTTTATTTCCAAAACAGTTAAAAAGTTTATGTGTTGCAGAGTTTGTTTAGTGAATGTGTTTGAGTAGTTGGCGTAAAAAGTGTTCAGTTGCAAATCGTTATAATGTTACTTCTGCTAGTTATGATGAGCAATATGCTCAGGAGCAAGCGGTAAAATATTGTGCGACTCAAAGGGTGTTAAATAATTTTTATGGTAGTGCTGTTTTAGATGTTGGTTGTGGTAGTGGACTCTTTTTTCCTTATGTAGCTGATAAAACTCCGTTAGTTGTAGGTGTTGATATTTCTCGTAACTTGCTGCTTAAAGCTAAGGTACGTGCTAAGTCTTTTTGTAATGTGCATATTATTCAGGCTGATGCTGATTATTTGCCATTTAAAAATGCATTGTTTGATGTAGTTTTTGCTTTTACCATGCTTCAAAATATGCCTACTCCTAAACGATCGTTGCTTGAGTTTAAACGGCAGATCAAGGATGATGGCAAATTAGTGGTTACTGGATTGAAAAAATTTTTTGGGTTAAGTGTATTTTTAGATTTATTTGAAACTAACGGGTTAAGATTGCTTGAGTTTATAGATGATTCTGCTCTAAACTGCTATCTTGCTATAGTGACAAGTTAACGTTGCAACGAATGCAATTGATGTAATTTCTGTTTTTTATGTTGAGGTAAATGTGATAAATCAAACTAACCAACGAAAAGGCTATTTGTCCTGCACTATTTTTATTATTCTTTAATTGTTAGGATAATTTAGTGTGTACATATGGTTGAAGCGTGGAAAAATCGAATTAGTATCGATTCAGAAATTTTAGTTGGTAAACCAATTGTTAGGGGAACAAGGTTAATGGTTGAATTTATAAAAAACCTAGCAGAATACCTGCCGCGTTAGCGGCAGGATGAATGCGTCAGGTCTATTAGTGCTATAGTTGTAGTTTTTGTCACTGTTAGATAAGGGAGGTGATAGATTGGATAAAGCGAAA
>Ga0268262_10005464_pt1 | contig 12599 bp, 10 predicted proteins | sample TergutNc150P3_FD_190354 | JGI IMG/M metagenome (GOLD analysis project Ga0268262, IMG submission 190354) | Nasutitermes corniger P3 segment gut microbial community from laboratory colony in Florida, USA - Nc150 P3 (SPAdes) (version 2) | ecosystem: Host-associated > Arthropoda: Insects >... | reverse complement strand
TCACGGAGCGACCGGAAAGGGTAATGATCAGGTTCGCTTTGACCTTGGAATTATGGCTCTTGCACCGGATATCGAAATTATCGCTCCGTGGCGGACATGGAAGTTAAAAAGCCGTGAAGATGAAATGAGATATTTAAAAAGAAGAAAAATACCCGTTCCTGTAAAGAAAAATAACTCTTACAGCGTTGATGATAACCTTTGGCATATTTCACACGAAGGGCTTGAGCTTGAAAATCCTTCGGCGGAACCTCAATTCAAGAAGATGCTTTCCATGACTGTTACTCCCGAAAAAGCTCCGAACAAAGTTGAATATGTAGAAATTGAATTTGAAAAAGGCATTCCTATCGCGCTTAACGGCAAAAAAATGGAAGGCGTCGCACTTATAAATCAGCTTAATAAAATCGGCGGCGCAAACGGCATCGGTATTGTTGACCTTGTTGAAAACCGCGTAGTCGGAATGAAAAGCCGAGGTGTTTATGAAACTCCCGGCGGAAGCATTCTTTACTATGCTCATCAGGAACTTGAGCACATTTGCCTTGACAGGCAAACTTACTCTTTTAAACAACAGGCATCACTTAAAATAAGCGAGCTTATATACGGCGGTCTTTGGTTTACTCCGTTACGTGAAGCTCTGTCCGCATTTGTAAATGTCACTCAGGAGACAGTAAGCGGCAAGGTAAAATTAAAGCTTTACAAAGGTACAATCAGCGCCGCCGGCGTTACTTCTCCTTATTCGCTTTACAACACCAGCCTCGCGAGTTTTACAACAGGCGAATTGTTTAACCATGCGGACGCAAAAGGCTTTATCAGACTTTACGGACTTCCCGTTCTGGTTCGCTCTCTCATGGAACAGGAAAAGAAAAGTAGCAAAGGAACGCCAGCGGCTTCCGCTTCCGGCAGAAAAAAATCTTCTTCCGGTAAAGCCAATACTTCCGGTAAACAGTGAAAAATAAATTACCTGTAAAAACAACAAAGGCGGTGACAAAAAAGCCGGTTACACACTCGGGCGCAAAGCCTCTATGGGCAGGCAGGTTAGAAGAAAAGCCGCAGGCAGAAGCCTTCGCGTTTCAATCATCTATAAATGTTGACAAGCATCTTGTTTTTGACGACATTAACGGGAGCAGGGCGCACGTTGCCATGCTCGGGAAACAGAGAATAATCCCAAAAGACAGTGCGGCAAAAATCAGCAGGGAACTTGAAATAATTGCTGACGAAATTAAATCCGGCAAACTGACAATAGATACCCAGGCGGAGGATATTCATTCGTTTTTGGAAGCTGTTATTACAAAGCGGCTGGGTGATACAGGAAAAATGGTTCACGCCGGACGCAGCCGCAATGATCAGGTAGCCGTGGATTTTCGTTTGTACCTGAAGCGTAAAATCCCAAAGCTGCGGAAGGAACTGGCAGCGTCAATCAACACCCTGCTTGACATCGCTCAGTTGCACATAACAAGTCTAATGCCGGGTTACACCCACCTTCAAAGGGCGCAGCCCGTAACGCTTGGGTTTCACATAACGGCATGGTGCGCCGCTCTTGAAAGGGATTATTCGCGATTTAACGACGCTCTTATAAGGCTGGACGAATGTCCGCTTGGAAGCGGCGCTCTCGCGGGTTCCACTCTGCCGCTTGATCGAAATACAGTTTCTCTGGCTTTAAAATTTAACCGTCCGACGCTTAACTCTATGGACGCGATAGCGGACCGGGATTTTGTTCTGGAATTATCGAGCGCCTGCGCCATCACAATGGTTCACCTTTCCCGTTTCTGCGAAGATGTGATTCTTTGGGCAAGCGAAGAATTTAAATTTGTCGAATTTTCAGAATCCTGGAGTACGGGGTCTTCAATAATGCCCCAGAAAAAAAATCCTGATTTTGCGGAATTAATACGCGGTAAATCAGGAAGAGCCGTAGGCAATCTTGTAACGCTTTTTACAATGCTGAAAGGGCTGCCTTATTCATACAACAAGGATCTGCAGGAAGACAAAGAAAGCCTTTTTGACAGTATTAAAACTCTTTCAGCTTGCTTACGAATGTTTTCCGGAATGATGAAAAGCGCCGATTTTAACCTTAAGAGAATGAAAGCCGCTTGCATAGGAGGTTTCCTTGAAGCGACAGACACTGCTGAATACCTTGTCCGCAAGGGACTTCCATTTCGCTCCGCCCACGAAGCAGTCGCCCTCATTGTACGCGACTGTATTAAAGCCGGACAAAAACATATTATTGACAGACCCCTCGGCGAATTAATGAAACGCTCAGTGCTTTTTGAAGAGGATATTTATGAAGCGTTAACCCCGGCAGCCTGCGTAAAAGCAAGAGAACTCCCCGGCGGTCCATCTCCCAAAGAAGTGCAGAGGCAGATTAAAACCCTGCGAATGAAACTTCAAACCGCCAATGTTAAATAAAACAGACGCCGCCTGCGGCAGAGAAGAAATAAAAGAAAAATTTATCGGTATCATCGAAAAATTTATTGCGCTTGCGGCAATCCGCTTAAGCGATGACGTAATGGCGCGTCTTGAAGAAATGCGAAAAGCGGAAGATACCCCGCTTCAAAAAGAAATTTACGACAGCTATTTTGAAAACCTTAAAATGGCGAGAGAGCTAAAACGCCCCTGTTGTCAGGATACGGGAATGATTCAATTTTATTTAAACGCGGGAACAGCGTTTCCCTATTTAAGTTTTATTCCGGAAGTTTTAACAGAAGCAGTCCGCCGCGCGACAGTAAGCGTTCCTTTAAGACCTAACGCCGTTGATTTCTTTGATGAAAAAATATCAGATAACAATATCGCAGAACGTTCTCCCTGGATAAATTGGGAATTAATTCCTGATTCACAGGAAATTGAAATAACAGTCTATTTTTCAGGAGCGGGCTGCAGTCTTCCAGGGCAGGCGCGGGTTTTTAAGCCTTCTGACGGAATTGAAGCTATCGTTCCTTTTGTGTTTGACGCAGTCTTAGGCCCGGGTATAAACGCCTGCCCTCCTCTTTTAGTTGGGATTGGGCTTGGGCACAATATTGAAAATGCGGCCGTTCTTTCAAAGAAGGCATTACTGCGCCCTTTTGGGAAACATCACTCCCACCTAAGAGGAGCAGAGCTTGAACGGCGCATAACTGACGGACTTAACAGTACCGGTATGGGTGCACAGGGACTGCGCGGTAATCAAGCGGTAATGGGAGTACACATTGAATCTTCGGCAAGGCATACGGCGACAATCGCCTGCGCCGTGAATGTATCATGCTATATGCTGCGCCGCGGCGTCATCCGTTTAAAAAGTAATCTCTCTTACGAATTACCAACCTTTGCCGGAGAGACACTGTGAAAAAAATATTGAGTCTTCCTCTATGCGACGAAGATGTTTCATGCCTTAAAGCAGGGGACATTGTATACCTTTCCGGTCTGCTCATAACGGGAAGAGATGAAGTTTACCGCAGAGTTACGGAAGAAAAGATAGCGCTGCCTATAGACTTAAAAGGAATGGCAAATTATCACGCGGGGCCTATTGTCAGAAAAAAAGAAAATAAATGGGAACTTGTTTCCATAGGGCCGACTTCTTCTGTCCGCATGGAAAAATGGGCGGCGGACTTTATCGAAAGAACAGGAGTAAAAGTAATAATCGGCAAGGGCGGCATGGGAGAAAAAACCGTATCAGCCTGCCGTAAATACAAGGCAATTCACTGTGTGTATCCCGGCGGCTGCGCGGTACTTGGAGCAAGCCAAACAGAAAAAATTGAAAATGTTTTTTGGCAGGAACTTGGAATGGCGGAATGTCTTTGGGTAATGAAGTCATGTGAATTCGGCCCGTTGATAGTCAGTATTGACACACATGGAAACAGTCTTTTTGCTGGAAATTCAACATATTACGAGGAACGTAAACGTGAAATTCTATCCGAATTTTCCCTTTTTTCTTAAATACCCGTATATATAATTTATTTGTTGACTGTAGTTGTAAAGTAATATATAATTGTTAAAAATGATTAAAATTATGTCGTTTTTATTTTTGGGGTGCTAATTGAAAACAATTTTTGTTGTTGATGACACCGATACAACTCTTACAATAGTCGAAAGAGCGCTTGAAAATTATTATCGTGTAGTGACAATGGCATCGGCATCAAAAATGTTCGACCTTCTTGAAAAAATTACGCCTGACCTGATTTTAATGGATATTGAAATGCCTGAAATGGACGGGTTTAGCGCGTTAAAAAAATTAAAAGCAAACAGTTCTTATGCTAGTATACCTGTAATGTTTTTAACAGGCTATACTGACACGGCAATTGAAGTCAGCGGTTTTGAAATAGGCGCGGTAGACTTTATTACAAAGCCGTTTTCCGCATCTGTACTCTTAAATCGTATCAGAACACATCTGGACATTGAAGAAATAATACATGAACGGACTTTACAACTTACCCAGCTTCAGGACAGTGTCATATCAGTCCTCTCAAACATGGTTGAAAATCGGGACAAGGAAACAGGCGACCACATTGAACGTACATCAATTTATATAAAAACACTCATAGACGGCATGAAAGCTAACGGAGTATATTTAAACGAACTTAACAGCTGGGATGTTGAAAAAATTATCACATCTGCTCGTATGCATGATTTGGGAAAAATCTCCATTTCCGATTCAATTATAAACAAACCCGGAAGGCTTACAGATGAAGAATTTGAAATTATGAAATCGCACACAACAATGGGTGAAAAAATAATTGACGAAATGATTGCTCAAAACGGAGAAGCAGATTTTCTGAATTATGCCAAGTTATTTGCCGGTTTTCATCACGAACGATGGGATGGCAAGGGATATCCGCACGGAGTTAAAGAACTGGATATTCCGCTGCAGGGGCGTATTATGGCAATCGCTGATGTATATGACGCTCTTGTTTCAGAAAGACCTTACAAGAGGCCATTTTTACATGATGAAGCTGTTAAAATTATTATGGAAAGCGCGGGTATGCAGTACGATCCGAAAATAGCGGAAGTATTTTATAAATTAAAAGATAAATTTGCGGAAATAACAACGGACAAACACAGTCAAGCGGAAAAGTCTACAATAAACTAAATCGCAGATACTTACAGGTCGATATATATAATAACTCTATGAGAAAATCAAGTATAATCATTTTTCTGTATATAATTGCCGGAATCTGCCTTTATGGTCAGGATTTGTCGATTAATCCCGGTGATATAAGCATTGAATTACGGGCAGACGGCGGATATCACCTTTTTATAAGGAAAAAACCTGATATTAGATCAGTACTTTTAACAGAAACCACAAGAGATCCGTTAATGAATTCCGACAATTTTGCGTACCGAGCCGGTGAATGGAACGCGATTAACGGTAATGAGATACGGCTTCTTAACGGAGCTCCAATCCCGGCTTTAAGCAGGATCTATTCACTTGTTTCTTCCACTGTTGTTAATCATCCTTTATTCGGAGAAGCTTTTCATATTTATATTCCGTATATTATTTATTACGGATATGAAGATACCCGACACGGAGAAGTCTACCTTACAGACGGAACCTTTCTTAATATCCGCTCCTTTTCCCTTCCTTATGCCGACTACCGCGGCGTTTTCAGAGATAACCCTTTTGTACTGGAAGCAAAACAGGAACCGCCTATGCCGGAAATAATACAGGAACCGCCTGCACCGGAAACAAAAAATGAAGCTCAGCCTATTCAAGGCCAAAACTATTTACAGGAAACGGTTAGCGCGTTTACTGAAATCGCAAAAGCAGGCAAGGGCGAAATGATTTTTTCTTCCGGCCCGGATCATACAATAGAATTAATCCGCAACGTATTGGAGGCGGAAAAAGGAAAAAATCTTGATTTGGTAATCTGTCTTGATACTACATACAGTATGAGCAAATACATTAACTCTGTCCGTGCAAAATTAATACCAATGCTGAGCGAAATGCTGCCTAACTTTCCTTCTTTCAGAATCGGAATGGTTTTGTATAAGGATTATCACGATACATACCTTACAAAGGTTATCCCTTTTACAAATGATTTTAGAAAATTCCAGCGTGATTTAAACGATATCCGTGTCAGCGGAGGCAGCGATATTCCTGAAGCGGTATACGAAGCTCTTTATGACGGAGCGAAAAAATTTTCATGGGAAAAGGAAGCTAAAATAATGATCCTGATTGGAGACGCTCCTCCTCACCCAAAACCAAGAGGAAAAATTACAAAAGACATGGTTAATCAGGCTATTGACGAAGCGGGTATCAAAGTATACGCGATGGTAATGCCGCAATAAAAAGCTGTTTCTTAACCGTAAACCGGTTTGTAAATATTTTACCGCAAAAAGGGCGTGTTTTTAATGAGTATTATTGAAGCAATAGTATTAGGTCTTGTACAAGGCCTTACCGAATTCCTGCCGGTAAGCAGTTCAGGCCACCTTGTTTTATTACAGAAAATATTCGGTATAACAGAGCCGGCTCTTTTCTTTGATACAATGCTTCATGCGGGAACATTACTGGCGGTTATGACGGTATTATGGCACGATATTTGGACTGTTCTTAAAAAAATCGTCCAGCCTCTTACTTTATTTTTAATCATAGCGACAATTCCCGCTGTAATCGCCGCCATTGCTTTTGGAGACATAATAGAACACGCTTTTGAATCAGGAAAATTTTTAGGCTTTTGTTTTTTAATTACATCAGTTATTTTGGTAATCGCAGAAAAATTATCCCGGATCAACACAGTCAACGTATTAAAAAATCAGGAAAACATGCGCTTTCTCGACGCAGTCATAATCGGCATAATGCAGTCAATAGCGATTATTCCGGGTATATCACGGTCAGGCGCAACTATATCAGGCGCTCTTTTTAGAAAACTTGAACGCGATTTTGCCGCTCGCTTTTCATTTTTACTTTCAATTCCGGTAATACTCGGTGCGTTGATCCTGCAGGTAAAAAATCTGTTAAAAAGCGGAGCGGCGGAAACTGCAAATGAGAATATCGGGGCAGCGGCTGTAATTACAGGGACGGTAACAGCGGCGATAGTTGGTTTTTTCGCGGTAAAATTAATGCTTAAAATAGTCAGGGAAAAATCACTCTACGGGTTCGCGATTTATACAGCGATTCTCGGAATACTCATTTTAATTGATCAGTTTACCGCGAATCTTATATTTTAATTATTATCTTTCATCATTTTTTTAATATTGAACAATTGCTCAACTGTTAAATAGTAACTTTTCTAGGATGGTTTCAGGAAAATAACATGCCTTATTAATAATTATTCCTGCGTTACAATTTCTCCAGAATAGCTCAAATTTAATTAACTGGTGGAATTTTAAGTTTACCTGTACTATAATAGATAATGTCATTTAAATTACTAAATTTTTAAGTAAATCAAGCATAAATTGGCTGTAATTTACATAAACGGAGGCAAAAATTGGGAAAATTTGTTATTCCTAAAGATAAAAAGACACTAATAACAGCAATTACCGTAATAATTATTGCCATTATTGTCTTAAGCCTCTTTTTCACATGCAACTCAGCCAAATTTAATATAATTAATAATATTAAACAGTTAATTTCCAAAGTAATCGGAACTTTAAATACTGCAGAAGGAACTGCCGGTTCTTCGAAACAACCAGGTTCTTCAAAAACACAATCCGTTGATCATCAGAATATCTCCACAGCGGATGAATTATCTCAATTGGATCAATTAATTAATGAAATAGAGCAACAAGCTTCACAGCAGGGAGGCAGTATCGCGCTGACAGAATTACTTGTTTTACTGCAACAACAGGGAAGCGGCGCCGCGCTGGCAGAACTGCTTGTTTTACAACAACAAGGAGGCGGCGCCGCGCTGGCAGAATTACTTGTTCTACTTAAACAACAGGGAGACAGTGCTGCACTGGCGGAATTGGTTGCTTTACTGCAGCATGGAGGCGGTGCCGAGTTTGCAGAATTACTTGTTTTACTTCAACAGCAGGGAGGCGGTGCCGCGCTGGCAGAATTGGTTGCTTTACTGCAAAGACCGGGAGGCGGCGCGGCGCTGGCAGAATTACTTGCTTTACAACAACAGGGAGGCGGTGCAGCGCTGGCGGAATTGGTTACTTTACTGCAACAGCCGGGAGGCGGCGCCGCGTTGGCGGAATTGCTTGCTTTACAACAGCCGGGAGGCAGTACTGCACTGGCAGAATTGGCTGCTTTACTGCAACAGCCGGGAAGCGGCGCTGCGCTGGCAGAATTACTTGCTTTACAACAACAGGGAAGCGGCGTCCCGTTGACTGAATTACTTACGTTACTGCAACAACCGGGAGGCGGTGCCGTATTAGCAGAATTACTTGCTTTACAACAGCAGGACGGCGGCGTTCCGCTGACTGAATTACTTACGTTACTGCAACAGCAGGGAGGCGGTGCCGCGATGGCAGAATTGCTTACTTTATTGCAGCAGCACGGAAGCGGCGCCGCGTTGGAGGAATGGCTTGCTTTACAGCAACAGGGAGAGAATGTTACATTAGCCGAATGGCTTGTTTTACAGCAAGGACAGAAACAGCAAAATGAAGCTGATTTAATATCACAAATAGAATTCCAGGATGCAAGAAGAACCATTCCTGTGCAACCCGCGCCTCCGCCGGTAAAACGGATTATTTCCGCTAATATGGTATTGATGTCCAGCGGAACTTTTGAAATGGATATTATTGTAGATGAGGTAAATCCTGAATCGAGCATTGAGTTCCGTCAAGTAACGGTAAATTCCTTTTATATCGCAAAATATGAAGTAACACAAAGAGAATACCAGAATGTAATGGGAAAAAATCCCAGTTATTTCAAGGGGCCGAATTTACCGGTAGAAAATGTCAGTTGGTTTGACGCTATTGAGTATTGCAACGAGTTAAGTAAACGCGAAGGACTGACGCTTGCGTATACTATTACAGGTTCAGGAAGCGACCGTGTAGTTACATGGAATAAAAATGCGAATGGTTACCGCTTGCCTTCGGAAGAGGAATGGGTGTATGCCTGCCGTGCAAATACAACAACGCCCTTTAATACCGGAGACAGTATAAACAGAAATTTGTCTAATTATTTCGGCAGAAGGACAGTCAATGTCGGGAGTTATAAGCCGAATAACTGGGGACTTTATGATATGCACGGGAATGTATCTGAATGGTGCTGGAATTTATTTATTTCCACTTCTTCGGAAAATATTACGCGCATTATACGCGGAGGAAGCTGGTTAAATACAGCTATGCGCTTACGCTCATCGTTCAGGGATCATTATTTCCCTCAACTGCATACAATGACTATCGGATTCCGCATTGCGCAAAATTACCTTGATTCTTAACAAAGCAATTTTGCAAATGACATTTTAAATGTAAAAAACGCGTATTTCTCATAAAAATTACACTTAAACTCTCCTATACCGTAAAAATGGGTTTTCATTTCTTTAATTATTTTCTATACTTGTGAACAAAAAAAACAACTTTAAGGCAGGCTAATGAATAAAGTCCTGAAAGAAAAAATAATGGAGGCTTTCTCCGCTGTTCTCCCGATAACAATTATTGTACTTGTTATCAGTATAATTTCGCCTGTACCTTCGGGAACAATTCTTATGTTTATGGCCGGTGCAATGCTATTAATCGTAGGAATGGGTTTCTTTATGCTGGGCGCGGATATGGCTATGATGCCGATGGGCGACGGTATCGGTGTCGAATTAACCAAAAGATCCAAATTGCTGCTGATAATCCCTGTTGTTTTTGTGATTGGCTTTATTATTTCCATTGCCGAACCCGATTTACAGGTACTTGGAAGACAAACACCTACCATTCCCGCATGGATCTTAATATCAACCGTATCAATAGGCGTTGGATTATTCCTTGTAATTGCGATGCTGCGTATATTGTTTAAAATCCCGCTTTCTGTTATTTTACTTATTTTTTACGCAGTTGTATTTACCATTGTTTTTCTTGCACCGGACAGCCTAAAACCGTTTATTCCCGTAGGTTTTGATTCGGGAGGCGTTACAACAGGTCCTGTTACAGTTCCTTTTATTCTTGCGCTCGGCGTAGGTTTTGCATCACTCAGAGGTGATAAAAATTCACATGAAGACAGTTTTGGTCTTGTAGCAATATGCAGTATAGGACCGATAATAGCTGTTCTTCTTTTGGGAATTTTTTACAAAACAGGCGCCGCAAATATTGAGTCCTTTTCTGTTCCCGAGGCTGTAACATCACAGGACGTAGTCAAGCATTTTATCCTTCAATTACCGATATATTTTAAAGAAGTATCTCTGGCTTTAGGCGCTATAGTAATTTGTTTTATTATTTTTCAGTTGATTACGCGCCGTTATCACCGTCATCAATTAGGACGTATAATGGTAGGATTTACCTATACATTTATAGGCCTTATTTTATTTTTAACAGGCGTAAATACGGGTTTTTTCCCGGAAGGAAGACTCCTCGGTTTTCAACTGGCGTCATCGCAATTTAAATGGTTATTAGTCCCTCTGGGAGCGATTGTAGGATATTTTATTGTGGCCGCAGAACCGGCAGTCCATGTACTTAACAAGCAGGTTGAAGAAATTTCCGAAGGCGCCATAACTCAAAAAATGATGATGAAAGGACTTGCCATAGGAATGTCCACGGCGCTAATTATAACCATGCTGAGAATTTTACTGCGTATTCCGATAATGTATATTTTGGTTCCCGGTTATATGTTCGCTCTGGGCCTTACCTTTTTTGTGCCTAAAATTTTTACCGGTATCGCGTTTGACTCAGGCGGTGTCTGCAGCGGTCCTATGACTTCTACATTTCTGCTTCCTCTGGCAATGGGAACTTGTGAAGGTTCAGGCGGAGACATTATGATCGACGCTTTCGGCATAGTCGCGATGGTTGCAATGACACCTCTTATTATTATCCAGTTAATGGGACTGATTTTCAGTCTGAAACAGAGAGAAGCCGTCGCTGCCGGATTTGAACTGATGGCAAAAGATATAAGCGGTATAATGCCGGAAGAACTTGGACATATAACCGTGTTCGATGAGGTTTATTATGGCTGAAAAAAAATCCGGTGAAAAATTTAAAAGGAATATTAAGCTCCCCTTTAGGCTGCCCGGCTTCCGGAATGAAGATAAAAACATCCAGCCTCAACCGCAAAAAACTATTCCTCGGCTTAAAATATTTTTCTTTATTGTTGACTGGGATAAAGCGGAAGTTATTACCAGGGTTTTGGGAGAAGAAAAAGTCCGTTTCCATTTTATCAGCAAGGGAAAAGGAACCGCCAGTTCGGAAATACACGATTTATTGGGTATAAGCGCTACAGAAAAAGCTGTCATTCTCTGCATTGAGCAGGAAATTCTTGTCCATGTACTTTTCAGGGAAATAAGAAGGAAATTGGGATTCCACACACCCGGAGCCGGTATTGCTTTTACAATTCCTCTTTCGGGAATCAACTCACCCTTACTCAGGGTTTTTAAAGAAAGTATCAAAAAAAATGAAAAAATAAATTTAATAAAGGAAGATACTATGGCATCTGCGGAAAAAACAGCCAAACCGGCAGAAATTAGCAATGATCTTATCATTGCGGTAATAAACAACGGATACAGCGATGATTTCATGAATATTGCAAGAGGAGCGGGAGCAAGAGGAGGAACGGTAATCCACGCAAGAGGACTCGCTCACGCAGGCCCGGTAAAATTTTTCGGCATTTCCGTACAGGAAGAAAAAGAAATTGTCTTAATTCTTACGAGTCGTGAAAGAAAACTGCCTATAATGGAAGCAGTCAGTCTTTCTTACGGAATTACCACAAAAGCCGAGGGACTCATTTTTTCTCTTCCCGTAGATAATGTTATCGGTTTAAATCTTGATTAAAAAAGGGAGTAAACCAAGGCTGTAGCCCGTTTACTCCCATAAAATAATGGGCGATACAAGACTTGAACTTGTGACCCCCAGCGTGTCGAGCTGGTGCTCTAACCAACTGAGCTAACCGCCCTAATTTTAAATGAAAACAAAATGAATTAGTTCGGTAAACCAAAGGATTTTCGAACAATTTTAATAAACACCCCCGCTTATGACAAGCGGAGGTATTTTGATTTTAAAATTATTTTATCCGTTCACGGATAGCGACGTTAACTTCTATTTTAAAACTTTCGCCAAGCTCCATCGGAACAATAAGCGCTTCTACTTCACCAAGGTTAGTGGAAACTTCCATATTTTCCCCGGTAAAAAGAGCCGGCGGTGTAAGGTCAAATTTAAATCCTAAATCATGCAATTTAGTTACAGCCTGAGCGGTAATCATGTTTGCAAGTTCCTGAATGGTTGCCTTGCCAAGCTCGTCAAGTACTGTGAAATTTTCGCCGTTCATCGCTCCGGCTACATGCAAGGCAGTAGCTTTGGTCATATCAAAAAGAACACGTCCTTCCACATCACCGGCAAGACCTACCAGAGCGGCAACACCCATAATTTTCATGGAAGTAGGTTTCAGATAAATGTCTCCGCGCTTTACATCAGTATTCAATAACTCTTTAAGTACACTGAAAGCTGCCTCCACAAAGGGGTTGATATACTCGACTCTCATAATTCTCTCCTTTTATATTTTATGCACAATGCAAATAAGCTGAAACAGGATCATCGGCCATCGACTGCCAGGCACC
>Ga0268262_10005463_pt1 | contig 12599 bp, 13 predicted proteins | sample TergutNc150P3_FD_190354 | JGI IMG/M metagenome (GOLD analysis project Ga0268262, IMG submission 190354) | Nasutitermes corniger P3 segment gut microbial community from laboratory colony in Florida, USA - Nc150 P3 (SPAdes) (version 2) | ecosystem: Host-associated > Arthropoda: Insects >... | reverse complement strand
AATTTGGAAGAATCTGTGGAGTGGTCTTTTTTAGACAGCCTTATGAAGGAACAAAAAACACTTGGAGCACAGATAAGCGCCCACCCCTTGGACGAATATTATGCAGAAATCAGAGGCTTTGCAGATATAGACCTCTCTGACAAAGCAAAAATGCACGAGCGGATGGATTCTTTTGTTAAAATTGCCGCACTTGTGAGCAACGTTAGCGAGAAACCGACCAAAAATAATGACACAATAGCCATTCTAACTCTGCAAGACAAGCACGATAAATTGGAAGCCTTTTGCGGGGCAAAAAAATGGGAAAGCATAAAAGGAAAAAGCGTTGAAAGCTCTCTTGTCATTGCCTCTGGCAAACTTATAATATCTTCTTTTAACAACAAGCCTCAATTGATGGTGAATTCCATTGAATTTTTAGAAGACAAAATAAAGCAGGCGAAAATTTTTTACATTGAATTGCACTCCGATTTTTTAGACCAAACTCAAAATTCCAAAATAAAGGAGTTCTTCAAAGAAAACAACAAAGAGAAGGGAGCTTCCATCTGTTTTTATGTGTTTGGGAATAATGGCTGCCAATATAAAATGGAAACGAGTAAATACAAAATTTCTCCCACACGGGAAAATTTGAAAAAGTTGAATTCAATTTTTGGGAAAAAAGCAGTATGGGTGGGGGCTTAATCTATGCGCATAATTTTTATGGGAACGCCTGAGTTTGCTTCTGAATTTTTGAAACACCTGCTAAAAGGCGAACACGAGGTAATAGCCGTTGCAACCCAGCCGGATAAACAATCGGGGCGGGGAATGGAACTGCACTCCCCTCCTGTGAAAATTGCCGCTTTGGAAGCTGGTATTCCAGTTTTGCAACCAACCTCGGTTAAAAATCCCGAATTTGCTGAGGAGTTGAAAAAATTAAATGCGGATATTTTTGTGGTTGTTGCATTTTCAATTTTGCCAAAAGAAGTTTTAGCCGCTTCAAAATTTGGAGCAGTAAATATTCACGGCAGTTTGCTCCCAAAATATAGAGGCGCCGCACCTGTGCAATGGGCAATAGCAAATTGCGAAGAAACAACGGGCTTAACCATATTTTTGCTAGACGAAAAAATGGATCACGGACCTATTTTGGAACAAAGGGAAATAAAAATAGAACCAGACGATACAACAGAAACCTTGCTAAAAAAAATGGTAGCTCCGGGCTGTGAAGCATTGGACTGTGCACTTGCAAAACTCCAAAGCGGAAATTTTACCCCGCTGGAACAAAACCACGAAAAGGCAAGCCCTGCTCCAAAACTAAAAAAAGAAGACGGATTGATAGACTGGAACAAAAGTGCGCTCCAAATTCACAAAAGGCTGTGCGCCTTTACCCCTTGGCCAGGTGCATATACTTATTTAAATGGGCAAAAAATTTTCATAAGAAAAACCGCTATTGATAATTCTCACTCCTTGAAACCAGGAGAGATTTCCATTCAAAAGAATACAGTTTTCGCTGGCACTGGAAATGGAACTCTCGCTATTTTGGAAATTCAGGCAGAGGGTAAAAAGAGAATGGCCGCTACGGATTATTTCAGAGGAATAAAACTCCCCCACCAGGCGATGTTTGCAGATTTTCATCTATAGATTTTCTAATTTCTAACCAATAAACAAACCAAAGGAGCCAAAATGCGAGGAAATCAACATCATCAGCTGCAAATAGAAAAACTAAAAGAGCTAGTAACGTGTCTTCACAACTTTGAAGCAGAAGTGCAAAACGCAGTAAAAACCTACCAAGCTAGATTAACTGACTTGATAGATCAAGGTTTGCCATTAGCAGTTTGGCAAAAATTCTTAAAAGATTATTACCCGCAATCAGAAAAACTAATAGACAAAAACACAGCTGTTATAAATGAATTGGCAATTCCTTATGCAGCCTACAACATAAAAATCTTGGAACAGTTGGTTAAGAAATGAAATTTCAATAATTTTCTATCTTCTTTATATGCCCAAACTTTTTACCATGCTTTTTTTGCTCTCCTTGCCAGCAATGGCAGCACAAGCAGATTCCCTGCTTCAATGTTCTGCAAAGTATTTTGGCAAAAATGCGGAACTCAAATTCAATTTTCAAATGCTAACCAGAGTGGCAACCACAGGCGAAGAAATCCAAAAAAGCGGAATGCTCATAACATCTGGCGAAAATAAGTTTTCCTTGACAATGCCCGATTTGCAGGTGATGAGCGATGGAGTGAACCTGTGGCAATATAACCCTTTGCAAAAACAAGTGCTGATAAAACTGATATCAGATTTGGAAAATAAACTCCAGCCAAGCGAAATACTTTTTCGCTATTTGAACACAAAAGCAATTAGCGCAAAAAATGAATTGTGGAAAAACAAAAATGTCCATGCCTTGAGCCTAAACCCAAGCAAATACAAAGACCAATTCAAAGCTATGGAAGTGTGGCTTTTGCCAACAGACTGCTCCCCTGTTCGTTTGCATACAATAGACAATTTTGGAAATGATACTTGGTATTCAATTGAAAATTTGACCAAAGGAAAATTTTCGGATAAAGAATTCAAATTCAAAGCGCCAGCCGGTGTTGACGAAATTGATATGAGGTAGAAATATATGCAAGCATTATTTTGCTTCCAACCTCTGCTTCGCTATTTCAATAGCAGCCCTGAATTTTTGTTCAAGTAGTTTTTTGTCTGGCAGTTGTGTGAGATAATCCGCTACCTTAATATTACTGTTTTCTAACCGCAAAAGCTCTATATGCTCCTCACTTTTTCCTGCACATAATATAAGTCCAATTGGCGAATTTTCGCCATCAAGTTTCATATTTCTATCCAGCCACCGCAAATAAAGTTCCATTTGACCTTTATATGCAGCCTTAAAATTACCTAATTTCAATTCTATAGCTACTAAAGACCTTAGTCGCCTATGGTAGAAAAGCAAATCAAGATAATAGTCTTCGTTATCAACTGAAATTCTTTTTTGCCTATCCATAAAAGCAAAATCACTCCCAAACTCAATGATAAAATTTTGCAGCTCTACTATAATTGCTGTTTCTAGATCTTTTTCGGAATATTTGTCTCTCAAACCGAGAAAATCTAGAAAATACGGGTCACGAAATACTAAATCTGGCGTTAGCTTTTGCTCATTTTTTAATAATTCTAAATCATGTTTTACGGTTTCTTTGGGCTTTTTGCTAATAGCCGTTCTCTCGTAGAGCATTGAATTAATACGGTTATCTAAAACTCTGACGCTCCACCTTTCCAGCTTGGCCATTTCTATATAAAACTCTCTTTTAAGATTATCTTCAATGTACAAAAATAATTTAATATGGCTCCAACTCAATTGTCTCCACAGTGTAGAGACAATTTTGACATCAGGGAAAGTCTCCGCAAAGCGGAGACAATGCCTCAAATGTTTTTCACTCCATCCACTGCCATATTGCTCAATTAAGTCATCTGCCACCTGTTTAACAACTTCTTTTCCGTATTCAGCTCTTTTATTTTGCAAAATCTCAGTTTTAATTCTATTACCTACTTGCCAATAAAGCATAGTCATAGTGGAATTGACTTCTACGGAAATGTGTTGCTTACTCTGTTCTATCAAAGTCTTAATATCATCAAATAGGCTGTTCTTTTTTGTTATTTTTTTCATACATATCACTTTTTCATTATGCTTTGTTCCCAAAAATTGGAGCTATTAACTGCTCCACTTCATTTGCTTTTATTAGAGTTTCCACCATAAAGTTTCCTCGTCTTTATTATAAAGATAGAAAAAAACCAACCAAAGGAACCCCAAATGCCAGCAATCCAGCAGTATCAGTTATTTATTTTGTATATTATAAATAAGGAGCATATATGCAAGCTTTGAAAAAAATAAAAAACTATCCTTTCACCCCAAGAGTAAAATCTTTATTAGGTTCATTCAAAATGCCCAAAAATTGCAGCTTAGATTACAAAAAAGAAATAACAGAGGCATTAGAAGAAAAATATTTTATTCCATATACAGCCAGATAGTTCTGTTAATTCATCTCCCTTGCGTTTCGCGCAAATATTGGACGTTTCGTTCCAATTCAACTTTCAGTTCTTCCTCGGTGGGGAGAATCAACTTATATTTAGACGCAAAAATCTGGCGGTTCTCCGAAAGTACGGAATATTTCACAATTGTTTTGTCTTTGTCGGCGCATAAGATAATGCCAATGGTTGGATTATCACCATCGCCACGTTTTAATTCATCAAACATACGCACATACATTTCCATCTGCCCAATGTCCTGATGAATCAGTTTCCGTGTTTTAAGGTCAATAATAACAAAACATTTGAGCAGATAATTGTAGAACACAAGGTCAATATAAAAATGTGAGGTTTCTGTACTGATGCGGAATTGCCGGCCTACAAAAGAAAATCCCTTGCCCATTTCCATTAAAAATTTTTGCAGGTGGGTAATAATGGCATTTTCAAGTATGTTTTCCTTGCCTCGCAAATCTTCGGAAATATTAAGAAATTCTAAAATATATGGGTCTTTGATGAGGTCTTCGGTAGCAAGTACATTACCCACTTTCGGTGCTACTGGATAAGTCTTTTGTGACTTGAGCAACCGCTTAAAATACCCTGTACGAATATTTCGTTCCAACGTACGAACGCTCCAACCTTGCGTTCGTGTTTCATTCAAGTAATACGTGCGGACAGTTTCAGTGTCGAGGCGCATAATCAGGCGAATATGAGACCAACTCAATTCTCTACACAGTGTGTAGAGAATCTTGTTGCTTGGCCAAGTAAGGTAAAATTGCCTGAAATTCCATAAATTTGCAACTGAAAACCCCTTGCCAAATGTACCACTCAAATAACGAGACAAGCCAACAAGCAATTGTTCTCCGTAGTTTGCTCGTTCTTTACCCCGTTGCTCCTGTTCAACAATTCGTTTGCCGATAGTCCAATACGTTTCCACCATAGCAAAATTGACGGCGGCATTGGCTTTATTCCGTCCTTCCGCCAAAATTTTCAAAACATCGGTGTAAAACCGCTTTTCCTCATTATGTAATGCCTTTGAAACCATTTATTATTCCTTTGAATTTGTTCTGCCATATTCCATCATAACATCTACTCGTATTTATTATAAAGATAGAAAATTTTAAAAATATTTTGTATATTACAACCCAACCAAAGGAGCCTCAAATGCCAGTAAGCCAACAATACCAGCTACAAATAGGAAAAATAATATTTTCTATATTTATTTTTGCCTCTCAAATAAGAGAAAAAGTTTATGTCTAACAGAAAAATTTTGGTGGCAGAATATTTGGCTCGCTACGATGACCCTGCCAAGAAGTCGCAGATATGCCTTGAGTTTGTTCAACGCAGTGGCTGTAATCTTGAGTTTGTTCCAGAAGAACTCAAGACCTACGAACTATGCCTTGCAGCGGTTAAAAAAGATTGCTATGCGCTTGAATTTGTGCCAGAAAAACACAAAACGCAGGAACTCTGCCGTGAGGCAGTTGAGAGGCGTAGCGATACACTCAAATACGTGCCAGAAGAACTCAGGACTGATGAACTCTGCGATATGGCGACTAATAAAAATGATCGTGCGTTTATATGGACACCTGTAGATTATTTGTTTAAAAAAATTGAACAAAATGGCTCTCTGCATCTGCTTAAAGATATGCCAGAACTCATGAATTACGAACTATGCCTTAAAGCTGTTAAAAAAAGTGACGATGCGCTTCAATATGTGCCAAAAGAATACAAGACTGTGGAACTCTGCTTTGAAGCGGGCAAGCATAGTAATTTCTCCAACGTATCTGAATATGTGCCAGATGAACTAGTAGATTTGTTTGGAAAAACTAAACTGAGTGTTGATGATACTCCTGAAAATTTTTTCTCTAGAGCAATTAAGAACGGTAGCCATATACTTAAATATGTGCCAAAAGAACTCAAGACTCACGAACTATGCTTTGAAGCGATAATGTCTGATGAAAAGGGGCACGGTTGTGGCTGGACACTTGAATATGTGCCGGAAAATTTAAAGCCAGCGATTTGCCTTGACGTGGTTAAGAAAAATGGCGGAGCGCTTAATTATGTTCCAGAAGAACTCAGAACTTACGAGCTATGCCTTGAAGCAGTAGCAGCAGAAGCTTATGACAGCGATTATGCACTTAATTATGTACCAAATAAACACAAAACTGCGGAACTATGCCTTGTAGCTGTTAAGAAAGCTGGCTGGGCACTTGAGTTTGTTCCAGAAGAACTCAAAACTTACGAACTCTGCCTTGAAGCGGTTAAGAATGCTGGCTATGCGCTCAAATATGTTCCAGAAAAACACAAAACAAAGGAATCTTGCCTTGCTGCGATTAATAATTATGGCCGTGCGTTTGAATTTGTGCCAGAAAACCTAAAAGAAGAAGTAGCTGCTGAAGGGCAATGATATGCCTAAATTTTTGATTTTGCTATTCCTAGCTCTTGCCGCCTACGGGCAGCAAATCAAAACCTCAGTTGCCGTGCTGCCTTCCGATGGTACCGCACTCAATATTGACGAACTTGAAACACTTACGGACGAAATGCGCGAAGCGGCTTTGAAAGTTCTGCCTACGAAAGCCTTTGTTTTGCTACCGCAGAATCAAGTTTTTAAGCGGCTAGGTGGCATAGAAAATTTTATAAAGGAGTGCAAGGAGAGCACGTGCATTGTGGATTTGGGCAAGAAAGCGCAGGTTGACTATATTGCGAAAGCAAGTGTACTCAAATTCGGCAATAGTATTAGGCTCAAAGTTGAATTGTATGATGTATATACAGAAGGATTAGTGGGTATGTTCAATGATGAGGCTCCAGATATTAAAGGTCTGCTCGCCATTGTGAAAAATAGAGCTTCCGGAGAGTTTAGCAAGATACCTGGTGCATATAAAAGTTCAAAAGCCGCTTCTCGTTCTGTTGATGGCGGCATTAAAGATGTGCAAACCACAGGCAGTGGCTTTGTGTTTGAAGGTGGGAAAAATTATTTGGTGCATTTAAACTCCGAACCTACCGGCGCAGCTTTGAGTTTTAATGGCGTTGCATCTACCAAATGCCCAACAACTCCTTGCAATTTAATACTTGGCGAGGGCGATGTGCGAATAATAGCTGCATTGGAGCAGTACGATAATAGCGACACAACAGTTTCAATAACCAGTAACAACCAGAACATAGATATGAAATTGAAACCAAATTTTGGCTATTTGGAAATAAAGCCTGCCCTACTAGACGAATTAGGCGACTATGTGGAATGGGAATTAAAAATAAATGGCAAGGGATATAATTCTTTTGATAATAGGCTTTCTCCTGGCAATTACAATGTTAAGTTAAACCACAGATGCTATGAGGCTATAAGTTTCACAGCAAGCATAAAAAAAGGCAAGCACGAGGTTTTCGATATGGCAAGTCACTTAACACTTAAAAAGGGTGGCTTGTCTTTGGACGCAGAGCGAGACGGCGAGCCTGTGAGCGAGCCAGTTTTTGTAAACGGCAAGCAGGTGGGCGAAACGCCTTTCAACGATGCGGTTCCGTTATGCTCGGAAATAGAGATTGGCAAGAATAGGGAGAGAGTATATGTGTATTTGAAGTACAACGAGAACGTAAGTTATACGCACAAGGGCAATCTTTATGAGTTTTATAAGTCAACAAATAAAAATAAAGAACCTTCTTTTTCTACGCCAAAGTTTGAGACGTCTGGCAATACAACTTTCTGGATTGCCATTGGTTTGGATGTGCTGGGAGTGGCGATGCTTTACGTGGGGCATAAGAAGCAAGATGAGATGTGGGTGGAATACGATAAATACGGAGCACTTGGTCCTGCTAATAATTACGGAGATGCTTGGGAAAATGTTGAAAGCCTCCGCAGCAGCAGGAATACATTTTACATTCTTGGAAGTTTAATTTTGGCTTCTGGAATAGGAATACATATATGGTTTTAAGATTTTTCTTCCTTGCGTTCCTTTTAATCTCTTGCGCTACGCCAGAACGCGATAATCCGTATGATCCAGACCGCGTTAATTCTACTGGGGGCAAAGGTAAAGGTAGCGAAATAGCAAATTATAGAACCGTGCAAATTGGTGACCAAATTTGGATGGCACAAAATCTTGACTATAATGTTAAAGGTAGCAGATGTTATGACAACATCGAAGCTAATTGCGCAACTTATGGCAGGTATTATGATTGGGTTACGGCTATGGCTCTGCCAACTAGTTGCGAATATAATTCTTGCGCTTCTCAAGTAGGTGAGAAGCATAGAGGTATATGTCCTATTGGCTGGCATATACCAAGTGAGGCAGATTGGAGTATTTTGATGAAATTTCTCAATCCAAGTTGTTCAGATAATAGCAGTTGCAGCCTTGCTGGAAATATGTTAAAAGCTACAAGTGGTTGGAATAATACTGGTTATGGAGAGAACGGCACGGATGATTATAACTTTACAGCTCTGCCTGGCGGCTTCTGCAATATATATGGTGTTTTCTACGATCTTGGCAAATACGGTAATTGGTGGACTTCTGCGGAATACGACAACAATTCTGGAGCCTACGGACGATATATGAGTTATGACAGCCGCGCAGTCTCCAGAGGGCACTCCGCTAAAAGCATCTTATTAAATGTCCGTTGCATCAAAGATTAAAACGAAATCCGTTCTAAATAAACTTTTTATTATATAATAGAAAAAACCGCATTTTTATGCAATTTAAGGCGATTTGCGGTTCAAAAATCAAAAAAGCACTTTATTTGATTTTACGTTATATAATATAGTAAGCAATGATTAACTTAATGTTTGGGACAAGGGATATGGGATAATTTACTATATTTGCGAACAGTGCAATTTTTACCCCTCAAAAAGGAGTTCAGAATATGAGCAACTACAATAATTTTGAAAAAGAAATCTCCGGATGGAGTGCTTTTATTGAAAAATGCAAAGAAAGAGCTAAAGCTGACGAAAATGAATTGCGAGACCCTCAAAAATTCAGTTTTAGCAAAGATATAAAAAGGCTGGAATGCGGATTTATGTATAATCCAGAAATTTGCCCTAAGCCAAAATATCTATTGCTGGGAATGGAACCTACGATATCAAAAGACCCTTTATTCCCTGAGAAACCGGAACCAATTTGTTGTTTTCCCCTTTTTCTCAACTATTGCGCCTACAAATACCTTTGCAAGGATAATTTCAATTATTACATAACCGACCTTGTAAAAGGAACAATGTCTTGGGAAGGAAATGAAAAAATAAAAGGAGATATACAAAAGTATAGATACATAAAGTGGTTGCCTCTATTTGCAGAGCAATTGAAATTGCTTGGCGAACCTAAAGTTATTGTAATAGGCAAAGGTTTGTATGATACAATCAAAAATATTGATTCTAATTTTGTGAAAAAACACACTCATATAGTTGTTCCTTGGGTTCCACACTACTCAAGGGGAAACCCATTTTTTGCAATTAATAAGATAGAACCTGAAAATCTAGCTGAATCGGATTTAAGAGAATTTAGAGATAAATTCAAAAATCATTTATTAAAAAATCATACAGATTTTGGAAAATATGAAAACGCAGCAGTAGCTGAAGAAATTTTCGGAGATAAAGGAATAAAAGAGGCTAAGGGAGTACACAACAGAAGAGTTATTGCTTATTATAAGGATAAGTTCAATAGTTTGGATGGAAAATAGAAGAGTAAAAACCGCATTTTTAGCGAAATTTCGCGTACTTGACAAAAATTTAAAAATTTTCTATATTTGACAACGTAAAGTTCATAAAGCTAATTGTCATTATAGAAATATCATTTATTGTTAATTAAAATTTATTAAGTTTTTTTTAAAACTGGAGAAAAGCTATGGCTAAATCAATAGGAGATGCCTTCAAGGAAGGTTATGAGAAATATGATGAGCAGCGGCTAGCCAAGCAAAAAGAGGCTGGCTATCCTTGCTTGGAGCTTTCCACAAAGGATATTCCGCGCTTGATTTATAATGTGGAATGTGACTCTTGCGAGGAGTATGAGCTGGATATTTCAAAGTGGAAAACCACAGACGATGTCAAAGCATTGCTGGGTCAGAAATGCCCTAAGTGCGGCAAAGAAATGCTCACTGAAAAAACCTTTGCTCAAATATATGATTCGGCTGAGGGCATTCATAAGCTCTCTGGCAAAATTATTATTAAGCTGTGGAACTTGCTTGCTCCAAAGAAATGGAAAGAGTTGATGAAAAAGTCAAGTGTGCGCGTAGTTGACGGCAAAACATATTTCAGACTTGGCGAGGATAAGGTAATCAAATTATAAATTCAACCGCCCCAAAAGGGGCAAGGAGTTTAACATGGAAGAAAATACTTTCACCGAGCAACTTGCAAAATTGCAAGACCCCGCCGAAAAGGCACGGCTGTGCCTTAAAGCGGTTAAGAAAGATTATAGGATGCTTAAATATGTGCCAGAAAATCTAAAAACTGCAAAACTATGCCTTGAAGCGGTTAAGATAAGTGGCTTGGCACTTAGCTATATGCCAGAAAACCTAAAAACTGCAAAACTATGCCTTAAAACGGTTAAGAAAATTGGCTGGTCACTTAACTATGTGCCAGAAAATCTAAAAACTGCAAAACTATGCCTTGAAGCGGTTAAGAAAGAGGGAATTGCACTTTACTTTGTACCAGAAAACCTAAGAACAGCGGAAATGTGCCTTGAAGCGGTTAAGAGCATGGGCGGTGCGCTTCAAGATGTGCCAGAAGCACTAAAAACGGCGGAGCTATGCCTTGAAGCGGTTAAGGCGGGTAACGCGCTTGAATATGTGCCAGAAGCACTAAAAACGCCGGAACTCTGCCTTGAAGCGGTTAAGGCGGGCAACTCGCTTGAATTTGTACCAGAAAATCTAAAAACGGCTGAACTATGCCTTGAAGCGGTTAAGGCGGGCAACTCGCTTGAATATGTGCCAGAAAATCTAAAAACGGCAGAACTATGCAATGTAGCGATTAAGGCGAGCAACACACTTCACTATGTACCTGAAACCCTAAAAACTGTGAAACTATGCCTTGAAGCTGTCAAGAGCAATGGTAATGCGCTTGAATATGTGCCAGAAAAATTAAAAACGGCTGAACTATGTTTTGAAGCGGTTAAGCTCAATGGTGATGCGCTTGAATATGTGCCAGAAGAATTTAAGACTGCTGAACTCTGCCTTGAAGTGGTTAAGAATAATTACCATTTGTTTAATTATTATGTACCAGAAAACCTAAAAACTGCAAAACTATACAGTGATGCTGTTAAGCTCAATGGCGGAACACTTCGATATGTACCAGAAAACCTAAAAACTGCTGAACTTTGCGCTGAAGCGGTTAAGAATAAAGGCTATGCGCTTGAATATGTGCCAGAAAATCTAAAAACGGCTGAACTATGTTTTGAAGCGGTTAAGCTCAATGGTGGTGCGCTTGAATATGTGCCAGAAATTCTAAAGACAGCGGAACTATGTTTTGAAGCGGTTAAGAATAAAGGCTATGGTTATATGCTTCAATATGTGCCAAAAAAACTAAGGACTGCGAAATTATGCCTTGAAGCGGTTAAGAATAAAGGCTATGCGCTTGAATATGTGCCAAAAAATCTAAGGACAGCAAAACTGTGCCTTGAAGCGGTTAAGAATTCTGGCTGTGCGCTTGAATTTGTGCCAAAAAATCTAAGGACAGCAAAACTATGCTTTGAAGCGGTTAAGGAGAATGGCTGTGCGCTTGAATTTGTGCCAAAAAATCTAAGGACAGAAAAACTATGCTTTGAAGCGGTTAAGGAGAGCTATGCGCTTGAATTTGCGCTTAAATATGTGCCAAAAGCCCTGAAAATAAAGATTGAAAAAAAATACAAAACCGTAAAAATATAGGAGAAAAAATGGCGGTGTTAAAATATGTGCCAGAAGCACTAAAAACGGCGGAGCTATGCCTTGCAGCGGTTAAGCAGGATGGCTTTGAACTTCAATTTGTGCCAGAAGAACTCAAGACTTACGAACTATGCCTTGAAGCGGTTAAGCAAAATTGCATTGCGATTGACTATGTGCCAGAAAATCTCAAGACCGAGGAACTATTGAGTGAAGTATCTAAGAATTGCTATAATTGCTATGCAGACGGTGCTCTTGAATTGGTGCCAGAAGAACTCAAGACTTACGAGCTATGCCTTGAAATGGTTAAGGATTCCGGCGGTGATCTTGAATTTGTGCCAGAACATCTAAAAACGGCAGAAATATGCCTAGAAGCGGTTAAGGAAAGTGGCTATGCTCTTGAATATGTGCCAGAACATCTAAAAACTGCGGAACTATGCTGGGCAGCTGTTAAGCAAAAAGAAGAAGATGAATTCCCGTTTTAAATAGCATAGTTGACAAAAACCAAAGGAGGAAAAAATTATGTCTAGTTCAGTTGAAAGTCAATCGTTCACCGACTCAAGAGATGGCAAGGTGTACAAAACTGTGAAAATAGGCAGGCAAGTTTGGATGGCAGAAAATCTTGCTTATGATACGCCTGACAGCAAATACTATCAAGATGATGAAAATAATGGCAAAAAATATGGGAGGCTATATAATTGGGAAACCGCTATGAAAGTTTGCCCTCATGGTTGGCATTTACCAAGCAAGGAAGAATGGCAAACACTTGTGGATTTTGCTGG
>Ga0268262_10005462_pt1 | contig 12601 bp, 9 predicted proteins | sample TergutNc150P3_FD_190354 | JGI IMG/M metagenome (GOLD analysis project Ga0268262, IMG submission 190354) | Nasutitermes corniger P3 segment gut microbial community from laboratory colony in Florida, USA - Nc150 P3 (SPAdes) (version 2) | ecosystem: Host-associated > Arthropoda: Insects > Digestive... | reverse complement strand
ATACGACGAGGACAGCGTTCGCGTTTTGACCTTTCAAAAAGAATTGTGGGACATAAGCAAAAACAAAATTTATTCCAAATTTAACGACGATTTCGACTTCATTTTTTATGTCCTAAACAGCACGAGCATCGGACAGTTAGGATTTTCGGGAAGGATGTTGCCGGTACGCCTCGAATCTAAAAACATAGACATATATTTGCCGAACGGATGGGACTTTGAAACTTGCGAAAAGTGGGGTTCGGATAAAAAACTTAAAGGCGTGATTTATTTCCCTCTATATAACGCAATCAAAGACGGACCTTCGCTTCACGAATTGGCTCATCAGTGGGGCGCGAAAATTTCTCCCGACGTATTGGGACACTGGGGCGCAAGTAGCGCAGGCGGACAGTTAGGCGGATTCAAATACGTCAAATCGCTCGGCGACAATCAATATCAGGGAAGTATGGACGGTACTTGGAAAGGCAGTTTTGGAAAAGACGGTTACTCAAAAAACGTCTATCCGTATTCGGATATCGAATTGTATCTTATGGGATTCAAATCGGCTCAAGAGTTGCGAAACTCCAAATTCAAACTCGACGTTTATTTAGACAACGGGGCGGCGCCTAAATCGGTAAGCGGCGACGGAATATTTAAGGCGGATAATATAAATTCTTATACGATAGACGATTTGATGAAAAATTTCGGCGGAAAAGAAAGAGAGCCGAATTCATTAAACTCACAGAAAGAATTTAAGATTTTGACGGTTTTTCTGTCTCTAACCGATACGGTCGGACAGACGATTTACGGCGACCGAACGAACAAAGTCGTAGAAGACGTAAACTGGTTTGCGCAAAAAACGGATTATTCGGGCGGTTATTACAATTTTTATCAGGCGACAAACAAAATCGGCTCAATCGACGCAGGCGGACTTAAAAACAGCGTAAAAAAGGGCATCGACCAAAGCAATCTCGACCCTAATCCCGCGCCTGCGCCAATCATAAAACCCGAACCGAAACCTGCGAACTTGACGGTTTTGCCGGTATCGCTTAATTTGGTCGAGGGATACGGCGACACGTCGTTTGTCGTTTTTGTTTCAAATTCGGGCGGAGTAAAAGTAGCGCTCAAAGACATAAACGTTTCAGGCGCAGATTTCACAAGAAAATCAACGGGCGGAACGCAGATTCTTCCGTACAGCACACAAAGTTCATGGACTTTCGCTCCCGTAAGCGGACTTAAAAAAGGGCGTTATTCGGGAACGATAAGCGCGTCTTTTGATGGTTATGAGGATTTGTCCGCGCAAGTCGATTTGGTCGTTCGAGGCAAAGCCGACCCCGCGCCGTCGCCCGCAAATTTGACGATAAGCCCGATAATCCTTAATTATCCGCTTGATTACGGCGATTCAAACGTCGTGATAACGATAAATAACGACGGCGAAATAAACGCGTTTTTAGACCCAAAAGGTGTAAGCGTTACTGGCGGAGACGGGAAATTCTCCATATATCCCTCTTCGGGAAGCGCGATTTTTGCGCCGAATTACGAAAATAAAACGTGGTTCTTGAAAGTAAAAAGCGGGCTTGACGAAGGCGCTTACAACGGAGAAATAACGGTGAGGTACGATAATTCAAAATCCGTAGTCGGCGAGATTTTGCTTAACGTCGGCGGCGATTTGAATATTGACGACAATTTGGATATTGACGAGGAATCGACTCCTTTGAAAGAAGCGAGGTCGCGAAACAAAAAATACGGCGTATTTTTCGATAAAAATCCCGTTTGTGAAAAGGTTCAAATAAATTTGAAGCCCCACGAAACGCCGAAGTCGGTAAAAATTTCGATTTTCGACTATTTGGGAAACGCCGTTTTCGTTGAAGAAAGCCGCGAAACGGGAAAGAAAGAATTTGTCTGGAATTTGGATAATTTTTCAGGCAGAAAAGTCGCAAACGGAACGTACTTCATAGTCGCCGAATGCGTAGGAATCGATGGAAAACTTTACGGATATTCGGCGAAAGTCGGCGTAAAGAGGTAGTATGGAAAACTTTACGGATATTCGGCGAATATTCGTAAAGAGGGTAGTAAGGGTTAGGCGGGGAAACTCGCCTAATTCTTTTGGTTTTTCAGGACAAATTTTGTACTCGCTAACATTGTGTTTACACTAATTACGGCATCAATTATTATTGCAAAAAATATAAACCCTGAAAACACATAATTCAGATTGTCATAACGTGTAAAAATCTTGCGAAACCGCATTTAATCAAACAACAACTCGCCTTAAATTGTTCTATTGTAAGTTCCATACAAAGGAAATGATTTATGCCAAATCAAAATAACAAAAATAATGTGAACATGTTATAGCAAGCCAGCCCTTTCCCCATTTTACTCTCCATTTGACAAGTTCCAGAAAATATTAGACCTCTTGCTTATCGGTATTCTCACTCGTTAAATTCTCCTTTTCCATGCCGCAAAACTATCGGGGTTTCTCCCGTCAAATCCACCACCGTAGAAACGTCGCCGTCCAAAACGCCAGCGTCTATAATTACGTCCACGCCGCTTGTAACTTCGGGAGTCAAATATAAATCCGGGTCGCCGTGATTTTCTTCGTCCGTATTCAGCGACATATTCGCAAGCGGTTCGCCAAGCATTTCGATTAAAATTCGCGTCGCCGGAAAACTTGTTATTCTTATACCGATGGTTTTTCGTCTTTCGGAAATCTTTTTTTGCACAAACTGCGACGACGGCAAAACGAAAGTGTATGGTCCGGGAGTATATTTTTTCATTATTTTGAACGTCCGATTTTCTATTTTCGCGTATTGTTCCACCTGCGACAAGCCGTTGCATACGAACGAAAACCTCCTGCTTGCGTCCTTATGCAGTATTTGAGCGATTTCTTTGATTTTCTTTATATTGCTAACCGCGCAGCCGACGCCATAAACCGTGTCCGTCGGATAAATACAGATTCCGCCGGTTTTTTTTATAATTTCCACCGCTTTTGCGATATGCCTTTCCTGCGGATTTTGCGGATGAACGTTTATTCGCTGAAACATAACTTACCCGTTTCCAAGCCGTTTAAGACCCTTTTGCGCAATATCTCTGCGAAACTGCATACCGTCAAAGCGAATTTTATCTACCGCCGAATACGCTCTGTCTATCGCTTTCCTCAGCGTCGCGTCCCACGCCGTAACAGCCAGAACACGCCCGCCGTTTGTAATAATCTCTCCGTTTTCGTTTATTGCCGTTCCCGCGTGATAAACATCCACGCTTTCGATTTTCTGCGCCTCGTCGAGTCCGTAAATAACCGCCCCTTTTTGCGCCGAAGCCGGGTATCCTTTGCTCGCCAAAACGACCGTCGCCGAATAGTTTTGCGAAACTTCCCACTCGACCCTGCTCACGTCGCCCGCCGCGCTCGCATAAAAAACGTCGAACCAGTCGCAATTTACAAGCGGCAAAACCGCCTCGGTTTCAGGGTCGCCGAAGCGGCAGTTAAATTCGACCACGCGCACCGCCGACTCAGTCGCCATAACCCCTACGTAAAGCAGCCCGCGATACGCACCGCCCTCTTTTTTCATCGCTTCAAGCACGGGAACGACTATTTTCCTTTCAACTTCTTCAATCAGTTTTTTGTCGGCGAGCGGCGCGGGCGCATAAGCCCCCATTCCGCCGGTATTTGCGCCTTTGTCTCCGTCAAAAATTCTTTTGTGGTCTTGGGCGACTGGAAGAATTTTGTAATTTGTCCCGTCCGTCAAAACGAAAATACTCGCCTCTTCTCCGAACATCATTTCTTCGATTATAACGACGTTTCCCGCTTCGCCGAACGCCTTTTTATCAAAAATTTCATCAAGCGCGTCTCGAGCTTCTCTCTCTGTCTGACAAACGATAGCGCCTTTCCCCGCGGCGAGTCCGCTTACTTTTATGACAACAGGAACGCCCGTCTTTTGCAAATACTCTTCGCAGGATTTTTTGTCGGTAAAACTTTGCCAGTCGGCGGTAGGAATATTATATTTTTTCATTAACCTTTTAGAGAATTCTTTGCTTCCTTCAATCTGCGCCGCAAATTTCGACGGACCGAAAATAACAAGTCCTTTTTCATTAAAAGCATCGACGATTCCATCTACAAGCGGAATTTCTGGACCTACGACAGTTAAGTCGATTCTATTTTCTTCAGCCCAAAGCGCCAGTTCTTCCCAATTTTTTATCTTTTGCGGGACAATTTTCCCGCCGTCCGCTTCCATTGCGGCACTTCCAGGGAAAAGCCAAATATCCATTTCCCTTTTTGAACGTTTAAGCGCCTTAAAAATAGCGTGTTCCCGCCCGCCGCCGCCAACCAGCAAAACATTTTTCTTCACTATGATTTCCCTTGTTTTTGAATTGGAATTAAAAATAATAAATTTCCAAATAATTTGTCAATAGAAAATTAGCGTTCCTCTGTATTTGTCGAACTCCACACGGTTTTGAGAGGGAAGTATTCCGATACGTCTCCGTTTCCCAAATTCAACCACTCAAAGTGTTAGAATATACGTTTTTTCGGGAAATATTGTCGCTTATTTTGCACTGATAACATTTTCACAAGAAAAATTAGGGAATTACCTATTAAACAACGGGAACATCGCTATACTTCCCTTTTGAAAACTACAAAAAATTTTTTTATCAGGGGAATTATTGTAAAAAAATTTAATAAAAAACAGCGGGAAATTAGATAATTCCCCGCTGTTTTTTTATTTTTAGATTCTTGTTATTTCTTTGCCCAGAACGCTTACGCGCCCTTCTTTTTTGAGACCATAGACCACGCTGAACAAATCGGATTCGCTTACTCCCGAAAGTTGCGAAAGAACGCTGTCAACAGTAGTTTTTCCGCCGTTTTCGTCAAGGTTTTTAACGACCGCACGCTCATATTTGTACTCTATCCGGTTTTCGTTTTTCATCTCGGCGGTGTGCATTTTTTGTACTTTCGCGCCTATCTCGCACAAAATTTCTTCGTACTTCTTTTCGCCTTTAACGTAGGTCGCGTTTTTGTCTTCCGTCCCCGAATTTCGCATAAACAGCACGCCCAAAAGTTTATCGCCGTCAAGAATGTTCATATACAAAACGTTCAAATCCTCTTTGTCTTCGTATTTTATTTTGGTGTTTTTGGGAAGTTTTGAGTTTGCGACCGCCTCGCTTACCGCCTTTTCGACGAGTTCCTTGTCTTTGTTCCAAATCGCCGAACCGCGGTAGTGGCGCGTTTTATCTACGAAGAATACATAAAACGTTTTTGAAAAGCCCGGCTCAAACGGCTCGATAATTTTTTCTTCGCTCAAATCCAAACCGCGTATCGCGCAAATCGAGACAAGCCCAGTAAGAAGTCCTACGCCCGAAAGAAGCGTATGTTTTTTGCCATTTTTGTCTATGACTTCAATCGGGAAAATCAAATGCCCCGAAATTTCAAGCCCGACAAGCACTTCGCCGTCCTTGAAATTTCCTATCCATTTGTCGCCGACCGATACGATTTTTGCGTTAAGCCCTAAATTTGCGCTCGCCGCCGCCGCCGTCATAATATCGGATTCAATCGTCGATAAAAACCAGTATTTTTTAGCGTCTATATTTTTGTTTTTTATGAGATACTGCGCCAAAATATACCCGCATTTGTCGCCGTCCAAAACGTAAATATCATCGTCTTTTTTGCTGTAATACAATAAAAACCCTCTGTCGCCGTCGCCGTCCACAGCAATTGCGAAAACGCTTTGAGCCGGTGACTTTCTCCCCTCATCGAATATTTTCTTGACGGTTAAAATATGTTTGTCGTAATCTTTGCCGCTGTAAAACTCCGTCCCTTCTATTTCGGCTACGCCTACGCCGCGGTTTATGTTGTCGCCCGTGCATTTTTCATTTACGCTTACGTACTTTGCGCCGAGGTTTTCCAAGACCTTTCGACCTATCGAATCCGTCGCGCCGTTTGCCGAATCAAAAATTAAAGTTATGCCTTTAAGCGCTGATTTAGTATCTTCGCCGAGTACTTGCGTCATCCAGTTTACGCTGTCCGCTTCCGCGTCGTATTCCGTAATTTTTCCGCTCGCGTTTTCAGGGATTTTTTCGACGCAGCAATAATTATACATATACGCCGACAGCACGTAATCGCCCAAATCGCCTTCGGGAACCAATTTTTTGCCGTCTATGAAAAACTTTATGCCGTTTTGATTGCTCGGATTATGCGAAGCGGTCAAACATGCGCCCGCCCTGTGTCCAAGCAAAAGGTTTTTCCATGGAATTACCGCCGTCGGCACTACGCCCAAATCAAGAACGTTAAGTCCCGCTTTGGCAAATCCGCTGCGAACAGAATCGTTCAAAATCCAGTTATACGCCAAGTCGCGCCCGTCGTTTCCTATTACGGCGGTATCGCCCGCGCTCACGATTTTTTTGTCCAAAAGAACTTTGGAAAACGCAAACGAGGCGGTTTCTACAAGCGACGGCGTAAAAGCGTTGTCTTTGAGCAAATCCGCGATAAAGTTCTCTTTCGTCTGCGTCACGACCTTGCCGCGGACTCCGTCCGTTCCCATAAAATTTACCCGCGCCATAGTAAAAGCGGTATCTATTTTTTCTTTCTCCTGCAAATTGGACGACAGATAAAGATTTACCGCTTTTGACAAGTCGATGCATACCGCGGCGCCATATTTTTCAAGCCAGTCGCTGCCAAGCAAAGCATCCGCCGCTTTGTTGTCGCCGATAATAGCGCTGTTTATGCCTGCCGCCGCTTTGTCGGTAAGCAGTTTTGCGCTTGGAAATCCGGCGACAACGAATTTCTTTTGTTTCGCCAAACTTTCAAGTTTGCTTCGATTTTTCTCAATCAAATTCTCAAAAACTTTAATATCCATAGGACACTCCTTTGGGTATAATACCCTTTTTATTTTTTTATGACGTATGCAAATTCATAGAATTACGGTTAATCCCGTTCTGCTAAATATACATTTTGCCTCGTACGGATGTTTCGTTAAAGAAATTTAAGAATTTTAATTTTTTGAAAACGTTTCTTGCTTTTTACTTTATATATGAGCGATTACTTTTTCTTCCTGTTCTCTTCTTCCAATCCCCTAACAAACCTATACATATCTATAATTTTTGCTTTATGATATTTTATGTTTGTTAATTTCCGCAACGCTCGTTTCACCTTTTGTGGTTTCTTCGGCTTTCGCTTTTCCGAAATACGTTTTACCGTTTGTTTTAACTGTCATAGTAAACCACCACGTTAAACTTTTTTCTTATTATAATGTAATGCATTTCCACTGCAAAGTCAAGGGTAAAGTGAGGATTTGTAAAGATTTTCAGGAAGACATTTTTTATATAATCATTTAGCAAACCTATTTTTTTGTTTTTTACTTGCGCTAAATAGTATATTAGTATTAAACTTTTGCGGAGATTTTATGAAGAAAGTATTTTTTGTGTTATTGACGTGCGGAATATTTATCGTTGCCTGCGACCCGAAAATCGAACAAAGAGCGGTAAGATATAATGCGCAGGATTGTCCTATTTGCAACGTAAGCGGAAAGTGCAGAACTTGCGACGGAAGCGGAAAATGTACTTTTTGCGGCGGAGACGGCAAAAGAATATCCAGCACTAAAAATTATACGGGCGAAGGCATAAACCTTATTGATTACGAAGAAGATTGTCCGTTTTGTAAAGCGTCGGGAATTTGCGGTCATTGCAAAGGCGAAAAGGTTTGTTCCGCTTGCGACGGCACGCATAAAGTCGATTTCGACTGGTCGTTTTTAACTAAATAAAAACAAGGAGACGAAAATGTCTAGAAAAAAGCCGTTAGTTTTAATTATTCGCGACGGGTGGGGAATCGGCGACCACTCAGAAGGCGATATGGTTTGGACAGCAAACACTCAACACGCGAAATATTTTGAAAAAACAAGCCCCACGACGACGCTGGTAACGTGCGGCGAGGCGGTCGGTCTTCCCCACGGAACTATGGGAAATTCGGAAGTCGGACACTTAAATATCGGTGCTGGACGGGTGGTTTATCAATCGCTGACGAGAATCGACAAATCAATTCGCGACGGTGACTTTTTTGAAAACGAAGTTCTTCTCAAAGCCGTAAAAATCGCAAAAGAAAAAAAAGTAAAAATTCATCTTATGGGACTGATTCAGGAAGAAGGCGTTCACGCCGCGACACGCCACTGCCACGCGCTTTTGGAGTTTTGTAAGAGACAAAATTTCAACAACGTCGTTGTACACGCGTTCACAGACGGACGCGACACGCCGCCGAAATCCGCCGCCGAACATTTGGCGTTTTTGGACGAGGGCTTCGCGAAAACCGGAATCGGAAAATTAGGCGTTGTCGTCGGAAGATATTACGCTATGGACAGAGACAATCGTTGGGAGAGGGTGAAATTGGCTTATGACGCGATAATCAAAGGCGTCGGAACTCCGGCTAAAAATTGGAAAGAAGCGATTGACGATTCTTATTCCAAAGGCGAGTTCGACGAATTTGTAAAGCCGTATTTGATTGACGGATACGACGGCGCTGGCAAAAACGACGTGATTGTGTTTTTCAATTTCAGAACGGACAGAACGCGCGAACTTACCAAAGCGATTGTCGAAAAGAAATTTTCGGAATTTGAGACGGTTAAAAACGACATTTGGCTTGCGGGAATGACGCATTATTACGATAACGGAAATTTTGAGGAAATATATCCCGAAATTAAAAACGAAAATATTTTCGGCAAAGTGCTTGCGGACGCGGGACTTAAACAGTTGCGCTGTGCGGAAACCGAGAAATTCGCTCACGTAACGTTTTTCTTCAACGACCAGAATAACGACAAGTTTCCCAACGAAACACACATTTTGGTAGATAGCCCAAAAGTCGCGACTTACGATTTACAGCCGGAAATGAGCGCGTATTCGGTTCGCGACAAACTTGTCGCCGCAATTGAAAGCGACGAGTTTGACGTAATCATATGCAACTTCGCAAACGGCGATATGGTCGGACATACCGGCGTTCCCGCGGCTATTCGCAAAGCGGTAGAAACGGTCGATGTTTGTGTTTACGACGTGGTTAAGGCGGTGCAAAAGAAAAACGGAGTCGCGATTTTGACGGCAGACCACGGAAACGCCGACCAGATTTATCTTCCCGACGGTTCGCCTATGACGGCGCACTCGATGAATCCCGTATCGTTTACCATTGTCGGCGGCGGAAATTTGAGTTTGCGCGGCGGCGGAAGTTTGTGCGATATTGCGCCTACCTGTTTGGAACTTTTGGGCATAGAGCAACCAAAAGAAATGACGGGAAAATCGTTGATTGACCATTGATAACGGGCTTGCTAACCAACTATACAACTTATTATATTTATTGTGAGGTGAGCAATGAATTGCAGGCATTGTGGAAGTTGTAGCGTTGTGAAATTTGGAATTGTGGCAAATAAACAACGCTACAAATGTAAAGATTGCGGCAAAAGCAGTAGAGAGAATGATAAACGTATTAAGTATTCGCCGCAAAAGAAACTTAAAGTTCTTAAAATGTATTTGGATAATGTCGGCATAAGGTCAATAGAACGCCTTGAAGGAGTTCCCAATCCTTTAATAATCCGTTGGATAAGAAATAGCGCTTCTATTATTAGCGAATTATCCAAATCAAGTTCTAAAAAAGAAACAGAAAACCTTGAGATTTTGGAAGTTGATGAATTGTATAGTTTTATAAAAAAACCGCAATAGAATCTACATTTGGACTGCTGCCGACAGAAATAGAGGGAAAATTGTTGATTTTGAAGCGAGTAAATCAAATGTTGCCGATTTTATACTTGTCAATCTGCGAAATTTTTCTCCGTCCAAATGCGCGATTTTCTGATGTTTCATTACTTTGTTTCACAAAAATTTGGAAAGAGGTCTATGGAAAAAGTAAAAATAAATTTTGACGGCGGCACGATTACGCTTTCGCATCTGCCGATAAACGGTATTCAAAAATATTTGTCCTTTGATTCGCGAACGAAAACTTACCGCACTTACGCGATGAACTACGGCGATATCGTAATGGAACTTTTTAGAGAAAAAATCGAATTTGAAGACAACGCTAAAGCGTTCGACAAGCAAAATTTTGTGTTTGAAAATCCATTTTCGCCGCGTTCGCACCAATTGCAGGCGCTTAAACTTTGGCAAGAAAACGGTTCCAAAGGCGTTGTCGTTATGCCCACAGGTTCGGGAAAATCGCTTGTTGCGCGGATGGCTATTTCGCAGATAAATCGAAATACGCTTGTTATCGCGCCGACTTTGGATTTGGTCGGGCAGTGGGAAAAACAACTTTATGATTCTTTCAATATCGCGATAGGAGTTTGGGGCGGCGGGCAAAAATCCACAGAAAAAATAACGGTTTCCACCTACGATTCCGCGTCGATGATGATGGAATATAAAGGAAACGAATTCGGCTTCGTGATTTTTGACGAGTGCCATCATTTGACTGGCGAAGTGTATAAAAAAGCGGCTCAATTTTGCATCGCGCCGTTTCGTTTGGGACTTACCGCTACGCCGGAATCCGAAAACGAGTATTTGCTTTACGAACTTATTGGAAAAAAAGTTTTTTATACGCAGATAAACGACCTTGAAGGCAGCGTTCTTGCGCCGTATAAAGTGGAAAGAGTGGACATCGAACTTACTTTTGAAGAACAGCGAAAATATGATGAAGCGCGGCAGAAATATTTGTCGTTCGTGCGAAGAAAAGGCATAAATTTTTCGTCCAAAGACGGTTGGAACAAATTTATTTCGGCGTGTTTTACGTCGGGCGATGGCAAAAAAGCGTTTGAAGCGTATAAAATTCAAAAAGAAATTCCGCTGGTTTGCGAAAACAAAATAGCCGAAATCAAACGTATTTTAACGCGGCATTCAGGCGAGCAGTGCATAATTTTTACCGCTGACAACGATACCGCTTACAGAATCGGACGAATATTTTTTCTTCCCGTTATCACGCATCACACCAAACCCAAAGAACGCAAAGATTTTTTGGATAAATTCCGTGAAAAAAAATATCCGGTTTTAGTAACGAGCAAAGTGTTGAACGAAGGCGTAGATGTTCCCGAAGCGAGCGTAGGAATCATAGTTTCTGGAAGCGGAAGTATTCGCGAACACGTGCAGCGGCTTGGCAGAATATTACGCCCAAGTAAGGGGAAGACCGCCGTTCTTTACGAGTTGCTCGGCAGAGGAACCGCAGAATTTTTGACGAGCGAAAGGAGGAGCAAGCATAGTGCTTACGAAAGATTTAATTCGATTTACGATAAAAAATGACGTCGTAAATCCGTCGTTTATCTCTCTCAAAACTCCGAGCGTAAAAAACGCCTGCGAGCAATTGCTTGCCGTATATGAAGACGGGCAAAATTCGTCAAAAAAAGAAATTTCTCAAAACGCGAGCGCGATAATAAATTCGCTGCATTCGTCAAAAACCGCCAAAGGACTTAACAAGATTTTACTTGATAACTGCGACTTTGAAAAAAACGAGGATTGCGATTATGTTTCTTTGCGGGAAAAATTATTTGAAAAATCTGCGAAATTTTATTTTTCTTCCCAACAAAATTCTTTCTGTGAAATTCCACAGGATTTTGACGAAAAGTTCCTAAAAAACATTTACGGCGACCATCCCGATTGCGAAAAAATGATTTCGTGCAAAATAAAAACTATCGAGGAATTAGCCGGCGAATATAATATTTCTCTTGTGCAGGGCTTGCTTTTGAGTGCGCAAAATTTGATAATAAACGTCGAAAGCAGCGACAAAACCGCGACGCGGTATTTTTTTCGGCAAATCCGGTTTCACCAACTTCTCTGCGTAGTTTTCAAAACGCCGAGCGGGTATTCGGTTTCCATCGACGGACCGGCGAGCATTCTGGAAAATTCTTCGGGATACGGATTGAAAATCGCAAATTTTTTCAAAACGATTTGCAAAATTCAGGATTGGAAACTGTTCGCGTCGTTGAAATTTGATAAACAAAAATATTCGCTGATTCTTAATTCAAGCGTTATTGATAAAAAAGAAATTTTGGCGATTTATTATCCGAAAGAATTTGAAGTTTTTAAGCAGAACTTTGAAGAAAATAGCCGGTCATGGCGAATTTCTGACGAGATTGAGCCGTTTTCGTTTGACTCAAAAGGAATTGTCGTTCCGGATTTTTTGTTTGTTCATAGCAAAACCGGACAAAAAATTCAGTTGGAAATGTTTCACAAATGGCATAAAGCGCAGGTCTCAAAGCGTATCGATGACTTAAAAAATTATGACGGATGCGATTTTATTATTGGAATCGACAGCAATCTTTACGAAAAAGTAGAAAACTGTATTGAAGAAAAAATACGCCCTAAAATATTCAGGTTTCGCGATTTCCCGTCGCAAAACATCGTCGAAAAAACTTTGGACGCGCAAACGCCGAAAATTGAGACGGCAAAATTGTTTTGAACGGCGTTTTTTTTATTTATTTCAAAAAAAATTGTTTTTTTTGACTTTTCCCCAAACCATATATTATTTTCTCTCCCGAAAGGTTTTTGGTTTGCACAAAAGGAGTAAAAACTTGGGGTTTTCGACAAAAATAAATTTGGTTGACGAAATGTACACATCTTTGTGTACGTCAATATTATTTTTACTCAATAAGAGTACAAAACAAGCAAAAATAGGTCCCCCCCCCCC
>Ga0268262_10005461_pt1 | contig 12601 bp, 10 predicted proteins | sample TergutNc150P3_FD_190354 | JGI IMG/M metagenome (GOLD analysis project Ga0268262, IMG submission 190354) | Nasutitermes corniger P3 segment gut microbial community from laboratory colony in Florida, USA - Nc150 P3 (SPAdes) (version 2) | ecosystem: Host-associated > Arthropoda: Insects >... | reverse complement strand
TAGAGGCGGGTTTTAAACCCGCCTCTACGTTTATACCCCCCTCTCCCCCCCAAAAATATTAATTAAAAAAATCCCATTTACCCGCCGCAATGAATTATTTTTCATTATATATTATATAGGTAAGGTGTCCCTATTAACGGCATACCCGCGTAAAAAGGGTATGGCAGCGGAGAAGCGGCGTCATCATGATGGATTACAAATACCTGCAAAATACCTACGTCCGCTACCTTCGCAACTTTCTCGTGAAGGACGAGATGACCGCCACGGTCTACGACAAGTTCATGGCGCTGGCCTACGCGGTGCGCAGCGAGTTCGTGGACCACTGGATCAACACGCAGCGCGGGTACATAGGCAAGCGCAGGATTTACGTCCTCTCCATGGAGTACACGCTGGGCAAGAGCCTCTACAACAACATGGTCAATCTCGGCATAGAGGAGGTTTTTACGGAGGCGGTCGGCTCCTTGGGCATATCGGTGAAGGAGCTTTTCGAGAGGGACGACGAGTTTGATTTGGGCAACAGCGGCAAGGCCCGCGCGGCGGCCTGCATACTTGAGTCCATGGCGACCTTGGGGCTGCCCTCGATGGCCTACGGGCTGCGCTACGATTACGGGCAGTTCCGTCAGGAGATAAAGAACGGCGTGCAGGTGGAGTTCCCGAACGATTGGCTGCACAAGGGGCACCCGTGGGAGATAGTGAGGCCGGAGTACGAGAACGTCGTTAAGTTTTCCGGCGAGAGTTCGCCCGTCGATCCGGGCAAGCCGCTTGGGCCGCACGTATGGAAAAACGCCGAGGAGGTTTACGCCGTCCCCTATGATATTCCCGTCGTCGGTTACCGCAACGAGGTCGTCAACACGCTGCGCCTTTGGTCGGCGCGGGCGAACGAGGAGTTCCTGCCCGACTACCAAAACCACCATGATTACGTGAGGGCGTGCGAGGAGAAGTCGCAGTCGGGGCGCATAACCAAAGTGCTCTTCCCGGACGAAGATGTCCGCCGCGCCCACGACATGAGGATCCGGCAGCAGTACTTTTTGGTGAGCGCCGTCATCCAAGACATCATCCGCCGCCACAAGCAGAACGGCAACAACATCGCCGACTTAGGCGCTAAGACGGCTATACATCTGAACGGCAGCCGCTGCGCGCTCGCCGTTCCGGAGATGATGCGTCTGCTTGTGGATCAGGAGGGGATGGAGTGGAGAGAGGCTTGGAAGATGACGCAGAGCGTCTTCTCGTACTCAAGCAGCGCCGTGCAGCGCGAGCACGTCGAGACGTGGCCGGTCTACAAAATTACGCAGCTTCTGCCCCGTATTATGCAGATAATCTTCGATATAAACTTAGAGCACTTAGACGTTGTCCGGGCGCGGGGGTGCCACGATGTGGATATTTTGCGCAACCTCTCGCTTATTGAGGAGGGCGAGGTCAAACGGGTTCGTTTCGCCGATATGGCGGTGCTCGGTTCCAATTCCGTGAGCGGCGTATCCGCGGCTCACACGGAGATATTGAAAAAGCACCTCTTCCCGAACTACTACAGCCAATATCCCGAAAAATTTTACTGCAAGCCGAACGGGGTCTCGCACCGCCGCTGGCTCTATTGCGCGAACAGGCCGCTCTCCGCCCTTATCTCGCGGCCTATCGGCGACGGGTGGGTGCGGCGTCCGGAGGAGCTCTCCAAGCTTGAGGCCCACGCCTCCAATCCCGACATACTCAAGGGCTTCGGGAACGTGAAGAACAGGGCGAAGTCGGAGCTGTGCGCCGCGTTGCGGGAGAAAGTAGGGATGGCGGTAGACCCGTCCATGCTCTTCGACGTAAATTGCCGCCCGATCCACACGTCCAAACGCCAGGTGCTTCAAATACTTTACATATTGCATTGCTACCTCAAAATAAAAAAAGGCGGGAGCCTCGCCTGCCGCCGCGCGCATATCTTCGCCGGCAAGGCCTCGCCCTCAGACTTTTTGGGCAAACAGATCATCCACCTGATCAACATCGCCGCCGGCATAGTCAACGACGACGCCGTCGCGCGCGAGCAGATGCGCGTGGTCTTCATCCCGAACTTCAGCGTGGGCTGGGCGGAGGAATTGGTCACCGCCGCCGATCTCTCCGAGCAGATATCCACGGCCGCGTTCGAGCCGGCGGGTACGTTCAATATGAAGTTCGCTTTCAACGGGGCGCAGACTATAGCGAGCCGCGGCGGCACGAACTTGGAGCTTGTAAAGCGCCTCGGCGAGGAAAATATGTTCGTTTTCGGAAAGACGGCGGATGAGCTTATGGCTATGAACGGCTCGTACAATCCCGGAAAATTATTATCCGAAAGCGAGAGCTTGCGCGAAATATTCGCTATGCTCGACACGCACTTGCAGACCGTGCCGGGCGGCCACGCCGTTTATCCGCTGATATCCTCCTTAAAAGATTCCGACAGAAATTATGCATTATTGGATTTTGCTGATTATATTAATAAGCAGGAGGCCGTGGACGCCTTGTTCAAAGACAAAGAGGCTTGGGGCGGCAGATGCCTTAAGAACATATCGAAGATGGGGTGGTTCTCCACGGATAGGCTTGTACGGGATTTTGCGGCCGGTATATGGAAGATAATTTAAAAAAAACTCTTCCCCGAAGCGGGTGGTTGAATGAAAAAGGGTCAAGCCGAAAAAAACGCCGCAGGCAGGGGCGCCCCCCAAGAGCTTAGAGGCGAGCCTGTCGTCCTCGGATGGGGCATAGGTAAAGCCTACATGGTCGGCCGCGCCGTGCAGCAGCAAGGCCCGGCCGTGCCGTCCATTTCGCGCGAAGAGGTCGGCGGCGAGATAGTCCGCTTCAACAACATACGCGAAAAGGCGCACAAGGACTACCAAAAGCTCATACAGAGTTTGGAGAACACGGTAGATTCGTCAATTCTGAACACCTATGAATACATACTCGACGACCCGGTCTTCATAAGCCAGGTCGTGGAGACGATGTCCGTCAAGCTCTTTGATTTGGAAACGTCCATCCGTTTGGTGTCCAACGATTTCATAAAAGGGTTCGAAGCCGCCGACACGCCCTATTTCAAGGAACGCGCCGGCGACGTGGTCGAGGTCTGCGAAAAATTAGTCTTCTACCTCAACAACGAGGGCGGCCGCGCCAAAACTTTCGCCGAACCGACCGTGCTCGTCGTGCTGCGCACCCTCACGCCCACCGACATCTTGGCCTACGACCGCTCGAAGATCAGCGCCGTCATAACGACGAGCGGCGGCAAAACCTCGCACGCGGCGATACTCGCCCGCTCGTACAACATCCCGGTCATCTCCGGCGTGCGCAACATCACCGACCACATCAAGCCCGGCGACGAGGTTCTGGTAGACTCCGACAAAGGCGCGGTCTTCGTGCGCCCGGAGAAGCGGGTGGCGGAAGAGTACGCGAAGAAGACTCACGGCGAGGCCGTATACAAGGCGTTGCAGTCTAAGTGGGACCGCCCCGTCTACACCAAAGACGGAATACGCATAGAGGTGCTGGCCAACATATCGCTCCCCGAAGACGTCGACGACGCCGTGGCGAACGGCGCCGACGGGATAGGCCTCGTGCGCACCGAGTACCTGCTGTCGAACCGCAAGGACATGCCGCCCGAGGAGGCGCACACGGCCTACTACGAGGCGATCCTGAAGGGCGGGCGCGGAAAGCACTGCACGATAAGGCTCATGGACATCGGCGGCGACAAAATCCCGCAGTTCTTCGACATGCCCCAGGAGTTCAACCCGTTCATGGGCTGGCGGGCCATAAGGATATTTTTGGAGCGCAAGGAGATATTCGAAACCCAGATATCGGCGATTCTGAAGGCCGGGCGCGGACACGACTACTCCATAATGGCCCCTATGGTCACCACCCTGCAAGAGTGGATCGAGGCCAAAGCGTTCATCCGCGAGGTGGCGTCGAGGCTCGGCATGGATATGCCCAAGTGCGGCGTGCTGTTCGAGGTGCCGCTGGCCATCTTCGAAATGGGCATGTTCATGAGGGAGATAGACTTCGCCTCGATAGGCACGAACGATCTGATACAGTATTTCAGCGCCGCCGACCGCAACAACTCCAAGGTCAACTACCTCTACAATCCCGTGGAGCCCGCGTTCCTGAGAATCATAAGAAGCGCCATAAAGACCGCCAACGACAACGGCAAGCAGCTCTCTATCTGCGGCGAGATGGCCGGTCATCCGTTGCATACCGTGCTGTTGGTGGGATTGGGTTTGCGCAGGTTCAGCGTGATTCCGAGAAACATCCCGCTCATAAAAGAGATCATATCCAACATCAGCTTCGCCGAAGCCGCCGCGAGCATATCGCTGATAGACGTCATCGAGTCTACGGACGAGATGCTGGAGTGGCTCAAAAACCTTAATAACAGGTTGTTGGGGGATGTGCTTAAGAAGATTCCTTATGTGGAAGGTGCGGTGTAGGGCGCGATTGATCGCGCCCCGGCATCGTCAAATTCCCGCGTCAACGTCTTTTATTCCGCTCTTCCCGTCTCTTCGCCGAAGCAATTCTCGCGTTGGATATCAGGCCCATTTCTTTGCGCAGTTTTGAGATGAAAGGCTGCGTGGATTTGGTTTTAATGGCTATGTGGCTGTCGTTCAGGCCTTTGGCGTGGAGGGACTTGATCCTCGCCATAAGCTGAAGGGTTTTTTCGGAGTGGCCTTTTCTTCCGCTGCGGCGGTCCACGTTTTTGGCCATCGCCTCCTCAACTTTCTTTTTGTCGTAGAGGCGGAACAGCTGTTTGCCGCTCGATATAACGATTTCTGGCTCTAAGAAGCCCTTTTTGGTGGCGTTGTGTATCCAATCGGGGTTGCACTTGAGCGTCTTGGAGAGCTCCACGGCGGTCATCCAGCCGCACTTTTCCGGGTCTTTCCATTTGACGGAGCGGCGCTGCTGCGGGTCGTTGAAACGCTCCACGAGCTTCCTGTCGAAGATGTAGATTTTGCGCCACGAGTTCGCGTTGAACAGATAGCGCGGCGGCATTATCTTGTTTATGACAAGCTGCCTGACGTATTCGCGGGAAACGCCCAGAATTTTGGCGGCTTCGCAGCTTCTCACGAGCGCGCCCCTCCTGCCCCCGACGACACCCTTATCGGAATCTTTTCGGCCCACAAGCCCCTCCCGGTTTTCGATTTTACCGCTCGCAAAAACAACGTCGGGCGGCGGCGCAACCCCGCCCGTCATTATTAAGTATAATATGCTTGTGCGGGGGGTGTCAAGGAAAAAAGAATTATTGGGAACTTGCGCGGTATTTTTTGATTTTGACATTAACAAAAAAATATGTGGACAAACCGCCTACGCATAAATTATAATATAGTATGGCGGGCGTTAGGCCCCTGACCGGCGGCGGCGCCGTCAATGGCGTTTCAAATATATATAACTATGTCGGAATGCCGGTAATCGCTATAAAATACCGGCGCGATGTCACAGCGGATAAGGGTGTGCGCGATGGCGTATAGAAGCGGCGCGGGTAACGATATGAACGCGGCTGAAACGGCGGCTAAGGCGGCCGGCGGCGCATGCCTCCTCGTCCGCCGCGCGCTGGCTCTCTGTCTGCTCTTCGCGGCGGCGGCGTTTTCCGATCTTTCGGGAATAACAAGGCCGGCCGTCGGCAAAGGCGCGATCATAGGGTTAATAGTCGTTTTCGGGGCGGTTATCGGGCTTCTGATTTTTTTCTACGTAAATTCGCTCCGCAAACGCGCGAATATCGAGGAGGATCTGTCGTCCCGGCTCTTCGGCGAGGGGTGCGAGCGCGCGAGGCTCACCCGCGAGGAGATGAACGTTTTGCTCGGCATAGTGGCCTTTGCGCCCGACCCGCCCACCAAAGGGCATTTGATCTTCGAGTCGCTGCCGCTCTACGAGCGTTGCTTGGACACGTACATCGAGCATACTCTGCGGGTGCAGACCTCCGCCGGACGCCTTGAGGAACAGGACGAGATTCTGCTCCGGCTGCGCAAAAAGCTGGGCTACGCCATTCTCGCGCCCGAACAGCAGGTCGTCTCCACGCGCAATTTGAGCGTGGGGCAGAAGGTGTCGGTTTTCGTGCCGGGGCAGCCGGGGCAGAAGAACGACTCTTTTAACGCCAACGTGACGCACGTCGGGGAGTTTTGGTTTAACGTGCGGCTTCAAGAGGATTTCATGGGTCTTGTGAGTCTCGGCGGCATGGAGAAGACTTTGGCTTTTTTGCGTCAGGGCGACGCGTCCTACAGCGTTACCGCCAAGGTCAGGGAATTCATGCAGTCGGGGGAGATAAGTTTCTTCCACAGCACGAGACTGTCGCGCAACCAGCATAGGCAGTACATGCGGCTGGATATCAGCCTGTCGGTCAAGTACCAGATGTTTATCCATGTTGACGGCGTGGATAAGCCGATGGGAGAGCCTCTCAGCGGGCATACCGCCGATATCAGCGGCGGCGGCGTCTGCCTTGTCGCCAAAACGCCGCTGCGGGTCAATGACGAGATACTGCTTTCCATAAATATACCCGGAAGCGCCGTCAACGGCATAAAATCGAAGGTTCTCAAGGTTATCGCCGTGGACAGCAGGGGAGGGGCGCTGTATAGGCACCTTGTGCAGTTTGTTTCGATAGATCCGCAGCAGAGGGAGAAGATCATCAAGTACATATTCGAGAAGCATAGGGAGACGCTGCAGATGCGGTAGGGTTGGGGACGGACGGCGGACGGCGGATTTAGGAATAATAAGTTTTAAAATAAATTAAAGATGTGCAAAATGTCTTTGCGCATATTATATTGTATTATATTTACATACGGTGCGTGTTTATATGGCGGATGCAAAATACAAAGGCGGAGTCTCGGGCGCGCGCGGCGTTTACGGCGGAGTCGCGTGGCGGCTGGTGTTGTGCGCGGCGTCGCTTATAGTGCTCGGCGGGGCGATAGTCGCCCTGATGAGCACGTTCAAGGAGCGCAAGGCGGACGATTACCGCAAGGCGCTTTCAAAGTGCGACAGCGGGTTGCAGGAGGCCTTTATAAAACTCAACTCCTCGCCGGCGGACGCGGGCTCCGGGTTTGAGGGCGAGCCGGACGAGGACGGGGCGAATTTCAGGGTTGAGTTTAAGCGGGAAAATCGCGGCGACACGCAGTTCGTTAAAATAGTATCGATCGGGATAAGCGGTTCCGTGACGCAGGTTCAGGAATATACGCTGAGGCTTGAGGTTTCGGGGGAAAACGATTCGATGTGGGTAAACGCGGGTACAAGGTAGGCGAGGCGAGAGATGAGTCTTTTCAAAAAAATGAGCGGGCGGGGATCCACGGTCGGCTTGGATATCGGCAATCATACTTTGAAGATTGTCAAACTGCGCCGCCAGAAGGACAACTATTTTCTTGAGGCGGTCGGCATCAAAGACTTGCCCAAGGGCACCATTGAGGGCGGCGAGATCAAGAAGAGGGACGCGCTGATAGACGCGATCACCCATCTTGTCAGCCAATGCGACCCGTCGATACGGGAGATCGTATTTTCCATGGGCGGGCACGGGATCATATCGGACAAGATAACCTTTAAAATAGAAGACGACGACAACGCCGAGGAATTGATCCTGTGGGAGGCCAGCCAGCGCAGCCCCTTCGATGTTGACGATATTACGCTTGATTACAAGATACTGCGCCGTTTTCCGAATACCCGCGAGACGGAAGTGCTTCTCGTGGCCGCAAAGAACCAGGTGCTGCAGAGCTATCTCGATTTGATTTACGATGCGGCGCTTGTCCCCGTCATAGTAGACGTAGACGCTTTCGCCGTTACCAACAGCTACGCGCTGGAGTGCGCGGGGCTGCCTGACATGGGTACGATCGCGCTGCTCAATGTCGGCCACAGCACAACGAGCATTACTTTCATAAAAGACGGCATCTACCACTCTTCCCGCGATATTTCCACGGCGGGCGAGCTCTTTGACCGCATAATCGAGCGCAACCTGGGTATGTCGTGCGAGGAGGCGGGGCTGGCCGCGAAGGGCAAGTCCTCCAGTTCCGTCGATATGGGCCAGCTCAAACAGAGCGTAAGCATGGCCGGCGAAGAGCTCTCTTCCGGCATAGATATCGCCTTTTCCTACTACAAGAATTCGGAAAAGACGGATTCTTTGGACAAGATCGTGCTTTCGGGCGGCGGGGCGTACATACCCACGCTGGCGCAATTTTTGGAATCGCGCCATCAGACCAAGGTGCAGATATCGAACCCGCTTGCCCGTATTCAGTACAACAAAAATCTTTTCGGAAGCACCAATGTCGAGAACATAGGCGCGCTCCTCACCGTGGCGGTGGGGCTGGCGCTCAGGAAGACGGGTGAGTGAGATGATTGAAAAAATAGAGATAAACTTATTGCCCGTGGAATACAGGGTGCGGAAGCGGAACCTCAATCTGCCCCGTTCCATCGTGTATCCGGTGGTCGCCTTGGTGGCGCTCGCCGCCGGCGCCGGTTTTTACACGGTATATCTCACCGAAAAGCAGGCGCGGCTTACGGAAGAGATCGCGACGATAGAGAAGGAGATAGCCGCGAACAAGCATGTTCAGGAGGAGATAAACAAACTCCGTCAAGAGAAGCAGGTCACAGACCAGAAGATAAGGGCGCTGGAGCGCATAAGCGTGGACCGGGAGAAATGGGTGAGGCTCTTGGAGGTGTTCAGCGGCAGTTTGCCGACATACGCGTGGCTTATTTCCATAAGGGACGAGCGCGGGCCGCCCGAAAAGGTGCATGTGGAGGCGCGGACGTATTCGTTCCCCGAAGTCGCTCACTACATGAGCAAGCTCGAAGAGGCGGAGTACATAAAGAGCGTCACGTTGTCCGGTATCGAGCAGGTGCAGGGGCATGACCGTAAAGTATACAAGTTTAACATAACTTGCGACATAAACGCCGACGTCGGTCTTAGGCCGGCCCTTGTTGAGGGCGACGAGGCCGTCAAAGATGCCGGCGCGGCGGCGGCGTCCGCCGGAAAACGGCGCGGCAGGGCGAACGACGGGGGTAAAAAATAATGGCGAACGAAGCGTCTAAAAAAGAAAAACCCAAAAAGGGAAAGTCCAAACTGGACATAAAGGATCCGAACGTCAGGAACGCCCTGATCGGCGTCGCGGTTATCCTCGGGTTGAGCTATCTCTGGTTCGATTCGTTTTACAGTCCAAAGATGGAAGAGATCAAAGCGCTCACCGAAAGGAAAGAAACTGTTGACGCCGAGCTGCTCAAGATCAACTCTCTCAAACCGCAGCTTGATAGGCTGCGCCAAGAGGCGGTTGTTATGGCGGCCAAGCTCGATTCCCTCAAAAACATCTTTCCCGACCAAAAAGAGGTGCCGCGTTTGATTCGCGAGATTACCGCCGTGAACAGGCGCAGCGGCGTTATCACTACGCGCTTTACGCCGATGCCGGATGTCGAAAAGGAGTATTACGTAGAGAATAAATATAACGTATCCATGCTGGGCGATTACCATAACCTGGGCGCGCTCTTTAGTTATTTCGCTAATTTTCAGCTTATCGTAAATTTGGACAATGTGACGATAAGCGCGAATCCGGGTTATGGGAACAAGAGTGTGGGGCCGTATGAGGAAAGGGCGCCTTCTGTGCTGGCCGCTTTCGAATTGACAACGTTTTCATCGAGAAAATGATGTATAATGTAAAAATGCATCGATTCGCTCATCTGCTGACCGCGGTTTTTTGCGCGGTTTGCGCAGCGTATGCGCAGGGCGCCGGCAAGGACGCGTCTGCGGCTCCCGCCGCCGCGCCGTCGAAAGCCGCCGCTCCCGCAGCCGCTCCGTCGAAGTCGGCGGCGCCCGCAAAGGCCGCCGCTCCGGCCGCGCAAACCGCGCCGCAGGACAGGCCTGTAGTCAACAGCCTCGAGATCAGGTCAGGCGCGCGCGGGATGATCTTGATCATAAACGGCTCCGGCGCGATAGCCTTAGGCGGCAAACCCGCCGATTTCGAAAAGATTACGGCGAAGTACAAGGAACTCCGCGTCAATATCGCCGGGGCCGCTTCCGCGCCGGGCGCCGCCCTGATGTTCAATCCGCCGCCGGATCTTCCGGTAAAGAGCGTCGCCTTGGCGAACGTCGCGAGCGGGCTCTCCATAACCATAAAGATGCGCGGCGTGGTCAACGGCCCTATAGACGTTAAAAACAGCAACAATCAGGTGAGAATACTGCTGACCAGGGACGCTTTGCCGGAGATCGTGTGGTCGTCCGAAAAGGGCATCGTCTCCGCGCCTCCGCCGGGCGCCGCGGCCGCCGCTCCAGCGGCTAAAGGCGGCGTTGCCGCTCCCGCCGCGCCGCAAAAGCAGACGCCGCCGGGCGCGCCGAAAGTCGCGTCCAAAACAGAGACGCCGGCCGCGCTTCCGCAGGAACCCAACATCCCGCCCAGCGGCGAGGTCACCAGAAAGTCGCCGGACGGGGAGTTGGTGCGGTACAAAGTTTTCGGCCGCGACCCGTTCGTTCCGCTGCTGCGGGATACCTCCTCGACGGCGCTGCCGAGCGTGGAGAATCTGAGGCTCGTCGGCGTGCTTGAAGACGCCCGCGAGCGGATCGCGCTTGTGGAGGATTTCAAAAACGGAAACAAAGCTTACGCGCTGCGCACCAACGACGCCGTCGCGCAGGGCAAGGTGCTGCGCGTGCATAGGGACAAGGTGGTTTTTTTGATAAGGGATTTCGAGGTTTCGCACTCATACACGCTCGGCTTGACCAAGTAGCCGCTTGAGCGGCCGGTTGGAATCAGGGGACGGGGCGGTTGGTTTCGACGTTTGAATTTGATCAGATAAAAGGGGATCGTATGACAAAGACCAGTGCTTTTCGGTTGATATCGGCGGCTGTCATGGCCGTATCGGTTGGCGCGTTTTCCCAACAGCCGCCTCCGGCGCAGCCGCTTCGGGCGCAGCAGCCTCAGGATCAGCAGCACCAGGCGCAGCCGCCCGTCGGCCGGCCGGCGGCGGCCGAGCGCTACAACGTAAACGGCGACAGGATCGTCGATTATTTCGACGTCCACGCGGCCGAATTGCGCAGCGTGCTGCGCCAGCTCAGCGCCTACAGCGGCAGAGACATCGTCAGCAACGACGGCATCAAGGCGACGGTCACGCTCTCCGTAACCAATAAGTCTTGGCGCGAGATACTCGCTATAGTCTGTATGGTGCACGGCCTCGCGTTTGTGGAAGAGCCGTCGTTTATATATGTAATGACCAGAGAGCAGGCCGCGACCTACAGCGCGAGCATGAGCAAAAGCGGGGACGGCGCCGGCGGCGTCGGCGGGATGCCGATGGGAGTGGACATCGCCGGGCCTCTTGTCCGCGAAGTCATACCGATGCGCTTCACCACCGCAGCCGAAACGGGGACGGCCATAACGCCGTTCCTCTCGCAAAGAGGCAAGTTGACGCCTATCAGTCATACAAACGCGTTAGTTATCGTGGATACCGACGACAACCTGAGGCAGCTTAAAAATCTTGTGGCGCAGATAGACGTTCAGACGCCGCAGGTCTCTATTTCTTGCAAGATAATAGAGACGACCACCGAGGCGGTCCAAAACGTGGGCGTGAGCTGGGGTTTCGTCGGCGTCAAAGACCTTACCGTCAACCAATCCGGCGGCGCGTTTGCCGATCTTGTGGGAAGTACCAGCCCGCCGCTGATGATCGACGCTATGGAAGCCAAGCACACCATAACTTACGGTCTGCTGACGCCCCAAAAATACGGCGCGGCGTTAGAGTACCTCTTCCGCGATTCCAAAACCGAGATAGTGGCCCAGCCGCAGATCATCACGCTGAACAACAAGGAAGCCAACATATCCATCGGCGAACAGAGATCCGTTCGAAGCACCGACGAGAACGGCGTCGGTATTACGCAAATGGTCAACGCCGCAACCCAGCTGACGGTTACCCCCTACGTCTCCGGCGAGGGAAAGATCATGCTGACGCTTAGCACAAGCAAAGAGGACTTTTTGACCGCCGTAGGCGAAAACCTCGCGCTAAGCCAAAAAAGCGCCAAAACGAACGTCCTTGTCAACAACGGAGAGACCGTGGTCATAGCCGGCCTCACGTCGAACGAAAAGAGAAACGCGAGCACGGGCATACCGTTCTTGAAAGACATACCGATTTTGGGATACTTGTTTAAGCGTTCCGAGAAGGGCAGCAACAAAAAAGATTTGGTGATATTCGTCACGCCGCATATCATTCATTCGGAGATTTGATTCGGCGCGGGGCGGGTTTCAACGTTTCAGATACCCCTTCAAAAACTTGCCCGTGACCGACGCCGGATTCTTCGCCACCTCTTCCGGCGTCCCGACGGCGACTATCTCGCCGCCCCTGTCGCCGCCGTCGGGGCCCAAATCCACAATATAGTCGGCGCACTTTATCACGTCTAAGTTATGCTCTATGACGATAACCGAGTTGTCTTTGTCCACCAGCTCTTGTATGACCGACATCAGCATCCTGATATCCTCGAAATGCAGCCCCGTGGTCGGCTCGTCCAAAATGTACAGCGTCTTCCCCGTAGCCCTTTTCGACAATTCGGAGGCTAACTTCATCCGCTGCGCCTCGCCGCCGGAGAGCGTCGTGGCGGACTGGCCGAGCTTGATGTAGCCTAAGCCCACCTGCGACAGGACTTGCAGCTTTTGGCGGATCGCCGAAAGGCTGTCGAAGAAAA
>Ga0268262_10005460_pt1 | contig 12602 bp, 11 predicted proteins | sample TergutNc150P3_FD_190354 | JGI IMG/M metagenome (GOLD analysis project Ga0268262, IMG submission 190354) | Nasutitermes corniger P3 segment gut microbial community from laboratory colony in Florida, USA - Nc150 P3 (SPAdes) (version 2) | ecosystem: Host-associated > Arthropoda: Insects >... | reverse complement strand
GGAGCAACGGCTTCCTTACCCGCGATTCCCGTATGGTTGAACGGAAAAAATACGGTCAGCGCGGAGCGCGGCGCCGCTTCCAGTTCTCCAAACGCTAGATTGTTCTGTGGAACCCGATATTGCTGAAAATCCTCAAACAAACCCGTCTGATCAGGAAAATTCCCCCTTTGCTGTGGCCTGTCTGCGGGCAGAAAAAACAGCATTACATTTAATTGCCCGCGCCGAGCAGAATGTGTCCGGCCTTTCCCGCAAACTGGAAAAACGCGGCCACGATTCGGCCTGTATTCAAACCGTCATTGCGCGGCTCTGCGAAGCGGGCCTCCTGGACGACCGCAGCTATGCCCGCCTCTGGCTGGGAACGCGGATTAACCAGCGGGCCGCAAGCCCCCGGCGGCTGTTTGCCGCGCTCTGTTCCCGCGGCATTGATCATGATGACGCGGAAGCGGCTTTAAAAGAAACCCTTGATGATGAAACGGAACAGCGGCTTTTGGAACGTTACGCGCAAAAACTGCAATTCCGGCAAAAAGGCGGCGAAGATAAAAGTCCCGCCGCCGCCCGCCGTTCCCTGCGCTATACGCTCAAAAGCGAGGGATTTTCTTCCGCGGCTATTCAATGTTTTTTTGATAATCAGGAGATTGATTAAGTCCGGCTTCATCCTGAAGAGCCTTCTCAAGCGCGGCGGCGCGTTCCCTGAGGTTATAAAGAACGGTATCAACCGTGTTTTTTGAGAGGCCAAGCAGTTTGGCGATCTGTAAATTTGAGGGATCAAGACGCGCCCGCGCCATTCGCCTCCGCATTCTTTTTAGTCTGATTCGGCCATGCTCAAGCCGTTTCCTCAGCCGTTGGGCGATAATGCTGTTTTCTGTTGTCAGGGCTTCCAGTTCTTTTTGATAAAAAATACAGCGATAGAGCTGGTTGCCCGCCCTTTCGCGCATCAGGGAGAATTCCATTATACGTTCTTCCCGCTGTTTTTTTAAGCGGTCGATCATCACGTTTAATGTTTCCGGTTTAATGCCTAATTGGGGTGAAACCTTTTCCAGAAAATCCGCGGTAACATAGTTACAGCATTTCAGAATCAATATCAATAACTGGCGGGGGTTTTTCAGTTTTACCGGTTTTTCCGCGTCTTCCGTTTTTGTTTCAAAACGATCATCGTATTCTGTTTCATTCTCGGATACATACATATCGGGAATCTGCGTAATCCACGCGGCGGTTTCTTTAATATAACTGCGGGCCGCGTTTATACAATATTCTTTTGCCGTCAAACGAACCAGGGTATTGATATAAATTTCAAAAGATGAGCCGGTCTCCTCATACCGGTCAATTGCCCGGTTAATGCGCGGATAAAGCGATGAAATAAAATCATCCCTTTCTTCCCTGTTCCACCCGGACAAGCCAAGCGGGTGCATGTTTTTTTTAATTATCCTGAAAATAGCGACTTCAAACGCTTCTTTTGTCAATAAACCGTCCGTATACCGCGCATACAATTCGTTAAGTGTTAATAAATTTTGCATTTTCTCTCCTGAACCTTTTATCGGTCCAGGATGAATTGGTTAATTGCATCTCCTGATTGAAAATGATTATCATAATATGTAAATTTTATTTTTTAATAAACGAATAATATGGCATTGTGTCCAAAAGCATATGGCATTTTCAGTGAAGATGATAAATGTGTCGGTTTTACTTGAAGATTTCACACAAAGAGCACAAAGAAGGAAAGGGAGGGTAAAGTTTTCCGGATTAAATTTACAGCGGGGCGCTTGACCCCGCTGTCAGTGGATGTTCTGCTATTAAAACTTGATTTGCAATTCTTCTACGCCTTCAAAAGCGGAGTCAATATCAAGATCCTGGGGGAGAACGCCCCAGGTTTGATGGGTGCTCATCCGGTGCACATAGAGCCGGACATGGCTGAATTTGCCGTTTTTGTAGTATATCGACAGTGAAGGCCACGCTATTCCCTGAGGGAGGGTAACAATCTCCCCTTTGCCCGCGGAATTGGTAAACCATGCCATGGGCAGATAGGCCTTATCTATCGTATTGATACCCCTGCGGTACTGGACTATATAGCCGTTCCGGTAAGGATAGATTTTTTCCAGGCTTATGTTTTTATAGTAATACTCGGACTGCTGTTCTTGATGCTTGTCTTGGGCAAAAACCGACGATCCGATAACCAGAAAAACCGCGGCAACAATGAGTTTTTTCATGTCTACCTCCATATCATTAAAAAGTATACAGGAACCCCCCAAAAAATGCAAGGGGACTTTTGCCCTCATTTCCCGTTTGAGGCATCACGGAAGGCGCATTTACCTCTATTCGTTAATCTCCGCTTCCCCCGGCCGGAACAAATAAAGATCGGGCAATTTGAAGGTTCTGTCCCTGGAAGCGGAATAGTATGTGGTCACCATGCTGCTGACTACGGGTACCTTAAAAAAATGGATCAGGGTTTCGTACTGCGGGGATTCTACTTTGAGCGAGTATTCAAAGATACTGTGTACATCCAGCCCTTTGGCAACAACAGGGGCAGGCCAGAAGGTAAACGCTCCGGGGGTATTGGCAACCAGGGTGAAGGGGTTCTGCCAGTTGTGGTTCCGCATGGGGACAAGTTCAGTCTTATTGCGCAGTTCTACCGTTACTCCCGCAAGAGGGGCAAAAGTTTCACCGTCAAAAAGCCGCCCAATGATCGTGGGAATATAAAAAGCCGGCTCGGTTAATACCTTATCTTCGGGAATAGTATTATCGTGAACGGCGTTTGGACGCAGATTGTGGTTTACCACCCGCAGTCCCTTATATATCAACGTGGCAATGTCGGCTTCGGCCTGCTGTTTTCCGGCCCAGTCCTGTTCCATGCGGGCTAAACCCCTGTTTGAAACGAGATAGTGCGGCATGACACGGTTAAGCGTGTAGCAGACGGTATCGATCTTACATTGCTCGCACAGGCATAATCCTTCCGGATTGCCTTCGTTTTTTATTACTTCAAAGATTTTGTGTACCGAGTTAAAAACAACCTCTTCGGAAATATTATGTATCTCCATAAATTCTCTCCTGTCCGCTTAGTTAAGAACGTAACCACAACTTGTCTTTCTTTATTATATCAGATAATTTCGGCGTTGTCTCTATTTTTTGAGAAAAATCGGGATTTACAAATATTCTGATGGTATACAGCGTATTAACGAAAGAATCAAGTATTTCGGTTTTGAAAGCGCTTGAGCTTTCGGCAAAGCCGCATTGTTCGTCAAGCACAAAAAGTCCGGTCTCAAAAGAAACGGTCTCCGGCACATCTATAATCAGGTCGTCGCCGCGCAGGGGGATGCCCGCCCGGCGGAATTCTTCGGCAAGCTGTTCCTCGTACCGGGAACGCCGGTTAATATCCCTCAGACAGGCATGATCGGCCTCGATAAAGGGAATCTCGGCGGCAACGGTGTAAAAGTTGCCTTTCCATACCGCCTCCGCCAGGGTATTGCCGGTTTTTTCCCGCAACAGGGTAAACAAACCTTGATCATCAAGCCCGTACAACTCTTCTCCCGCTATTACTTTTGATTCCAGCCCCTCTAACAGCGCTTTTTTGATCATGGACGTGGCGGCGCGAACCTGCCGATGCCAATAAACCGTCCGGTACATGAGATATTTGGCAAAAAGTATCGCTTCTACATTGGGGATAAGCCGTGAATCGATGTCTATTCCCCGTTCGGGACTGGGAATCAGCCGTGAAAGGATAAAATCAACATCCTGTGCCCCGTAGGGAACCCCGCAATACCGGGCGTCACGGTTCAAATAATCGAGTTTGTCGGGATCAAAACAGCCGGAAAGGAGTTTACGGTAAAACAGCAACTCGGTATTGCCGGAGTTGCCGGCAAGTTCCCGGTCAATAATCGCGGCGGTTAACGCCGGATCCGCCCCGCAGTTACCAACCAGGCTTTTTACCGGATCGGCGAGGATTATCGCCCCGGTAAGGGACTCGTGGGAACGCAGGGACAACTCTTTAAGGGAGTGGGTGTAGGGAAAATGACCCAGGTCGTGGAGCAGGCAGGCGCAGAGAAAAGACATTGCCCCTTCACGGCTTATTCGATTAGCCATGCCCCGTTCCACAAGGTTCTGCAAAAGCCGCCGCCCCAGGTGATATACCCCCATTGAATGGCTGGCGCGGGTATGGGTCGCGCCGGGGTAAACATGGTACACCGGACCAAGCTGTAAAATACGGTGCAGACGCTTAAAAGGGTCAGAATTGGCCAGAGCCGCCAATTCCGGAGTAAAATAGATATGCCCCCACAGGACATCCCGTACCGGACAGGTAAATCCTTCAGATAGAACGGCTTGTATTCCTACGCCCATTACAATAATCATAGAATATTGTGGTGAAATATTCTATAATGTAAGTGTGAAGGCAAAAAAAGTCAAAAAAACGATGTTTGTGGCATTGTTTTTGCTGATAGCAGTGTATATTTTCCCCCAAAACGAGATACCTGAACGGAATTCTATCCCCGAAGAGTTACTGCGCCCCCGCAGAGGCGAGGCTCCCCGTTATCCCATAGACATGGTTATCGGGGCATTGGGCCAGGGTGACGCCTTCCCAGGGGCGTATGAAATTGCCCGAAAAACAGCCGCCGCGTTCCTGGCGGGAAATATGAACGTACCGGTCCTTTCTTCGGTAAACAAGGTATTTCTGGAAGACTGCATGACCAAGTTGAAAAGTATTAATCCGCAGGCTTTCCGTCTGGGTAGCGGGCGGGAAGAGCCGGACGGTTCCTTTTCCTTTCTGGTGAGGTTTGTTGGCAGGGAAGAGGGGATAACCGGCGAATTGTTTATCCGGTTCCAGGAACGGCGCCCTAAATCCGCCTCCCCGCAGGCGGTAAAAGAAACGAAACCTGAACCGGCAGATTCTCAATCTGAAGGCGTTGAATCTGCGGAGAAAAAGTCCGAAAATGAAAATAATACCGCGGAGTTGGCGCAGGAGCCAGTGAATATCCCGGTCGAAAAAATATGGTTTTTTGAGGATTTGATTTTGGAAGAGCCCCGTAGCCGCGAGGAAGAAAACAAGGAAAGTCGTCACCGTTTTGACTTTTCCCCTTATGAGAGGTTTTATTAAAAAGGTCTATGGCAACACCGGTAAAAAATATCGAAAAAGAATTTATGCTCAGGGTTTTGTACGATGAGGATCTTCCCGTGGTCTATTTTAAGGATCGCGTTGAGTGTCTTCTGTTTTTGAAAAAACCGGCCAGGGATGAAATGTTATTCCGGATGGACCAGCCCATTGAGAATTTGAAAGTAAGAGACAAGATAGACCTGATGTTTGATTACCGGAGCAGGACGATTGTTTTTACTACCGAGGTATTGAACATAAAGGATCAGGAGATAACCTGCGCCGTACCGGATCATCTTTACAAGGACCTTGACCGTTCCTATTCGCGGGTAAGCGTCCCCTCCCAAATGCAGGTAGAGTTTACCTTTTTGGGCGACCGCTATGATCTCTCCTTTCCCAAAGTGACCGAATACGAAACCGAAGACGGGGGTGATTTTTTACAGAGCAGTGATCCCAAGAATCTTACCGGACTTATCGAACAGATGGCCGCGTGGATAAAGAAATTTGCCAGCACTCACAAACTGGTGCTTTTTAAAGATGTTAAACCTTCCGGCATAGAAGAGCGGGTAATTTCCGAAACAGGCAAAACTTTATTTCTGCCTTTAACCCGTGACGGCTTTCCCCAGAATGATCCCTTTCCCCACAAGCGGATAATTACCGAGAATATGTTCAAGCGTTATCTGGAAAGCACCGGAATAGGTTTAGCTTTTGTTGATAATGCCTGCGCCCGTTTTATCAAGACCAAAATAGACAACGGCATTTATTCCGACGCGTGGATTCCAATTCTCTTTCATGAATATGTAATCGGTTACATACACATCTGGAACAATGTTGAGGGGAAACCTCCCTTTGATTATAAGATAATTGATATCCTGTACCAATTTGCCAAAGTACTGGCATACTCGCTCAAGATCAACGGTTATTTTGAAGAAGGAAAACTAAAAAACGATTCTTTTGAAGGCAAAGTAATTGACATCAGCGCGTCCGGTCTGCTTTTTGCCTATCCTCATTCCGACCTTTCCTCGGTGTTGCAGCCTGAAAGCAGGCTAACGATTAAAATTATTACCCCGGATCGCGCCATTACGACAGAAGCGATAATTGTGCGCTGCTTTAAGGACAAATCGCTGGACTACTACGGCTGTCAGTTTGAAAAAATGGGAGCCGAGAATTTAAGCTATCTTTTTGAATTTATCTATGGTAAGCCTTTGACTGATCTTGACGCTAAATTTCTGACCGGGCAGGTTTAGGAAACATATTCCGCTTTTACATTTTCATCGTTTTCTCCCCATGATCGTTATAGACCATGTAAAGGTCTATATCAAGTTATTTTTGGGTATATTTTAAAAATAATTTTCTCACAAAAACGCTCTAAATTGCCCATGATTTACCGGGATTGAGGCATATTTCAAAACATATTGAAGGATATTCTTTCCCTGCCCGCCGAAGACCGCAACGACCTGTACCGTATACTGAATAAAATACTGCGCAAAAATCAGCTTGAAAAACAGACTCGGGAAGCCCTGAAGACCAAAAATCAGAGCAAATAACTGGCTGACCATTATATCAGTTTTGGTATAATAGTCTTGTCTATTTTGCCGCCAGCCGGTAAATTGCTTCGGCGTCTTTTTCATCCAGTTTGCGGTAGTTGCCGACGGGGCCAAAGTGGACGACGCGCTGTGTCATTTCCGGTATGCGGGCGGGATCGATGTTTGCGTCGGCGAACCTTATGGGCATTCCGATAGATTTGAAAAAGTTTTCCATGCGGATTACCCCTTCCAGAGCGGCTTGCTCATAATCATAGAACGCGCCGTCTACGCCCCAGACTTTCGCGGCAAAACGCGCGAGGCGGGGAGTATTTTCCTTGATGTTATACCTGAGCCATGCCGGAAAGATGATGGCAAGCCCCGCGCCGTGGGCAAGTTCGAAAAGCGCCGACAGTTCGTGATCAAGGGCGTGGCTTGCCCAGTCGCCAATACGCCCGGTGTCAAGAAGACCGTTATGCGCCAGCGCGCCCGCCCACATGATTTCCGCACGCGCGTCGTAGTTGTTTTCTCCGCCGGAGAAAATGGCGCGGGCGTTCCTTATGATCGTCCGCATTGCGCCTTCGCACAGTTCATCGGTAAGTTCTACATGGGGTTCTTTGGTAAAATAGCGTTCCATTATGTGGGCCAGCATATCGGTTATTCCGCAGGCGGTCTGATACGGCGGCAAAGTGTAGGTCAATTCGGGATTCATGATCGAAAAGGCGGGGCGGAGACACTGAAAATTCATTCCCCTTTTCCACGGGCCTTCTTCATTGGTGATAACACAGCTTATGCTCGATTCGCTTCCTGCGGCGGGAATCGTTACGACAGTTCCAACCGGCAGGGCTTTGTCGGCGGTTTTCTTGCGTTCAAAAAAATCCCACACGTCGCAGTCGTTTACCGCTCCGGCGGCAATGGCTTTTGCCGAATCAATCGCCGAACCGCCGCCCACGGCAAGAATTAATTCCAGTTTTTCTTTTTTGGCGATTTCAATGCCCTTCCTTACCAGCGACAGGTGCGGATTGGGCAGTACGCCCGTCAATTCCACCCACTCAACTCCGGCTTTTTTCAGGCTGTCCTTTACCTTGTCGATAAGCCCGGAACGGACAGTTGAACCGCCCGAATGGTGTAACAAAACCCGTTGTGCGTACTGCGCCGTTTCGCTTCCCACACGATCTTCCGTTCCCCTGCCAAAAATTATTTTCGTTTTATTACAATACTCAAAGTTTTGCATATTCTCTCCTTGCCGGATAATTACCGCTTTTTTATCCTATCCTTTTATTGAACAATGGTAAACTAAACAAGATGGTTAACCACGGTGTCAGCCACCTGCTATACTGGGGAAATAACCGAGTAATTTGTTGCCGGGATTGTGGGCGTTCCTTTTAGGTTGAAAGGAATCTACCTGGCTTCCTGGAACATATGGAATTGGTGAATCTGTGGGTGCGGAGAAAACTGACCATAAAGGGACTTGATCAAATGGTGAAAATTATGAATATATCATATTTATGGATAAATTCGCAGACAAGGTATTAAATAAGGAAGTTCAATAAAAATATGAATCTAAATCTTGGACCAAATTATGAACAAGTTACAAATTGGATATTAAACCAGACACATGCTGCCCTATATTTTACGATACTCTCAATACTACTTACGGGTATATTGATTATACTTATTTTTGTTTCACAAAGGTTTAAATACAGCCGTATATTATTCATCATCTGCTCAATTGCAACTATTTTCATTTTTCGTGGTCTTTCTTTATATGCAGACTCTTACAATCCTGATGAAGGACAGCATTTGGCTAACGCTATCGCACTGTCACATGACGGACGTTTCTGGGTCGCAACGGACACGACGACATTCGGCCCTGTTTCCGCTGTTATTATCTTAATTGCACATAAAATTATTAGTATATTTTTCCCATCTTTCGGAATTACATATTTTTTGTTACGTTTGATAAACATAATAATCATATCAATTTCTTTTGTTTTATTACTTAAAATTTTTGAAGCCAGATTATTTAGAAAAACCGCATGGATAATTTCTTTATTTTATGTTATATTTTTCTGTTTTTACTGGAATTCGTATCTACTATCATTTAATTCTGAGTACACCTATATTTTATTTATTTCTATATCTCTTTATGCTATATATGAATTTCAAAATAAGAATAATATATTTCAACTGGTTACAGCAGGTTTTGCACTTGGAATAATGCCGTTCATCAAGCTGCAAACCCTCCCGATGTGTTTTGTGTTAGCTATATGGTGCTTTTATGAGATACTAAAAAATGAATATATCTCATTAGGAAAGAGGAAAGTGAGAAAGCATTATGCTTTTCTTGTTTATATTGGGATGGCAGCTTTGCCCACAATCTTTTTATTCATTTATTGTCTAACCTATACCAATGGTATTAAGAATGCTTTTTTTTACTATATCTTAAACGCAAAATCACATCTTGGCAAACATACTTTAAATCAATATGTAGATTTCTTCATAACAAAATTATTTCCATGGCTGTTTAGCCATATATGGTTTAGTAGAATTTCTATCATATCATTGTTAGCGTTTATTGTCTCATTTGCCCTTATATTGACAAAAAAAGTCAAGATTAAAGCATGCAGTAATTGGATCTTTTCTTTTATGCTGTTATTATTTTCAGTGGAAGCTGTTACTCAACCTATGAGGTTATTTCGTCATTATATTATTTTTTTAGTTGTTCCTGCTATAGTTTTCTATATGGAAACTGTTGTTTTATTGGCCGCTGTGGAATATAAACGGATAATGCTTCCCAAGTTATATATTCCAAAAGCTATGAAACATGCATTTAGAAAGGACAATGTAATTACATTCTGCTTGGTTATATTGACATTTGTTTTATTTGCTAATTATCCAAAAAATGTGTTAAGAGAAACAGTTCTGTCCGATAAGAGGATAATTGGTTATGAAAACACATACCTGACGCAAGCTTCTCAATACATTGTGGAACATACAGTTTCTGACGATTATATCGTGGTTTGGGGTTGGGAGCAGCGTGTACTTGTTTTTGCCAACAGAAAATCAGGAACAGCACAAACAGATATACAAAGGTTATATCCTCCTTATTCACCAATAAATATAGATATGTACATTTCGGATATTAAAAAGAATAAACCTAAGCTTATTATTGATGTAGTCGCTCCTGAATCATCCATTTATAGTAATAAGGATATTTACGGTTTGGAAAACCACATACAGGTTTGGCCGGCAATCTGCAATGACTATACAATGACTGATACGCTTCCAGCTCCAGACGGTTCAACATACAGAGTGTATACAAGAAATTTATAGATTTAACAATGAACAAATTCTCTATAATAACCCCTTGCGTAACATGAGCTATAATTGTATTATGAGAAGAGGAGATTATGTTGTACGATATATGTATCATCGGCGGCTGCGGACATGTCGGACTACCGTTGGGAATTGCTCTGGCGGATAAAGGAAAGAAAGTCTGTATACAGGATATAAACGCCGTATCCATAGAAATGGTGAAATCCGGCAAAATGCCGTTCACCGAGGAAAACGCGGAGCCTTTACTTCAAAAATGCCTGAATAACGGCAATATTGCCGTAACCGCCGATCCAAAATGTATAAAAGAATCGCAGATTGTAATTTTTATTATTGGAACGCCTGTCGATGAACATTTGAACCCAAAATTCGGACTGATTAAAGAATTGATCGATCAATATTTTGACTATTTCAGAGACAATCAGGTTCTGATTCTCAGAAGCACCGTATATCCCGGTATGAGTGAAAGAATAAAAATTTGGTTTGAGGAACGCGGCAAAAACATTCATGTGGCCTTCTGCCCTGAGCGGATTTTGGAAGGCAAGGCCATGACAGAACTTAACTCCCTGCCGCAGATAGTATCTTCTTTTTCACAAGAGGGGTTGTCCGCCGCAAAAGAACTGTTCGGCGTTTTAACGAATGACCTTATTGAGGTATCGCCAATGGAAGCCGAGCTTTCAAAATTATTTTGTAATGTTTGGCGTTATATCAAATTTGCCGTCGCTAATCAATTTTATATGATAGCCAATAATTACGGGCTGGATTATTACAACATTTATCACGCGGTAACGCATAATTATGACCGCGCAAAAGATCTGCCGCGTCCAGGACTGGCGGCGGGACCGTGTTTATTTAAGGACGCAATGCAGCTCGGCGCTTTTAACAGCGGTGATTTTTATCTTGGACATACAGCGATGCTGATAAACGAAGGATTACCGAATTACATCGTCAAAAAACTGAAAGAAAAACATGACATTTCAAAAATGACAGTAGGCGTTCTTGGTATGGCGTTTAAGGCGGAATCAGACGATATAAGGGAATCGCTTTCATATAAATTAAAGAAAATTTTACAAGTACAGGCGCGTTGCACGCTTTGTACCGACCCTTATGTCAATGACGACAGGCTGCTGCCATTGGAAGAGGTAATTGAAAAGAGCGACATAATAATTGTTGCGACACCGCATAAGCTATACAGGAATCTGAAGCTTGAAGGAAAAACTGTCGCCGATGTTTGGAATGTATTCGGAAATGGAGGCATTATCTAATGAAAATTCTGGTTACCGGCTCCGCCGGGTTTATTGCGGGCTATCTGGTGGATGAACTTCTGCGTAACGGGCACGAAGTTGTAGGTATAGACAATTACAGCAAATACGGCAAGATTGAAAAGAGCTACGACAATCACCCGGGTTATAAATTCACCGAGGGAGACGTTAAAGACCTCGAGCTGATGAAAAAACTTATCGAAGACTGCGATCAGGTTGTCGCTATCGCCGCCATGATTGGCGGGATCACATATTTCCACGAATATGCCTACGACCTTCTTGCCGAAAATGAGCGCATAACCGCCGCTACATTTGACGCGGCAATTTGGGCTCACCGGGAAAAACGGCTGAAAAAAATCAATGTTATGTCTTCGTCTATGGTTTACGAATCGACTAACATTTATCCGTCGCCCGAAGGCGAACAGCTAAAATGTCCGCCTCCGCTTTCAACTTATGGATTCCAAAAGCTTGCCTGTGAATATTTTGCAAAAGGCGGATGGGAACAGTATAAACTTCCGTATACCATAATTAGGCCGTTTAACTGCGTAGGCACGGGAGAACAACGCGCAAAAAATGAGAAAGAGATAATGTCCGGCAACGTGAAACTTGCCATGAGCCATGTTGTGCCGGATTTAGTGCAGAAAGTTGCTAAGGGACAAGACCCGTTGCATATTCTCGGTAAAGGGAACCAAGTGCGCCATTACACCTACGGCGGCGATTTGGCAAAAGGTATTCGTTTGTGCATAGAAAGCGACAAGGCCATAAACGAAGACTTTAATCTTTCTACACCCGTATCCACGACTGTTAAGGAATTGGCGGAACTTATCTGGAAAAAAATAAACGGCGATAAGCCGCTGTCGTTTGTCAGCGACAAAGCGTTTGAGTACGATGTTCAAAAACGTGTGCCGTCTGTTCAAAAGGCGAAAGATTTACTGGGGTTCAGCGCCGACACTGATTTAAGCGCGACATTGGATGAAGTAATACCGTGGATTTTGGATCAGATTAAGTTAGGGAATATATAAAGTGAAGACAAAACAACTGTACAGAAACAGGTTTAATGATAAGAATGCACTGAACAGCAAGAACGCAATGTGGGGCGTTTTGTGCAAACACTTCTTTCAGCGATATGTAAAAAAAGACACTGTGGTTCTTGATCTAGCCGCGGGATATTGTGAGTTTATCAATAACATTATAGCAAAAAGAAAAATAGCCGTAGATTTGAACGAGGATGTCCGGCAATTTGCAAATGATGATGTAGAGGTGCTTTTATCAAGATCGGATGATTTATCCGCGCTGGAAGATTCATCTGTCGATGTTATTTTTGTCAGTAATCTTTTTGAGCATCTGCAGAACAGAGACGTTCTCTTCTCCACGTTATCGGAATGTAATCGTGTCTTAAAATCG
>Ga0268262_10005459_pt1 | contig 12603 bp, 17 predicted proteins | sample TergutNc150P3_FD_190354 | JGI IMG/M metagenome (GOLD analysis project Ga0268262, IMG submission 190354) | Nasutitermes corniger P3 segment gut microbial community from laboratory colony in Florida, USA - Nc150 P3 (SPAdes) (version 2) | ecosystem: Host-associated > Arthropoda: Insects >... | reverse complement strand
TCTTTTGATATTTTCCATGTTCTTTCAGCCAGTATTTCCCCATAATCATGCGCCAATTTATTCCGTAATCCAATGATGTTTTTCCACGGAATATTTTTAAGGTTATTTTGGGCGTCAATACTTATTTTATTTGCGGCTTGTCCTATAACTTCCAACTGCCTTTCTACCGCCAGTCTCCGCATTTTGTCTTTCTCAAATTGATTATATTCAATTGAATTTGTAAATTCATTTATGTCAAAAATACAATCTATAATATCAATAAAAAACGATAAATCATTTTCATTAAGCGGCATATATTATTTCTCTTGTTGATAATATTCTGTTTTTTCTAATGGGATTTTTAAGCGCCTCTTTTTCCACAATATCAACATCTCTTTTCAATAACTTTGAAAACTCATTTTCCAAATCCATTAAGTCAAACAATGAAATTTCCGCTTTATTGCCAAAGGAAACAAGAATATCCACATCGCTATTTTGGTTAAAATCCTCTCGAATAGACGAGCCAAATATCGACAATTCATTTATATGATATTTTTTACATAAAGGAACAATATCCTTATAATCAAGAGAAATACCATTCTTCCGCAATTTCTCAATCGTTTCCATAAAATTTATTATATGTCATTCCCAAAAATTATGCAAAGTTCAGTTATAACCTTATAAGTCAAGCTTATTTTTCATAGGCTTTGTAAACGGATTCAAGGGTTTCCATTACGTTTTTGGTAATATCTATCTTAAAGCGTTCAAATAAAACTCGATATTCAGCAGGGGAATGGTCATGCCTAAATAACTCAAACGCTTCTACTCCCAAACTGTTGGCTATGGCGGACAGCGTGTCCGAAGTAGGGTACTTTATGCCCCTTTCTATGTTACTAAGAAAAGTGATTGAAATTCCTGCTTTTTCCGCAAGGGCTGTCTGTGATAATTGCCTCTGCTGTCTATAAAATCGTATTCCCTTACCAAGAATAGACCGTAATTCTTGTCCGTCCGCCATTAATTTTACATATCCCTATATATCTATACTTAATTAAACCATAGGGACTAGTTATTGACAAAAATCTATTTGTACTATATATTGAACTATAAGGAGACAATTATAATTATTAGTTTTTGAGTATTATTTTAAGGGGGAAAAAAATGAAAAAGATTGTAAGAAAAATAGCCATGATTTTAGTTATGGTAATGCTTGTTAGTAGTTTTACAAGTTGTTTTACGACGTGGGCTATTGATAATAAAGTAGCTGCTCTTATGTTATTTACGATTCCTTTAGACGTAGTTACATTACCAATTCAAATTATTGTATGGATTGTAAAAGAAGTTGGTTTTATAGATTCTGGTGAATTAGGTTCTCAAATATATTTGGCTAATGCAGCGGATAACCATTCAGCTGAGTATTATTCTTTAAGGAATAAAATATTCTCTTTACCTGAAGAAGAACTTTCTTCACTTAATCAGATATTAAGCGCCATACCTGAAATAGAACGCAAATATACAACGGAAAAAATATCCTCCTTACAAGAAGAAAAAATATTTTCTTTGATTAGTGCTTATAATAATTTACCCGAAAGAGAAATTATTTCATCAATAAGAAGAATAAACGCTTTATCTGAAAAAGAAAGGATTTCATTACTTCATTCTTTTAACTCTATATCCGAAGAAAAATTTGATAATATAATAGAGTCATTAAAATCATTGTCTGAAAATAAAAATGTCGCCTTGATAGATAAATCCTTGCCTGAAACAGAATATACCGCTGCTGTTGATTATTCCGAAGAAAAAACGCATTTGGAACTTTGCTTTCAATATTAATAAAAGCCGCCGTAACATTCTTGTTTCGGCGGTTTCCTCCCCTCTTCCTTTGTGATCTTCTAACCTTCGTGTTCTTCGTGTGTAACTCTTAACCAAAGAGCCCCCTTTGATCAAATCCGTCAAAAACTGTATAATACCCACAGTATTTACTCAATTTAAGGATAAAAAAAGTGGCAAAGAGCGATGCAACTGGTGAGTTACCTATGAATGAACCTACAGGCAAGGTAATTCCCATAGCGATAGAAGACGAAGTTAAAACAGATTATCTCAATTATGCAATGTCAGTCATTGTTAGCCGCGCCCTGCCTGATGTCCGGGATGGACTTAAACCAGTCCATAGAAGACTGCTCTATGCCATGGATACACTTGGTCTGCGCCCGGGCGGCGGTACGAAAAAAAGCGCCCTCATCGTTGGTGAGACAATGGGTAAATATCACCCACATGGCGACTTGTCACTTTATGACGCACTTGTCCGCATGGCGCAGGATTTTTCCCTTAGATACCCATTGATAAAAGGGCAGGGAAACTTTGGCTCAATAGACGACGATCCACCGGCGGCAATGCGCTACACTGAGGCAAAAATCTCAAAAATTGGCGATGAAATGTTGCAGGACCTTCAAAAGGAAACTGTTAATTTTGTCCCCAATTACGATGAGTCTTTTAATGAACCGTCAGTGCTTCCCTCGGCAATTCCCAATCTGCTGATTAACGGCTCCAGTGGAATAGCCGTCGGTATGGCTACAAATATGGCTCCTCACAACCTCGGCGAAATTTGCGAAGCAATTTGCGCCTTAATTGATAACCCCGGCGCGACTAACGAAGACCTTATGCACTTTGTTCAAGGTCCCGATTTTCCCACAGGTGGGACAATTTTTGGCAGACATGGAATTAAAGAAGCTTATAAAACAGGGCGCGGAAAACTCCTTGTCCGGGGCAAGTTCAATGTCGAGACTACCAAACAGGGGAAAGAAAAAATCATTTTTACGGAAATTCCCTACAACGTAAATAAAGCCCTCTTACTGGAAAAAATTGGTCAACTTATGCGCGATAAAGTCATTGACGGTATTTCCAACGCAAACGATGAATCCGACCGTGACGGTATCCGTATTGTGATCGAATTAAAAAAAGGCGCGATTGTCAAAGTCATTTTAAATCAACTTTTCTCTAACACACAGCTTCAAACCAGTTTCGGTATCATCAATTTGGCGTTGGTTGGGGGTAAGCCGCAGTTACTCACATTGAGAGAATTGGTTCATTACTTTGTGGAGCATAGGGTCGATGTGGTAACACGCCGTACTCGCTTTGAATTACGCAAAGCTGAGGAACGCGCCCATATCCTTGAAGGGCTTTTAATCGCTCTTGCGAACATTGACGAAGTTATCGCCGTAATCAAAGCAAGCCGCGATGTGGCGACAGCACGCCTCAAACTGCAAGAACGCTTTTTGCTTTCCGAAGCTCAATCCGAAGCCATTGTCGAAATGCGTCTTGGTCGCCTAACAAGCCTTGAAGTTGAAAAAATCGAACAGGAACTTGCTGAACTTAAAACGCGCATCGCTTACTATAAATCCCTGTTGGCTGACGAGAAAAAATTGCGCGGGGTAATAAAAGACGAGACAAGGGAAGTTGCGGCAAAATACGGCGACAAACGCCGCACGGAAATAGTCGCCGGAGAAGTTGAAAATATCAATATTGAAGACCTGATTAAAAAAGAAGAGATGACAATTCTCATATCGAATTTGGGCTATGTAAAACGTGTTCCTGTTTCCGCTTACAAAAATCAGGGTCGCGGAGGCAAGGGAATGCAGAGCGCGAAACTTGTCGAGGACGACTTTGTCCAGCAAATATTTGTCGCGTCAACGCATGAGTATATTATGTTTATCACAAGCGCGGGCAAGGCGTATTGGATGAAAGTCCATGAGTTGCCGGAAGGGAGCAAAACCAGTAAGGGCTCGCACATTAAGAGTTTGCTCACGGTTTCTCCAAACGAGGATATAACGGCGATTGTGTCGCTTAAAGACTTTAGCGACAGCGAATATTTGTTTATGGGAACCGCTTGTGGCGTTGTTAAAAAAGTAAAAACGAGCGAATTTGCCAACGCAAAAACACGCGGCATAGTAGCGATAAACCTTGATGAAGGCGATAAATTGGTTAGCGCTTTGTTGACAAAGGGCAACGATGAAGTAGTACTGATTTCTCGCAGAGGACAGGCTTTGCGTACCCACGAGGAGCACATACGCGCAATGGGGCGTTCTTCACGCGGAGTTACCGGCATGAAGTTGTCAAAGAGCGATGAATTAACAGGAATGTTGAGGGTAGACGACAAAGAAAAAATGTTAATCTTATCCCAATATGGTTACGGTAAACGAATCGAGTTTAGCGAATTTACTTCGCATGGACGCGGTACAGGCGGACAAAAAATCTACACAGTAGCGGAAAAAACAGGCGAAATTGTCGGCTGTGTAGCCGTGTTGGATAATGAGGATATAATGTGCATCACAAGTCAGGGCAAGTCGATAAAGGTAAAAGTTGACGATATTAGCATAATGGGACGCGCAGCTCAGGGTGTGCGTATACTTAGCATTGACAAACCTGACTTTGTAATCGGTCTGGATAGAATAGTAAAGGAAGACGAAGCCACGGATAAAGTGGACGAATTAGTATAGAAATAATTTTTATTAAGGTGTATCATTATTTAAAGGAGATGAAAATGAAAAAGCAAATATTATTATTTTTATTAGTTATCGGAGTGATAATGAGTTGTAACACTACACCAAAAAAAACCACCGTATCCTCATTCTCGGGAGTTATGGGGAAGGATTGGAAGTTAATTGAGGTTGATGTTTTTGGCAGGCCGTTTGAAAGAATCGCCCTTTACGACCGAAACGATTTAAAAAAATACAAGGCTGGAAACGTTTATACAATGAACTTTAACGCCGAAATGGTCAGCGGAACAGGTGCGCCAAATAAGTACACCGCCCCATATACTTTAGGGGATGGGAATGCCCTTACAATAGGTTTAATCAAATCGACACTAATGGCCCCATTAGTTCAGCCGGAAAAACTGCAAGAACAGGTTTTTTATAACTATATACAAAAGGTAGAACAGTGGAACATGGAAGATGGCAATTTAGTCCTACAGTCAAAATCCGAAAATGGAAACGTTGTAAAGCTGATTTTTGCCCCATAAGCCAAAAAATGTTTCACGTGAAACATATTAGGTCGCTCCTTTTGACAAATTCAGGGAGCGACTTTTTTATCTCTACGAATAATCCTTTTTACGCGGCGCGGACGGTGAGCTAAAGCTCACCTCAATTATTCATCTTGGGTACTTTTTTTTGCGCCGGGGCGTGTAGAATTATTCATCTACACCCTGTGGGTGCTTTTTTTTGCCCCTTTCCGCCTTTTTAATCCCCTGTTTCTTTTTTGACTCAAGGCGCTTTTCTTTGGCGGCTTTGGTTGGCTTTGTTGGTTTTCGTTTTTTTGGCAGTCTTGCCGCAGAGGCAACTAGGGTGTTCATGCGGAAGTAGGCTTTTTCCAAATTGACTTTTTGGGAGCGTTCTTCGTCCGAAGTTATCACTATTTCGCCGTTTGTGGAAATGCGATTTGCAAGGAGGGTTTTTACTCGCGCCAGTTCCGCTTCTGAAAGACCCACTGTTTTGCTTTCACCGTCGGAGGGAAGTCGCCATTTTAATGTTACTTTTGTGTTGACCTTGTTTACATTTTGTCCACCCGGTCCGCCGGAGCGCGAAAAAGCGGCTTCGGCGAAAGACTGGATTGATTGGCGCAAAAGTAAGGCGTTCATACTGATAACGGCGTTAAGATTTAATCAGCCGCCAGAGTTTTTTGGCAAGTCCAATTTTGCCGAAGAGAAGCAGATAAAGCAGTCCCAAAAGCAGAAGTATGGGAATCCCATAAATGACAATGCCAAGTAAAACCATCGCTACCGCAGACAGGAATCCGCCAAAGCCGCCGAATAACTGTTTAATCCGCTCGCCAAAAGTTAATTCTTGATTGGGCGCGGATGTTACAGGTCCAAACAGGTTAAGGTCAATTGTTGCATAATCTATATTATTGGCAAGGTTACGAAATTGTATTCCTGTCCCCTCAATTTCGTATTGAAGGTCCGAAATGCGGGCTTCCACTGAAAGAATTTCCTCGATAGTTTTTGCCTTTCCAAGATATGCTTGAAAAGTTTTAAGCAATTCCTTTTTATTCGCAAGCCGCCCTTCAAGGTCATAATAACGGAGGGTTACGTCTTCCGTATTCTCATAACGGTTTATGAGTCTTCCCATGCCGCCTGTCTCGGCGAGAAAAATATCGTAATTATTTGCCGGAACCCTCAGTGAATAATAACGAGAGTTTTCCTCAATATTTGAAGATGCCGCATAAGCATTGTACTTTTTCAAAAGCGCTTTAACAGAGTCTTCAGCGGAATCCAGATTTTCTACCCTGACACTGATATTTGCGCGCTTAATCAATTTACGTTCCGCATCGGGATAATTGGCAGACAGTGAATCATTACCACCGCGTCCACGCCCAGCTTCCTCATAAGCCTGATCAGCCGACGCTTTAGCCTCACTTGGAGACGCCCTCCCTCCAACAAGACGTGATTCAGCAACAGCGTAGTTCTTCTCTTTTGACATTCGAGAGCCTTTACTGCAACCCATTGTGAACAAGAGTGATGTAGTTAGTACCAATAAAATTAATTTTCTTTTCATAAGGTTATTATAGCACAAATAAATTTTATTTAAAGATTGACAATATGGTAAAATATACATATAATAATATGTATGAGGTTCGAGAGGTATGAAAAGAAAAATAATTTACACTGAAGCACCCGAAGATGTTTCAAGTGCAATAGCCGAAGGAGAAATTGTAGCTGATTTTTTGCCACCACCGGAAAAATTAATCAGAAAAGAACCAAAGGTGAAAATAACAATAACCTTAAACAGTGGCAGCGTTGATTTTTTTAAAAAGCATGCCCAAAAAAACAAAGTAAAATATCAAACAATGATAAATGAAGTTTTGGATAAATATGTCCAACGATATAAAAAGGCGCTTGTATGAGTGTATCCAAAATAGTCATATACAATCCAAACAGTAAAATCCCTGTTGATATACAACTCACAAGCACAGAAAATGATGTTAATAAGGAAAAATATAATCTGTTCGAAATGTTAAGTAGGATTAATGAAGAAAATATACATAAAGAAATTGAAACAGGCGACCCTGTTGGAAAAGAGGTATGGAACAAACCCCTTTAACGCTATTAAATCTTTGTACCTCCTTGCAATATATAAAATCTGAATGCCAAGATCCGTTACTTTTAAAATATGAAAAACTTGAAAATGAGGAGATTATCCTCTGTTATGAGGTAAATCCGGTTGAGGGCAGTAGTATCGAGCCGGACAGGGATTATTTTTTGGGCAAATTATTGTTCATTGGGCAAAAATTGCCTGAGAGTCAAAATGGGGGTACAGATGAAAAAGAGAGAGACAGCCTTGTTTTGCTTCCGCAGGGGACTTATCTGTTTACGCAGTGTCGTTCTGAGGCGGTTTTAAGCCGCGATGAATGGCTTGATTTGGCGATTGAACAGCAAAAAGACGGTCTTTGGGAACGGAATAAATTGCTTGATTTGCTCTATATACGGTTCTTGTTTGAGGACGGCTCTTTTGTTACGCAGGTTTTTAGGGCGCTTTAAAGCCTTACAGCTTCTACCATATAACGGATATCGAAGCCGTTGTTGGAGGCGCGCATCATTTCTATTACAAAAATTACCGAGCTGCCGCTTGGGTCAATTAGGACTCTTTTAAAGTTGTACTGTACAATCCCTTGACGGACAAAATTTGGGGAGCCGACTTTATATGTTTTGCACTGGCTGTTTGGAGAATTGACTTCAAGGTTTATAAAAAATTGGGATTTTGCGGACTGGCCGCTGCCTGTAATCGTGGAAATTAATTGCGCCTTATATGATTTGCCGGAAAGAAAGTCGCGGAAATCAATTTTTTCGCCGCGTGGCGGAGGGTTTTCGTCTCTGGAGATGTAAAGTGGGAGTCCCTGATTTTGGAAGTTTATGTAGTATCGGTTTGAAAGAGTTGAATTATTGGCGACCAATCTGTGCAATATGCCTGAACCGTCTTGTCCCGCTTTTATCGGAGTGTTCTCTACAAGTGAGACTCTGCCGTTTTGGGCAAAAGTGTTGCTGGCTACGTCTACGACATATATATCAGCCCAAGGGCGTAGAGACGGTGACAGTACTCCGTATTGGCCGAACATGTACATTCTGCCGTCGGGGGAAAAACCCAAATCGACAAAGACGGCGGTATCTCCCGCCCATAGAGCGGAAACAGATGTTAAGAGAAGGATAAAAAGTATAAATACCGTCTTTTTCAATAACATAGAGTTCCCCTTAATTCTCATTATCGGTATTCTTTTTTCCGTCTTGAGATAAAATTTTAATTAGTATAAACTGCGATATGACGCTTTCTGAAAGAAATACTTTCTTTAAAGCCGGTATCGTTTTCTGCTCAATCTGTACTTCATTTGTTGCGGCGGCTTCTTTTTTGATTATTCCCGTTTATTCCGCTATTATGGAAGGGTATACGCGCCGTCCTACCAATCTTTTTCAGGTTTTAACAGCCATTTTTATGAAAAACGATTATTATGCCGTTTATGTCTCTCTGTCTGCATCGGTTTTGTATGCTCTTATCGGTATTACTTTTATTCATTTCTTCTTTGAAAGGACTTCTGCGCCGGAAATACTGTATATTGCCATTTTTACGGTTTCTTTGGCTTTTGAGGCTATCCGTCTTATTCTTCCTTTATACTGTGTTTATATTTTTTCCCTGTTTTATGTAAATATAGCGTTTAGAGTTTTGCTCTTTGCAAGGTTTTTCGGTATTTTTTCGCTCTTTGCCGCAGGGCTATACGCCGCAGGGCTTGAGATGCAGAAGACCCGTAATGTCATTTTTGTAATGATTATCGCCGCTCTGGTTATTACTTTACGCATCCCCATTGATGACTCAAATTGGGATACCAGTTTGAATATAGTCAACAGTTATTCTTCCATGTTCGTTTTGGTCGAGTTAGCGGCTTTCATTACAACAATGGTAAGTTTTTTTATAGCGGCTAATATTCGCGATTCAAAAGAGTATTTTTATATCGCTATTGGGGTTATGCTTGTTCTTGTCGGTAGGGGTTTTATTATTAATGTTGATAATTGGATAGGGTTTGTTCCGGGGATTTTACTGTTGTCGATTGGGACGGGGTTTATTTGTTTGAAGTTACATAAGATACATTTGTGGTTGTAGGGCAATCTGGCATAGCCGGATTGCTATTGAGGAAAAAGAGTTTTTTGAATTTCTAGATAACTTGGAGTAATTTTTTGGACAATCTGGTAATCTCAAAATTATATAAGGAAGATACTTTATCTGCCTATAATTATATAAAAAATGTATTAAACGCGCCTATGGCTGCTAAAAGTTTAAAAAGTGAAATAAAAGAAAAATTAATTTATATTAGTAAAAATCCAACGCATAGACTATTTATAATATATCAGCCTTGAACAATATATCCCTGCGCATACTGACTGTTTTTCGGCGTTTGTTGTTGGTTTCTTCGTTGGGGATAAAGCCATTTTTTAAGTAAAAGTTCATGACACTTTCATTATGTTCAATGTCTGCGTCAACGGTAATAAAACGGCAGGCGAAATGTTGTTCATTACAGGATTCGGCGATTTGAATCGCCATTTCTATCATTAATGAGCCGATACCACGATATTTTTCCTGGAATGGAGCGGAAACAGCCAGTTTTGCGATTTTCATTGCAGGAACGGTTTTGAATGGGTAATCAAGATTATGTAGTTCTTTTTCTGTGGCTGATAATTTTATTGCGTCCGCTATAAGAGACATATAGGCGGCGATGGTCTTATTGGAACGTTCAAGCAGGAGCCATGTAAGAGCCATCTGATCATTTTGTGATCTTAGAGCTTCTTGAAACAGATAATTATTGTATTCTTCAATCGGGCAGAAAAAACTATCCAAGCGAACTTTTCTTGAAAGCTGTTCCAGAGAAAAAAACCGTTTATCGGTGATAATGGATTTTTTGCCGTTTGGGTTCATTTTGCCGTCAATTCGTTAAATAATTTCCGGCGTGTTTTGGCCCATCTAATATCTTCGGCTGCTGGTTTACGGCGTACTTGGGCAATAACTTCACGGACAATTTTCTTATCCTTTATGACAGTAGGTTCTACAGGTTTAATTTTAGCCGCCATTTTGTACCTCTACTTTAGAATATATCATGTATTTTAAAAAGATGCAATGTGACAGATATAGAAGGAAACCGATTTTTCTGCCGATAATTAATAACAATGTTATTGACTAATAAAACACAACGTTTTTTCCTCATTATTACATTTGTTTTATGCGCGGTTTTTCCTCTTTACGCGGTTTCGGGTGATGATTCATCCGCGAATACTGATATTAATTATATGACCACGCCGCTTTTTCCGCACATGCTTTTTACGGAGACGGTTGATCAATGGAAGAAAGTTTATAATTCCCGGCCTTATTGGGTTAGTACAAAGGAAGAAATAGAGTATTTTAATCGAATAAAGGAATATCAAGTTTCTTTTTTGCTTAATAACGATATTCTTGCGTATTATGGCCATCCCGATTCGCGGAATATGGGTATTTTAGGACGTTATTCAATTGAAGAGTTGGACAGACTGCTGACTGCCCTTGCCGCCCAGTACGAAGAAGTCAGTGGCGGACGGAAGGTGCGTAAGGCGTTTTATCTGATTTATGGGACTGTTTGGCCCAAGGGCGAAATAGGGATAATCGGGGATAAGCTCCTTATGCAGTATATCGAATATGGGTTAAAAAACGATATTTTAGTTTTTATTGATCATCAAATTGGCCGTTATGATCCGATAGATTCGCTAAAAAGGATGCTGCCGTATTTACGCTATCCAAATGTACATCTTGCCCTTGATCCCGAATGGCGGACAAAGAGCCCAATGGCTGATATTGGCAGTATCAATGCGGAAGAAGTCAACACTGCCCAGCAAGTTATGGAAAACTACCTAATAGATAATAACATTCCCGGCGAGCGTATGCTTGTCATTCATCAGTTTAAATACACAATGATTAAAGAGCGCTCTCAGGTTAAGAGCAATTTTAACAGGGTCAGACTGATTCATTGCGCCGACGGTTTTGGCTCACCTGAACTTAAACGCGGCACTTACAATTACAATGCGCTTGCTTCCAATATGCCGATTAAGGCTTTTAAATTGTTTTATAATTTTGGAATACCGGGCGCGGGTTTTGACGATCCATTAATGTCCCCAAAAGACGTGTACAAACTTAATCCTCGTCCTTATATCATTATGTATCAATAAAGCAAATATCGATTTAACCGCTATTTAACAAAAAGACGGTAATACAGTAATAAAAACTTGTACCCGATGTATGGGAAAATTCTAAATAATTTAAATGGGTTGTGAAAACAATAGCCTACCCATTCAAGCCCTGCGTTAAAAACGCCGCGTGAAGGGTATTTTTTTCTTTCGGCGAATACTTCAAAAATGTCACTGCACCATAGCCTCATGCCCTCCCCAAGAGTGAGGTTGTTTCTGGCAATCCAGCGTTCTTCGCCGCGTATGCCTTTTCCAGCCAACAACAGTGACGGCGATGATTTTTTTATAGCTTTTATGATGGTCGATTCTTCGTACCTTTTAAAATAACCGGGGAAACGCCCAACTATGCGCAGGCGCGGAAATGTCTGCCTGATGTTCTGTTCCGTTTTAATAAGAATTTTTGTTTTGCTTCCCAACAGGTAACAGGATAATTCCCTATTTTCCAGAGCGGTAAGTATGCTGATAATAAAATCGAAAGGCATATAACGGTATGCCTTTTTCCCCGTTAGAAACTTTATTCCGCTGATGATGCTTTTAGAAATAGGAATAACCAAAGATGCCCTTGTAATGTATGAACGGTACTCGCCGCTTCTTCTTGCGCGCAATAGATCCCATAAAGAAAGAAGTACGATATTATGTTCTTTTTTTTCTTTTAAGAGATCATACACTATAGAGCTAAGATGCTCCGGCGCGACTATATCAACCGGGACTTTTAAAAGGCTTGCTCGCTGCCGGATTTCGGTTACTTCAACATCCACGAATCTTTCTCCAGTAATAAAACGCGTATTGCCGCCGCGCAATAAAGGGTGGCAGTTTCTGTCCTTAAAACGGTATCGCCGATGGTTAGCGGCTTAAAACCGTTTTCCATAAAGAGGGAAACCTCCTTTTCAGAAAAACCCCCTTCCGGCCCGATAGCAAACGCTACAACAAGGGGATTACTATTAAGATAACCGTGAAGGCTCTCATTTACAAGCCCCTTTTGATGATGAAATAATAGTCCAAGGGTGTTTGCCGCGTCTTTTTCGCGGAGTTTTTTCCAGTAGTCAAATAGTTCGTTTTTGGTCAGTGGCTGATGAAGGATAGTCGCGGTCTTAGAGCCGCTCTGCTGTCTTGCCTCTTTTATGATTCGTTCCCAGCGTAAAAATTTTTGCCCTTTTTCGGCTGAGATTTTCGCCGTTGAAAACTCCGATATAAATGGAACAATTTCCGTTATTCCGCCCTCAGCCGCCTGACGGACAATTAAATCCATCTTGTCGCCCTTGGGTATTGATTGAAACAAAATTATTGGCGGTAAATTATTTTCTTGCCTATGCGCGAGATTTTCCGTAGTGCTACATTTTCCTGTTAATGCGCCGCGTTCAATAGAAAGAACTTGTACA
>Ga0268262_10005458_pt1 | contig 12604 bp, 14 predicted proteins | sample TergutNc150P3_FD_190354 | JGI IMG/M metagenome (GOLD analysis project Ga0268262, IMG submission 190354) | Nasutitermes corniger P3 segment gut microbial community from laboratory colony in Florida, USA - Nc150 P3 (SPAdes) (version 2) | ecosystem: Host-associated > Arthropoda: Insects >... | reverse complement strand
TATCCGTCTTAGGCAGAGGCTCGCTCAATCGAACCGGATCATTTCCAAAGAGGATTCATAGCTTCGGTAACATTTTCTAAATGAGGCAACAGGTCATTTCGGTAACATTTTAATTTGAGGCATCTCGCACTTATCTTAAAAAACATAAGTTAGATATGGCTTTATTGAATATTATCCTTAAATCCCCGCTTCCAAATACCGATATTCAAAAAGAGGTATAGTCATGATTTATGAGAAATGCAGGGACATATTATTAGAGGAATCCGAGTTGATTCAGAACGCTTCCATCGTGCAGGAGAAGATTCGTCTCGCTGTTACAAACAAGGAATGGACTGTTTTTGAGGAGTACTTGAACACAATGAACGATATCGAAAACAAACTCGAAAACCTTGAGATTGAACGTGAACAGCTTCTTACCGTTTTTGAGGCTCTTGAGCATCAAAAAGGTTTTTGCGAAAAGCTGGACGCTAAGGGACGCTTTTTTAATTTGGTCTCATTTTTGCCTGAAAGCCAGCGTAATGATTTAACCACGATTTACCGCAGTTTAAAACATGAGGCAATCAAATTACGCCTTGCGAATGACACCTTAATGACATATCTGTCGGAAGTAAAGGCGACTTTAAAAGATTTTTTCGAGCTTGCGTTTCCGGAACGAGGCGGAAAAATGTATACGAATCAGGGAACTCACCATTCCCATGATATGCGCAGTCTGGTAATAAACGCCAGTTTTTAAAAGAAGGTATTAATATGACTTCAACATTTATGGGACTTGAGATCGGAAAGAGGGGCATTCAGGCCCATCAGCAGGCGTTGGCTACTACAGGCCATAACCTGAGCAATATCAATACTCCCGGATTTTCACGTCAACGGGTTGAGTTCGCCGCGTTTGAGCCGATTTATCTTCCGGGACTGAACCGTGCCGAAACTCCCGGCCAAATAGGGCAGGGCGCGGTAGTTGAAAGAATTGAACGCATTCGTGATCAGCTTTTGGACAGAAGAATAATAGCGCAGGCTTCTGAAGAAGGTTACTGGACTGTACGGGATAGATATATTTCCGAAATGGAACAGCTTCACCTTGTGCCGGGAATGAATTCCGTAAAAAGCAAGATGGACAATTTCTGGGACGCTTGGCAGGAGCTTTCACAGCACGCCGCAGATACCGAATTCAGAACCGCCGTTCTTGAGAGGGGAAAGACATTAATCGACGGAATTAAAAACCATTTTAACGGTCTTCGCAGACTGCAAACTCAGGTTGACGACGATATTCAGATGACGGTCTTCAGAGTTAATGATCTTTCAAAGCAAATAGCGGGTCTTAACGGAGAAATTCAGCGGGTAAAGGCGCAGGGAGACAACCCGAACGATCTTATGGACAGGCGCGACCTTCTTGTAGACGAACTGTCGTCAATAATTGACGTAACGGTTGTCCAGCAGGACCCCGATGAATTTATGGTGCATACGTCGGGGCATATTCTTGTGCAGGGGCAAATCGGGCGTCAATTTGATTTGAGAAAAGACATTGACACGGAAGGCTTCGCCCACATCTACTGGAACGATACCCGCAATGAAATGGTTTTTACAAAGGGAAAACTCGGCGCGTTAATGGAAATGCGGGACGTTACCATCGAGTTTGAAATTCAAAACCTTGACAACATGACAATGAACTTTGTCGATCTTGTAAATGAAATACACCGCGCCGCTTACGGGGCGAACGGCAAGACCGGAAACAATTTCTTTTCGGAATATCCTTTTGTAACCAATGTAAACGGCAATTATGACCGAGCGGGCAACGGTGCTTTTGATTCAAGTTATATTTACAGAATTAACGGGCAAAACACTCTGGAGCCTCAGGCGCAGCCGGGGTTTGAGGGCGTTATAACGCTTTCGGCTTCCGACAGGCAGGTACAGGTTCCTTATTATTCAACAGATACTGTCAGCGATATTGTCAGCCGCATTAATAACTCAGGAGCGGAAGTTGTCGCCCGCATTAACAGGGAAGGAAAACTTTCGCTTAAAGGAACGCCCGCCGATTTGGTGGACGGACAGAGAGTAAATCCTGATTTTGTTATACGTCATATCGAAGATTCAGGGCATTTCCTTGTCGGTTACGCCGGACTTCTCCTTGAAGCGGGACCTGATGGCGCTTTTACATGGGATCGCGCTGACGCTGTTACAAGTTTAAGAGGCGGCGCCGAGAATTATTCTGTCGCTCCGATAGCGCACCCTTCTGGATGGGTTGAAGTAAATCCGGCTCTTTTAAAGGATCCGACTTCGGTAGCGGCGGGTTTTGGATACAACGGAAGAGAGGCAAATCCCGGCAACGGCAACGCTGCTGCGGCGATTGCCTCAATCAGGAACAATCCTGTAATGGTAGGAAGGCTCGCTACTTTTGACGATTATTTCGCCGACGCTGTCGGAAGAATCGGGCTTTTGGGAGAACAATCCAAAACGGCGCTTGCTACGCAAAACGCGTTTATGAAAGATTTGATTGAAAGAAGAAACTCAGTTTCCGGCGTTAATATGGACGAAGAACTCGCGAACATGATCCGTTATCAGCATGGTTATAACGCCGCGGCTCGTTTTATAACAACAGTCAATTCCATGCTTGATACATTAATTAACCGCATGGGCGTCTAGGAGGAATTATGAAAAGAATATCGAGCGATATGCCCGTTACCGACATGGATTTTTATTTAAGAAGGCGGGAAGAGAATCTTTCAAATATTCAAAATAAAGTTGGATTGCAGACAAGGCTTAATCAGTTAAGGAATGACCCGATTGCGGCGTCTCACGCGGTAAGGTACGAATCTTTTCTTGTGCGCCTTGAGCGTTTTGAAAAAAATACTCAGTACGCGAAAGAGCATTACAATAATACCCAGGATTACTTAAATGAAGCCACTTCGGTGCTTCAAAGGTTAAGAGAGCTTGCCAATACGGGAGCGCACGGCATTTATTCGCCTGACGATTTAAAAATCATGGCGACAGAAGTAAATGAACTGTTAAAAGAATTAGTGGCAATTTCCAACAAATTGGGACCTGATACAAAGCAGGCGTTCGCCGGCGACAAGGTTTTTACCGAACCGTTCAGAGTTGTTGAAGGAACAGTTGAAGGCGGCGGAGAATCAATGGTTGTCCGCGTTGAGTACCGAGGATCGGGAGCTACACGAAGGGCGGAAATCGGCGACAATATGTTTGTAGACCTTGACATTGGCGGAGACGAGGCGTTTTGGGCGGAAAAAATGCAGATTTTTTCCACAGTTGACGCAACTTCATACAGAGTACAGGAACCGGGTTCATTTTTTATAGACGGCGTTGAGATAACCGCTGAAGTAGGCGATACGCTTCCTTCTCTTGTCGCGAAGATAAATGATTCCGCCGCTCCTGTAAAAGCGTACATTGATCCTCAGACAAGGGGGCTTGTGCTTGAAGGAACAAACGCCCACCTTATACGCGCTGAAGACCGTGTCGGCGGCTCTGCAATACTCCGCGATTTGGGAATAATCAACGGAAATATGATAAATAATGCGCCTAACTGGAATAACAGCGCAATAGTTTCGGGCGGATCAATTTTTGATATGGCAATACGGCTGAGAGACGCAATGCTTCGGGGCGATCAGGATTTTATCGGGAGCCAGGGTATTGCGGGAATGGATCTTGCCATTAATAATATAGCCTCAAAGTTATCTGTAGTCGGAAGCCGCCAAGAAAGGGCGGAAATGGCATGGCAGAGAATAAGCAGTGAAATCCCGAATATTACAAGTATGTTTTCAAGGGAAGCGGGAGTCGATATGGAAACCCTTGCTATGGAAATGAAAATGGCGCAAACCGCGCATCAGGCGGCGCTTCAGACAGCGGCAAAAATTCTGCCTCCGTCGTTACTCGATTTTTTAAGATAGCAAAAGGAGAAGTACAATGAAAGTAAATACAAAGGCCTTTGGGTTAATTGACGTTGATGAAAAGCAAAAAATAAATTTTCCCGAAGGTCTTTTTGGTTTTGAAGATTACAATGATTATGTTTTGCTGGACGCGGAAAAGGAGCCTTTTTTCTGGCTTCAATGCGTTAATGAGCAGGATATTGCGTTTATTCTTGTAAATCCCTTTCTTTTCCGCCCCGATTATGAAGTTAATATTGCCAATGAAGAACTAGCGAAAATCGGAATAACTTCTCCTGAAAACGCGCTGATATTCTCGATTGTTACAATTCCGCAGGGCGGAAATCCGATGACAGCTAACCTTCAGGGGCCGCTTGTTATTAACAAGGCGGACATGAAGGGAATGCAGGCTGTTCTTTCCGATCCCCGCTGGAAGACAAAGCATGATATTATCGCCGAGTTAAGCGGAACGGAGAAATAATCATGCTGATACTGTCAAGAAAAGTAAATGAAAAAGTTGTAATCGGCGACAATATTTCCGTTTCAATTATTGAAATACGCGGCGATCAGGTGCGTATAGGCGTAGACGCTCCCAAAAAAGTAAAAGTATTCAGGCAGGAAGTTTTTGACGCGATCATGGAACAAAACAAGGCGGCGTCAAAGTCCGTTCCTATAATCCCGCAGGTTGATTTCTCCGTAAAGAAAAATTAGAAATTAAAAGTAAAATTTACAATTTTTCCATTTGTTTTACAAGAGCCGACATATCGCGCGCGAGTGGGGCGGAAAAAATTTGACCGTCAGGCAGTTTTATTTCAAGCGCGTGAAGCCCAAGCCTTGCCAGTATCGGCTTTTCTTCCAGAGGATCGCCCCGCCAGCCGCGCTTTATTGAAGAGAGCATGACAGGCTTTTCCTTTCCGTAAAGATTATCGCAGACTACAGGATGTCCGATAGCTGCGGCATGTACCCTTATTTGGTGAATTCTTCCTGTCTCCGGTTTTACCTCAAGAACGCTGTAATTGCCTGCTCCCGAAATTAATGAAAAATGAGTAACAGATTCTTTTCCTTGGTATTTATCAATAATAGTCATGTGCTTTTTATTGCCGTTTGGGACAAGAGGAAGATCGCACATAGTTTCTTTCCATGAAGGCCGTCCGTGTACAATCGCGATATAACGTTTTTCAATTTTCCGCTGTTCAAATAAAATTGACAGACTGCGGTGTACTTCCCTTGTTTTTGCGAAAATGACAAGACCGGAAGTATCCCTGTCTATCCTGTGGACTGTGTAAATTTTCGGTATTTCCAGCTCTTTTTCAAGAAGCCTGTCAAGCCTTTCTTTGGATTCATCCCATCTGTCGCCGCCGATTGAAATACCCGAAGCTTTGTTAACTACAACAATATCATTGCTGATAAATACTGTTGAATAAAATGGGATACTCTTCAGGAAATTTTCCTTGAACCTGGCTTCACGGCGGGGATTCCTTTTTTGCATAATTCACAAACCGAAGATTCCCAGTTTCCGGCGCTTACTCTAACGGCAGGATAAAACGGCCATGGAATATCGGAGGCTCCTTCCGCGCGCCTGTCAACAACGCAGGCAAGTCCTGTTATCACGGCCCCTGCCGCTTCAAGAGCGGCGGCGCACTCAAGGGAAGATTTTCCTGTAGTAACGACATCTTCTACAATTAAAACATTCTGTCCATGTTGAATTTCAAAACCGCGCCGCAGAACCATAATTCCGCTTTCATCGCGCTCGGTAAAAATTGCGGGAAGGGAAAGCTGTCTGCCTATTTCCCACGCGGCGATTATTCCTCCCATCGCGGGTCCTGCTACAATATCGACTTTTATTTTGCCTGTTTTAATATCGTCAATAATTAAACCGGCGGATTGCTCAAGCGCGGCGCGGGCTTTTTCGGGATACTGTAAAAGTTTTGCGCATTGAAAATATTTATCGGAGTGCCTGCCTGAACTTAAAAGAAAATGCCCTTCAAGCATTGCACCTGACTCACGCAGCAACTCAATAATTTTTTCACTCATTTTTCATTCCTAATTGATATTTTTCCAAGATCAAAAATACCGTTATTTTTCATATACCGGAGTATTCCTTCGATAATATCCGGCATTGAATACGGATTAACAAGCGTAGCGGAACCGACTTGAACGGCTGTGGCGCCTGCCATGAGAAATTCAAGGGCGTCATTTGCACACGATATGCCGCCGATGCCTATTATCGGAACCTGCATATTTGATTCCTTAAGAGTATCGAAAAGCTCCCAGACCATACGAAGCGCAATCGGCTTTATCGCAGGTCCTGAAAGCCCTGAGGTTGTAAGATCAAAAACAGGTTTTTTATTAATTATGTCAATTGCCATTGCCTTGAAAGTATTTACAAGCGAAAACGCGTCCGCTCCTGCTCTGATACAGGCAAGAGCCACAGTTCCGATAGAAGGCGCGTTAGGTGAAAGTTTTACAATCAGCGGTTTATCGGCGCATTTACGTCTTACTGCGGCGACAAGAGCGGCTGCGGTTCCCGGATCAAGGCCGAATGCCATTCCTCCCGCTTTAACGTTCGGACAGGAGATATTCAGTTCTATCATGTCAACTGACGATTCGTTTAAAAGTTCGGCTCCTCTGATATATTCACTCGATTCAGCGCCTGAAAGATTTGCAATAATTACCGCGCCTGATTGTTTTAGATAGGGAAGGTCTCTTTCTAAAAAAACAGGTATGCCCGGATTTTCAAGCCCGATTGAATTTAACAAACCGGAAGGCGTTTCCCAAATACGGATTCCGGTATTACCGGGTCTTGGCGTAATGGTAAGCCCCTTTGTACAGATTCCGCCAAGAAGCGATATATCAAAAAAAGATGAATATTCTTTTCCGCAGCCGAACGTTCCGGAAGCCGCAATGACAGGATTTTTAAACTGAACCCCCGCAATTTTAAGTGAAAGATCAGGTTTTCTTTCACTTGCTGTTTCGTATATCGCATCACTCATTTAATAAAATATCTCCGGCAGGAAAAATAGGACCGTCGGCGCAGCACCTCCGGTTTCCCTTTACTGTGCGAATTGTACAGCCAAAACAGGCTCCGGCTCCGCAGGCTAACCTGCTTTCCATAGAGAGAAAACAGGGGATCTTTTTTTGCTCACATTTTTTCTTTACAGCCTTAAGCATTGGGACTGAACCGCAGGCAAATATTACATTGTAATTTTGCGGCTCAAAAAGATAATCTACAATACGTCCGCCAAGCGCATTCCTTCCGTCTTCGGCAGTAACGACAAGTTTAACCGCGTTTTTTGCGCTGCCTATGAATTTGTTTTCTTCTTCCTTTTCCTTAAATCCGTTTTTAAAACCCGCGTAAAAATCAAAATTAAAATCAGGCTTTTCCGCTACCAGCGCTGCAAGAGGAGCTATGCCGACACTTCCGCCGACAAGCGCAGCTTTTCCGCTTTCAGGCAGAAAAGCTTCCCATTTGTTTCCGAAAGGACCTGTTAACCTTACTTTCTCTCCGCGTATTAACAATGAAAGCTCTTCCGTACCCTTGCCGCGCTTTGCGATGAGGAATTTAACAAGTTTTTGAGATGCATTATATTCAAAAATACTGATTGGACGGGGAAGAAAAACCGAAGTACGTTCAGGTTTTATCATGAAAAATTGTCCTGCGCTTGGCGGCGTCCCCGACCAGTTAAAGTAGAGAATAAAACTTTCATCATTAATACGGAGATTTTGAAAAAGTTCACAAATTTGAGAGTTTGCATTAACAGTTACACACATTTTAATCTCCAAAGAAAAACGAGCCAATATGAATAATAACAAAAACAGACTTTTTTTTCAACAAAAAATGGATTTAGCGCTGTTTTTGAACAATTTATCCTATTGCTCCCAGAATTTCGTTCCTCATTTTGATTGCCGCGCGGCGGGCGGCTTCTGCGGCAAAAATATTGCTTGTGTTTTCAGGTTTTTCTTTCTGCCATGCGGCAATAATCGAGCGGGAAGCGTTTACTACGCCTCCGTTTCCGTTTTGAAGTAGAAGAGCGGCATCAGCCGCGCTTCCGCCTTGTGCGCCGTAGCCGGGTATCAGAAAAAAAAGGGCAGGATAATCCTTTCTGATATCCGCGGCTTCCTCTCTTTCAGTACAGCCGATCACGGAGCCGAAAAGTCCATATCCCTTCTCGCCCATGTAACGCTGCGCAAGTTCTGACAATTTTTCTCCTACAGCATTGTAAAGGCGCTTTCCGTCCGCAAGTTTTAGATACTCAAAATCCTTCATTCCAGGGTTGCTTGTTCTCATCAGGACGAAAGCGCCCTTGCCGCGCTCCTGCGCTTTTTTAATCCACGGTTCAAGAGAGTCCATTCCCATATACGGATTTAGCGTAACAAAATCAGCTTCAAATTCGCCTGAATAATGGGCATTCGCGTAACGCATGGCGGTATCAGCTATATCACCGCGCTTTATATCGGCAATAACAATACAGTTTTTACTATGGATATATTCGAGAGTTTTGGCATAGGCGCTAAGTCCGGCTGTGCCCATTTCTTCATAATACGCGATCTGTACTTTGTAACAGGCGGCAATGTCAAAAGTTGAATCAATCAGCGCCTTGTTGTAGGCAAGAACCGCTTCCGCGTCGTTTTGGGCTTTGCGCCTTTCATCAGCGGGAATGTAATCCGCCGAAGTGTCAAGACCTGCGCAGACATGACCTTTTGCCGCCACAGCTTCATATAATTTATCGACAGCGGGCAGGGTCATTTAAAATCTCCCGCAGAAATAATTTCATCGCAGTATTCGCAACGGTATGTGCGAAGGTTTATGTTTTCAAGAAGGAACACATGCTTTACATATTTTTCAGTTGAGCTTATACAGCGGGGATTCTTGCATATAAGCACGTTTTCAACTTTTTGCGGAAGCTGCAATTTGATTTTTTTTGTTATGCGCTCATTTTCAATTATGTTTACGGTTATATTGGGGTCGATAAGTCCTAGAACGTCAAGATTTATCGAAATTGTATTGTCAATTTTGATAATGTCCTTTCTGCCGCATCTGTCAGACGACGCATTTGCAACAAACGCAACCGTATACGGAACTTTATCAAGCCCCAGCCAATTAAAAATTCTGATTCCAAGTCCCGCTTTTATATGGTCAATTACGATGCCGTTTTTTATCTCTTCAATATTTAACATTTTGACTTCCTTAAACTACGCCAAGTATTGACGACAACAGCGCCATACGGACATACATTCCGTATTTTGCCTGCGCAAAATAAGCCGCTCTGGGGTCTGCGTCAATTTCCACCGATATTTCATTAACACGCGGAAGAGGATGCAGAACTATTAACTTTTCCCTGCCGACCGCCATTTTATCGCTGTTTAGTACATAAATGTCTTTCAGGCGGATATAGTCGTCTTCATTAAAAAACCTTTCCCGCTGAACCCTTGTCATGTACAGCACGTCTAGTTCAGGCATAGATTTTTCAAGGTTTTCCCTTTCTTCAAATTCAACATTCTGCTTTTTTAAAACACTCTTGATATAATCGGGAAGAACAAGTTCGGACGGCGAAATGAACAGCATTTTTATTTTATTGTAGCGCGAGAGGGCTTTTGCGAGAGAGTGTACAGTCCTTCCGAATTTTAAGTCTCCGCAGAAGCCGATGGTAAAATTATCAATTCTGCCTGTCAGCCGTTTTATGGTAAGAAGGTCAGTTAATGTCTGAGTAGGATGATGATGTCCTCCGTCTCCGGCGTTAATGACAGGAATATCGGAATACCGTGAAGCCAAAAGGGCGGCTCCTTCTTTGGGATTCCGCATGACAATAGCGTCGGCGTAACAAGCTGCCATACGGATTGTATCGGCAAGACTTTCTCCCTTTGACGCGGAGCTTGAACTCGGTTCCGCAAATCCAAGACAGCTTCCGCCGAGCCGCAGCATTGCCGCTTCAAAACTAAGGCGCGTCCTTGTGCTTGGTTCAAAAAAGAGAGTCGCAAGAAGCTTACCTCGGCAGCTTTCACGAAGATATTTTTGGTCTTTTTCGATTTTTTCCGCAAGTGAAAAAAGGCTGTCCATTTCTTCAATCGAAAAATCCTCAGGTTCTACTAGGGATCGTCCCTTTAACATTTACCCTCCCGCAAAAAAAAACCGCCTTTAACGGCGGTTTTTGGATTTAATAATTAATGTTTTGCAAATGAACATCATAAGGTCATTATATTAACATTATTATTTTTTGACAAGCGGCATAGCATTGAAATTACAGGCTTTTTTTAGTATTATCATTACCGGATGAATGATGACAACAGTTATTTAAAAATTGTCAATTCACTGAAACGCCGTAAAAAGAGAGCGACTGTGGCGGATATCTGCGCGGATACCGCGCTGCCGCTGTCTACAGTCCGCGAGCTTCTGCCGAAAGCAGCAGATGAATATTCAGGTCATTTGCAAGTAACGCAGTCGGGCGAAATTCTTTATGATTTCAGTAATGGTTTTTCAAGCCGTTACAGGGGATTTGGCGTTTTTATCGGAAAAGCCGCCGTAAAAATTGTCCGCGCGGTAAAATCAGCCTTTGTTTTCCTTTTTAAAGTCTGGACAATGGTAATGCTTATTGGCTATTTCTTGCTCTTTTTGGCAATTGCTCTTGCGAGCGTTTTTATTTCTGTTGCGGCGCAGTCAAAATCATCAAGCAATAACAGGCGGGCATTTTACGGTCCGAACCTTTTCAGCCTATTATGGCGAATCTGGTTTTATTCTGAATTGACAAAACCGCGTTACGGATACGGTAATATTACTCAAAAGAAAGAAACGAAACGCCAGATGCACAAGGCTGTTTTTTCATTTATATTCGGCGAAGATGATCCCAACAGCGGCTGGGATGAAAAAATAAGCAAGGCGATAATCACATATATCCAGTCAAATAAAGGAACCATATCACTTACCGAATATATGGCTTTTACCGGGGAAAACAGCACGGAAGCGGAAAAATCCGTTCTTTCATTTTGTTCCAGATACGGCGGAAGCCCGGAGGTTACGGAAGAAGGATATATTGTCTATCGTTTTGACGAATTGTTGTTACGCGCAGATTCAAAAACTTTTTCGGAACTTACGCCGCCTGTAATGCGCCTTAAAACGTTTTCCGCCAACTCAAAAAGCATGAACACATGGTTTGTAATAATTAATGCGGTAAACCTGATTTTCGGCTCTTATTTTTTATATCATTCAACCGTTACAGGCAGTTTGACTAATGAAATTCAATATCAGTCCGCATCGTATCTTTATATTTTTACCCATTATGCTTTTGGGTTTTTTACATCCAATCCGGCTTCGTTGATCTTTATTTTCCTTGGCATTGTGCCGTTTGTTTTTTCGCTGTTTTTCTGGCTCATTCCCTCATGCAGGTATTTTACGGAAAAAAAAGAAAATAGCAATATAAAACTTTCTAACTTTAAACGCATCGCCTTCGGGAAAATATGGTCTTCACCTAACAATATTGACATAAACCAATTGTCTGTGAACATTAATGAATGCCGTCCTGAAAATACCGCCGCCGCAGGAGAAAGGGTAATCAAGGAACTTGGCGCGATTTCTGATGTTGAAGTTGAACAGAACGAAAACGGAAAAATGGTTTATTCATTTAAAGAACTTGAGAATGAAAAACACTCGGTCGAAAAATACCGCAGCGGCGTTGATCCTTCGTCTTCGCAGCTTGGGGAAACTATTTTTAACAGCGCTGATTAATCGCAGTCGGCGAATCATCTCTTAAAAAATATAAGATGAAGATGCGCTGAATTTGTTCTTTGTACGTTTCAAAGTTGTGTATACAATACATTACACAGATAATGAAAAATAAACCTTTTAAAATTAATTTTCCACAGGTATTTTAACAAAAAATAATTGGCATTTTATTTTTATTTATTTAAATTTATAAACGTGAAGTGAAAGACTTCAAAAAAAATATCTTTTAAGGTAAGGAGAATTTTATGAATGTTGACAAGTTTGTATGCAAAAAGTACGAGAAAATGTCGTTTAAGGAACTCGCCAAAGCTCCGGTAGACGCTATTGCGGGAGTCAGTGAAGGTGACGCAAAACTTTTAAAAGAGGCCTTCAATGTTAAGACCGTTTATGATCTTGCGAAACTCAAATATGTGAAATGGGCGCAGGCTATCTGTATTCTTGCCGAGGGCGAAGTGTAATTAACGGAGTAAGCGTCCTAATTGACACGTGAGCTTTTATCAAGTTAACTTAAACTTGTGAGGAAACCCCTCACAAGTTTAAGACAGACTAGCTCATGTGGATAGAGCGTCAGCCTCCGGAGCTGAAGGCGGTGGGTTCGAGTCCCGCGTCTGTCAAAAAATCTTTATAAAGTAAGTGAATAAAATACATACACAATAAATTTTCAAAAACTGACAAATGCGGGACTCGAATGGTTCGGCGCGCTGACCGGCAGGGAAGGAAGGGGCTGTCCAAGATGTAACATTTAGGTGTGATCGCCAAAACTTGATCTGACACATGAAGATTCATGCCGACAGTCCGTCAGATACATCATAGCCAAAAAGTTTTTCTTTGGCTAACGGAATGGAATCCTTAAACGTCTGAAACGGTGTTTTCCCATAACAGTATTTACGAGCCTATCATAAAAATTGTGTAAATGACCATAAAATGGTAGAAATACCGAAGGAGATAATATGGTCATGGCACGAAAGAAAGAGAAGAAAGAAAAAGATATTATCGACCAATTGCTAGATAATAT
>Ga0268262_10005457_pt1 | contig 12609 bp, 11 predicted proteins | sample TergutNc150P3_FD_190354 | JGI IMG/M metagenome (GOLD analysis project Ga0268262, IMG submission 190354) | Nasutitermes corniger P3 segment gut microbial community from laboratory colony in Florida, USA - Nc150 P3 (SPAdes) (version 2) | ecosystem: Host-associated > Arthropoda: Insects >... | reverse complement strand
CATTGTAAGCGGCGATAATTATTCCCGACGTGTCTTTATCAAGACGATGAACAATACCGGGACGCGCATTGTTTGTTTCCGCGTCGCTTATTTTCCCACCTCTGTTAAGTCTTCTGAAGTACAAGGCATTGGCAAGTGTGTCCTGTCTGTTTCCCGCTCCCGGGTGGACTACCATTCCCTGCGCTTTATTTACGACAACGCAATTATCATCTTCATAAATTATTTCAAGGGGAATGTCTTGAGGGATAATATTCACGGGCGGGGAATCCTGCCAGCGTAATTCAAGAAGGTCTCCCTGCTTTATAAGGCGGGAATTTTTTACGTCTTTTCCGTTTACTTTAGCGGTTAAAGATCTTGCCTTGATTTGCGAACGGGAGAGAAGGCGTAAGGTTTCCGACACATAGCGATCAAGTCTGACGGGTTGGGAAAGCTGTTCTATCGTATGGGAAAAATCGGGCATTATTTTTTTTCCGCGTCTGTGGGATCATCAGCCTCTGTTCCATAGGGAGTTTTATTAATTTCATAGGAGCCGGAAGGCAGACTTTCCATTCTTTTGCGTTCAATAGATCTTTTTATGTTTACAATAACCAAATCAATAATGGCAAACCCGACCGATAATCCGGCGGCTAGGTAAAGGGTTCTTACAAATTCATCGTTTGTCATTTCTACAGCGCCCGCCGACTTAAGGGGCCAGGGGGCATAACGCCTGCCTTCTTCCGTAAACTCCATACCATTTGCGTCTTTCCAGCGGAGCGTATCAGTCACAGTCGTAACAAAAAACATGGAGAATGGGAATATACCAAAAGTAATTATATCAAAACGCCGCATATCTTTTACCCACTGCGGCAATTCAGAAGATTTATAAGTTGATTCCGTCGGATGATTCGTGCTTAAACTTTGAGCGGACGCTTTATGCGCGGCGTTAAACAAGAGAGAAAATAAAATTATCAAAAAAAATATTTTCTTCATTTAATTATCCTTAAAAATCGCGCTGCCTATTCTTATCAATGTTGAGCCTTCTTCTATGGCTATCTCAAAATCACTCGACATTCCCATAGAAAGACACGCCGCATTTCCCGGAAAACGCTTTTCAAGTTCATCCCGCGCTTTTACAAGCTGTTTAAAAGAAGAACGAATCAACGCGGCGTCAGTTGTAAAAGGAGCCATTGTCATAAGCCCCGTAAGTTTTAACTTAGGGCTTTTTAAAATCAGCTCCGCCGCGTTAAAGAGCGCCTCTATGCTCTGGTAGCCGCTCTTTGTTTCCTCTCCCGTATGCAACTCAAGCAATACTTCAAGCGGCTCCCGCCGCTGGGACGAATGTTTTGCAAGCTCAGCGATAATCTCGTCCCTGTCCGCCGATTGAACGCAGTCAAAAAAAAGAGCCGCCTGTTTCGCCTTGTTGCGCTGCAAAGAACCGATTAAATGAAACCGCGCGTCGGAATTTTCGCTCTTAAAAGAGTTAAGTTTTTCCTCCGCGTCCTTTACCCTGCTCTCTCCGAAACAGCGAATGCCGCAGCGATACGCCTCGTCTATCTGTTCAATAGGCACAAATTTTGATACGCCCATCAGCGTAACTTCGTCCCTTTTTCTGCGCGCGGAATCGCAAGCCTTTTGTATCCGCTCTTCCAGTTTTGCTATATTCTCGGCAACTGACATTTCTATTTCTATAATCGCATATTATCAATGGATAATGCAAGAGATAAAAACGACTCCAAACCAAGACTTTCCGCGCGTTCCGCGCCGTTTAGCGAGTTGTTTTGCAAAACAGAGGCGCATAGATCATGCACCGCCTGTTTATTTTGCAGGGACTCTCCAAAACGGGCGGCAAGAAAAGTTAAAAGGTTGTTCTTTATTGTCTTGCGTCTGGACGCGAACAATGCCCGCACCAACGGATAAAAAACAGCGGGATACTTTTGGGCGTCTTTTTTTTCAAGAATGACCGCCATGCTGTCCACATTCGGCTGGGGGTAAAAAGACGAGGGGCGGATTGTCATTAAAGGCTTAACTTTGTAAGCCGAGGCGCACAATACAGAAAACGACGAATAGTCGGGCTTCCCCGCGGACGCCGCCATGCGCTGGGCGACTTCTTTTTGCACGGTAACAACCATGCGCGAAAAAATACGGTCATTTTCTATTAAGTCCGCCAACAGCGCCGCCGCGACATTGTACGGAAGATTCCCAAAAAGAAACGGCGCGCCGGATTGGGCTTGCCATGTTTTCATCACGTCGCCTTCAACAAGAGTAAAATTTTTATCCTCGGAAAAAATATTTTTTAGTACGCGGATAAAGCCAAGATCGATCTCAAACGCTTTTACTTTTAACCCTTTTTCAAGAAGAAGAGCCGTCATCGCGCCGAGACCGGGACCAATCTCCCAGACCTCGTCTCCGCTTTGAGCGTCGAGAGCCTGAACAAGCGCCTTCCTTGTCTCGGGGTTAATTAAAAAATTCTGCCCGAATTTTTTCTGCATTCCAAGTCCTTCCTGATCAAGAAAGGCGCGCAAAGCTGACGCGGAGTTATAATTGAGAGTCATAAAAACGGTTCCGGTTTTAACAGGGACAAACGCCGTCTGTATTCAAAGGCGACGATTAACAGCGAGAGGGCAAGAGAGAGAATGAGCATTGATAACGCGCCCGTTGAAATGCCGGGAACTTTCCCGGAGACTGAAGCGATTACTTCCATTAATTTGTACAAGACGGATAACGGCGGGTTCAGCAAAACGGAGAGCGAAAGAAAATCCAAAACGAGCCAGATTATTGAACCGATCATAAAGACGGTTGTAAGAGGAACCATCACAAGCCCTGTTATTATTCCGACGGGAGCGAGAACACCAAAGGCGGAACCGCAAACTCCGGCTGTCGCCAAAAACGCGCCGCAGGACATGGCAAGAGGCTGTAACAAAAAGTCGGGGGCTTTGCCGGCAAACAGAGAGTATAAATCCTTGCCGATTATTAAAATGCCTATTAACGCCAGATACGAAAGAATAAAAGAGATACTGTTTCCCGCCGACGGGGTTGCGATAATTTGGATAATAAATGAAAGCGATAAAATCGACAGCGGCTTTTTAGGCAAAGCCCCAAGTACTGTTAACACTCCAAGAAGGTACATCATTGCGGCGCGGTTAAGACTCGGCATTGAACCTACCAGAAAACAATAAAGTAAAATGATAGCCGCGCCGCAGATAGCGGACGCTTTTAAACCGAGCGGTTTTTTTAACAGGAAGGTTATAAGCGCGGCGAGTATCGCAAGATGCATACCCGACAAAGCCAGTATGTAAGACAGACCAGAGTTTCTGTACATTACAGCCAACTCTGTATCAAGGTTGTCTTTTATCCCAAGAAGCAGAGCAAGCGCAAGCCCGCCCCACTGTTTGCCGCTAAAACGTTTTATCAAATTTAATCTTATGTTTGTGCGCATCCGCTCTATCGGCGGCGGCTGTTTTACAACATGCAGCGACTTCGCGCTTAAAGACCAATTCCCCTTCTCGTTGGAACGCAATGAACCTTCAACAAAAACTACAGTCCCCCGTCCGAATTGTTTTAGTCTTTCTACATTTTCCGCAGAGATAAAAACAGCAATCTCTCCCCTGCCGCTTGCGCGCAATGAATTTCCCGCGGCGCATTTGCGAAGCGTTACAGTGACAATCGCTTTTCCGCCGGAAATAATTCGCGGGTCTTCCGTTAACACGCCTTCAATGCCGGTTATTTTATTTTCAGGAAGACCGAACGCAACTTTATTTTGCCCTGAGTCCGCCGCGCAAAAGCCCAGAACAAGCCCCACAGTTAAGGCGGCTGTGCAGACAGAGTACAATTTTAACGCGCGCGATTGCGCGTTAAGAGAAGACAGAACCATTAAAAGGTTGAACGCCAGAAGGAAAAGCAAGAAAACAGCGGCGGTTACGGGTTTTGCACAGTGAAATAAAATATAAAAACCGACAGCCGTTCCAAGAGCGGCGCATAGGACGGGAGTAATATGAAGACGTTTAAGAAACTGAGTTACCATTTAAGGCGAGCAACCGCCTCCCTTGCCGCGGCTTGAATCTCTTCGGGGTACGATAAATTACTGACATTTAATAAATGATCAAAGGCGGCATTATAGCCGATTTTTCCAAGAGCCTGTACAATCGCCAATGTTATTTCAGAATCATAAGCTCCCGTGCTTTCCGTTCTGGCATTAATAAGTCCAAGCTGCAAACAAAGTACAAGCGCGGCGTCGGAATTTCCAACCGCGCCAAGACATGTAATCGCTTCTATAAATCTTTCCTTTTGCTTAGGATTCGTAAGATAATCGGTCTGTACGCGGTAATAGTGCCGTATCGCAAGAGCGTTGGCGCGCGTCCACCTAAGCCGCGTAAGCAGTAAAATTGATGAATAGCGCATGGCGGTAAGATCGATATTATCATCTGTGGAGGCTAATCCTTGTTCAAGCGCAAGTTCCGCAAGCTGTCCGCGCTGAGACACCGTTAACCTGTCGCTGTTTATTCCCATTATAAAAGCGGCAAATTTTTCTTCGGGCGGATTATTCGTTATTACATTTACAAGAAATTGCTGAAGGTTTCCGGGAATTACCTCTAACGCGCCTTGCGCTTCGGAAGTAATTACTTCAGGATACCCGGCGTAAAGAACGGAAAAAAGAGCGGGATAAGAAGAACTGTCTCCTAATTCCATAAGCGCGGAAATACATACGGATATTATCGTATAATCGACATTCTCTCCTGAGCGGAATAACAGATTTTTTCCCATCAGATAATTATTGATATTATCGATTATCATTCTGTTTCCCTTTCCCACAGCGCCAAGTCTGATAAGAACATCAGAACCTGTTTTTAAATCGGGGTTGTCCAGAAAAAGCCGCCAAAGAGAAGCTGCGTCATTAATATTGGAAATATCTATTTTTTCATCTTCCGGATCGCCGTAAACAATCGAAACGGATAATAACAACAAAAAAATTAATATCAATTTTTTACGCATTGACAGCCTCCTTTGATTGTTCCGGCGTTTGCTGAGCAACTTGCTCAGCGGCTCTTTGAGCCGCCTGCTCCGTGATAACATTGGCTTCATCTTCCAGAACGCGGAACGGAAGTTCGTCTTCATCGTCTTCGGGAAGCAAGTTAAAGACTTCGCATAAAAGATAATTTCTGGTTCCGATAGGAAGATTATCGGCTTCCATATGCACAATAGTCATATTTGTATCGCGATAGTAGTCTACGGAACGCACAGTGCCCGGCACGCAGATGGGAATTTTATCCAGCCCAAATTGCACTTTTAAACGCAATCCTACGGTAACCTGACCCAATACTTTAAAGGCGCATCCTGAATCGGAAATATCTTCCAGCATTACTCTTAATCCCGCCGATTTCTCAAGCCTGTGCGGATTCTCAGCTTCATTAAGAAGATACAAAAACGCAGGTTTTTGAAATTTAACGCGCATGGATTTTCTTTTTTGCGTTCTGAAAAGCGAATCGTTATGCTCTATTTTTAATGAGGAAATACCTTTGGAAAAAACTTCGTCTACTACTTCGGAATCAAAGACGTATCCGGCGTCGTCTTCGCGCCAGAAATAAACGGATATTTTAAGCCCGTACCATTCCATGGAGTTTTGCATACTGGCGTTTACAGGACGCGCAATGGCAAGATAATTGCCTGAATTTTTTACAACTTCAGATTTATAAACGCCGGTTCCAGCCACTAAAATCCTTAACGGCTGTCCTTCGCTGATTTGACGCGAAGTTTTAATTCTTACCTCGTTTTCGGAAGACTGCATCTCTATTTTGTGGTAATATTCAAAAAGCCTTGAAAGGAATAACTGAGTCGCCGGATTATTGTACTCTCCCGATAAATGCAAAGTTTTGACCATAGAGCGGATAATTGTTTCAAACTCTTTTTTGGATTTAAATATATTTAAAGGGTCTTTAATTTGGCAGCTGGCGGCAAGCTGTTTTAACTGATCCATGTCTTTTATGGTAAAACCGGCTTCCTTTCCTTTTGCGAAAAATTGAAGCCAGTTGCCGGACTTTTCCCTTGTGGAGCTTGTCGCAACCATAATACCGACAACAAGACATAATAATAGAATAAGAAACGGTAACAATTTTTTCCCCTTATAACCGTGTTTTTTCCCTATATATTTATTATAATACAGAAATAAGCTTATGGGTATATATATAGAAGCTCTTGTACTGTATATTCTCCTTTTTTTGCACGGATCGCTTGCCTTATTTGCGGGCGGCGGGGCTGAAGCGGCGAATTTTTCCGTAACAACGGAACTTGTAAATATTTTCGCGTATTTAGCGCCCGCTTTAATACTTATTTGGCACTTAATAATCAAAACACCGAAAATAGAGTTATGGGCTGTAAAGCCGGGTAAAAAAGACCTTTTCTCCTGTATTATCACATTTCCATGCCTGTTAATTACAGGGTTTATTGTAACGATAATAGGTTCATATATCAGCGGTCCTTCCGAAAGCATAACGCTGAATCTGCCTTCTTCAGCTGCGGAATGGGTATTGCTGTTTGTTACATGCCTCTTATCCGCTTACCTTGAGGAAAGCTATTTTCGCTTTTATCTGTTGTCAAAAAGAGAAGAATTTAATCTGAACGCCGTATCCGCTTTGGCGCTTTCTGTGGTTTTATTTTCTATCTGCCACATTTACGAGGGACCTTGGGGGTTTTTAAACGCGGTAATTTCCGGCGCGATTCTTGGTTTTATGTTTTTACGGTACAATTCACTTCACGGTATCGCCATAGCGCACACCCTGTATAATATTTCAATTTATATTATTTCCGGGTTAACTATTTAGAATTGATAACTGATTCCAAACGTGGGACAGAAGAAACCGCTTGGAATATAATCGGAGATTATTCCTACGGGGAATACATGAAAGTAATTAAAGCTCAAGTCAAGTAATAAATGTTTCTTTATAAGAAAATAAAATGAAGCGCCAATGTTTGGGAAAATTCTGTCCACGTAAATATTTTCTTCCGTTGCGGAAATATTCAAATTTTGGTTTTTAAAATAATCTCTTTGTTCTAGAGGCATTTCATGCCAATTTTTTTGGATATCAATACTGGGGTATAATAACCCAAATCTTAAACCAGCGCCGAATGTTTTATTTGACGACCATTTTTCAGCAAGTATGTTCATTCCAAATGTATAAAAAAACAATTTCCAATTTTCTATATTGCCGTACCTGTTTTGATCTACTGTAAATTCAGAGCCGATATAAATATCCAACGGCGTCTTAAATACAATACTTGTTCGCAGTCCAGCGTAACTATCGCCGGAATCGCCAAAATATTGATTTCCGTAAAGAGATTGTCGTCCCCCTATCCCAAATAACGCGCCTACTCTAAAGAATATTGTTTTTTCTTTTTCCGGTTTAACTTCCTCTTCTTTGCTTTCAGGTTCGGGTTCCGGTTCGGGCTTTAATGCCGTTTTACTTTCAGGTTTCAGTTCTTCATATTCTTCCTGTTTGGGAACGGGAAGAACTACTATATTAACCCACTGCGATCCTTCCGTCGGTCTTCCCAGAATATCGTACGGTATTACGCGGAAACGATAATTTCCCGGCGGCAGAGAAACTTCGATAAACTGCGCTTTTGTAGTTTCCTTTAAATACTGGCTATATCTTCCGTTTATTTCTCTTTCAAAAATAACTTCATAATGCAGAGCGTTCTCGCCCCCTCTCCATACAAACCGCTGAACATACTTAACTTCATCGCCTTTTTCTTCAATAAAATAACCCGCTTCCTGAGCCGGAAGGAAAGAGGAAATAACAAATAAAATTATCGCAAGTAATAAATACTTTTTATTGTTAATTGCCATATAAAATCCCGGTATCTTCAATTTCAACTGGTCCCGGAACGGGGAAATTTACCGTAAAAATATTATCAGTTGTTCTGCCATGCTGTTCAATAACATTTCTGCGTCCCATTCTTACCGCTTCTACCTGCCAGACAAAAGTCCCTTTTTCCAACGCGCGCAGATTGTCCATTGTATAGCGCGTGCCTCTGTTTATTGTCGAACGAAGAATTTGCCGCCTTCCGCTTGCAGTCTGTTCATAAAGAGTAAAAATATACGCGTTAGCTCCCCGCACCGGCGACCATCTGAAGTTAATATTTCTTTGAGACAGAAGTTGTTCAAAACCATAGGTCGCTCTCTGCGCAGGCTGAATAATTTGCGGAGCGGCAAATAACGCCGGAGGCGGCGGAGTTTTTTCCGGAGGCGGTCTAACCTGTTCAGGAGCCTGCGCTTGAACAGCGGACGGCGGCGGAAGAGCGTTCTCCATAAGAATTTCTCTGGGCACTTCGGGCGGCAGCGTTGTTGACGGTGCTTCTTCGGCAAGCCACTGCGCAATACTGCCGTTTTGAACAGGTCCGACTCTATCCGGTCCGTGTTGATCTGTGCGGAAAAAAGACACATTGGAAAAAACAGGACTGGCGTTATAGGGCGGCGGAAGACCAAGCATTACGCGCCAATACCATAATCCCTGCCCCAAAGTATTTACAGAGACGGAAGCAGCGGTAGTATTTATATTCATGCGCAAACTAGAAAAATCCGGGGAAGAGCTTATCTGCAAAACATAAGAGGACGCTTCATCTATACTTGTCCATTGGAAATTCAAGGACGGAAGATCTTCGCCGTAATGAATAACGCTGTTTGCGGCGGGACTTATAAGACGCGGTTCCTGTATTTTACGCAGAGGCACTTCCTCGACAAATTTTTTGACGCTTTCGTAAACTTTTACAGTCGGCTCTCCTTTTTCAGGCATAGCGGCGCGTACAACAGTTCCCGGTTCCGATTTTACTTCCCTTCCGTTTAAATTAATCGAAACTTTTTCCGCTCCCTTTTCCGCAAAAACTGCTACGGTTCCCGAAGTCATTATAATCTGCAAGCCTTCGCCGTCGGGAGAAAGAACAATGCGGATAAGGGTATTCTCGTCTAATTCTATGCTATTGCCTTTAATGTAGAGAGTCGCGGCGGAAATATCGGCGACGCGGATTAAATCTCCAACATATACGGGCGATTCTGTATTTAACCTGTCCCATATAACGCGATCGCCAAGACGTCTTTGGACTGTATTTTTTTTAATTACAACGGTTCCGGCGGGCTCAACATTCTGCAGTCTGAAAGTATTTAATAAGTCCTGCCTGAATAAATAAAGGCTTACAACTGCGATAAAGAGAAAAAAAACAATTATAAATAAATCAAGAAAACGGAAATCGTTTCTTTTTTTATAACGCGCCTTGTTGTCCATTTCTTATTTTGCAGCCTCGCCAATTTTATATTTCTTTTCGTCAGCGTTAACGTCTACTTTCGCAAGATCGGGCGGATCAATTCCCAAAAGGGAGCGGACTTCATTCAACGACTGAGGTCCTCTGTCTTCTCCTGCAAAATTAACAACGGCGAAAATCCGCACGGGCTTTGCTTTTCCTTTAACGGATACGGGCGGCATTTCCTCCGTGATAAATTTATCTCCGACAAGCCTCCACGTATCTTCGGAAATGAGAATATCCGCGCCGAGCGGTTTTGTAAGAGCTTCAATACGCGACGCAAGATTGACAGGATCGCCTATGACTGTATATTCCATTCGCAAATCGCTGCCAAGCTGCCCCGCCGTTACAACGCCTGAATTAATTCCGCAACCGATACGGATAGACGGATTTGCCGGGTCTCCCGCTCTGCGTTGGCTATTCATAAAATAAAGAGCCTTACGCATCATAAGCGCCGCTTTAACGCAGTTAAAAGCGTCCTTGCGCGGACTGCCCGCCGAGGAGGCGGTTCCCCAGTGAGCCATTACGGCGTCGCCGATAAATTTATCCACGCAGCCGTTTGTTTTTTCCACGCAGTCAACCATTTGCGTAAAATATTGATTAAGCCAGAAAACGATTTTATCGGAAGCTTCCGCCCCGAAGAATTTTGTAAAGTTTTCCGACTTCGCCGTAAATTCGCGAATATCGGAAAAGAAGATCGTGCCGTGCTTTGGCAAGCCGCCGGGTTTAATCTCGCCGCGCATAGCTTTTACGGCGATATCCTTATTTGTAAATTTTCCGAAAACATTTAACGCCGAACACATTTTTCCGAAACTTTTTGTTAAAATGCCAAGCTCGTCGTTAGTTTTGGAATGCAAGACAACGTCAAACCTTCCGTATTCGATCTGCCTTGCGGCGGATGCTAACGATTTTATGGGATTGGAAATTGTTTTAGAGAAAAACCAAATAAAAATAATTGATAAGCTTAAAACGGCTACTGTAAGATAGATATTCCGTCTTGTGGTGGCGGCAATACCTTCAAATATTTTATTGTACTCAATGCTTGTTATTACAACCGCGTTTGCGTTGCTTAATTTGGTATACGCCACAAACTGACGCATTTTCTTTTCTTTTTCTTTGATGATTAAGAGATCATATTTTTTTAACATTTTTATAGATTCATCAAAAACAAATTTCGCCGTAACTTTTATTTTTTCCCAGACGGACGCTAAAACTCCAAGATTCACATTAGCGGTTGCATACAGCGTAGCGCCAAAGTCGGATTCTATAAGCTGTTGTCTGTTCTGCTCGCGGCTGTCAAGAATAGCGCGGATAAAATTCAAATTTTTAACATTTGTGTTTTCTTTAATGACGGTAAAATCGGCGTGAGAAAGAATATCGCCGTCGGTGTTAATCATATAGGATTTATTTACGCCGTAACCATAGCTGTTATTTAAATCTTCGCACGAAAAAAGAACCGCTCCCACTCCGCCGTTCTGCCAAGGGAAAAACAAACTTAAAATCGCTCTTGAAAAATAAGGAGCCGCGTTATGAAGAACAGTCTCGCCGCGGACAGCCCGCCCCAGCGCAGGTCTTTGCATATCAAAAAAAGAAGTAACAATCGTCTCATCAATCTGGCGCGAAGTAAAAAACTGCCTGTTAATTAATAATCGTTCCTGTTTACCGGAAACGACAAAGAAAATCGCCGCAATCTGCGGATTTTCTTTCCAGAAAAAATCCGTCATTTCTTTTACAGCGGCTGCTTGCGAGCCCAACGCGCTGATAGATTGAATTAGTATCCTTGAATTAGATCGCGTATTTTCCAACAGAGTTTCCGCTTCTATCGCTGAGCGGCGGTTTGTTTCAAAATTATTCTCTTCCGCAGTTATTCTTAAATCTGTTTGAACCAGCCATGAAACAAGCGCGGTAATAGAACCAAGAGAAACTATTACAATTAAAGAAATAATGATAATTAACTTGGCGCTAATGGGGAATTTTATTTTATCCAGAGCGCGCCTTTTATAATTTGGGCTCATATTTATATTATCGTGCGATTTTTATGCGTAAAATAGCGGATTTTACGGGAATTTAATGAAATATAAGCGGCGTTTAATCGGCAAATACCCGAATCTTACCGGGTATTTGGATGCGTTCCTAAAATCTTAATCCTGTGGAAAGACCCAGACCCACAAAATAGGGGTATCCAAACCTGACAGCCGGTTCAAAAAACACTCTATTAAAATAGAGAAAACGCCAGCCAACGCCAAATCCCGCGTTAAATATGCCTGTCCTTGAGGGAAATGAAAAAAAGCCTGAAAAATCTTCCGAATAGTTTACAAAAGACGCGCCTCCGATAAGCTGGATAAAAATTCCATCATACGCGTTTCTTCCAAGCGTATAAAAACGAAGCTGTAAATCCACTTCAAAAACTTTAAATTCTCCTCCGTCGGAAAACAAAGACGTTTTAAGTCCTATTGAAGAGCCCGAACCGTACCCGAACGCAAAACTGCCGCCGTAAGCAAGCCACGAAGGGCTGTAAAAAGCGGTCTCCCCGCCAATACTGAACCAAAAATCAGGTCTATTGATCAATGGCTTGGAATCAACCGCTTCCGTTTCTGTTTCCGCTGCATCTTCAGCCAAAGTCTCTTCCTGCGCGTAAATTGCAAAAATTGGAAAAAATAATAAAAATATAGCCAATAACAGGAATTTTTGGGGCATAATAAAATTATAGTAAAAATTTGAAGATATAACCAGTAGATTGAAAAAATAAAGAGGACGTTCCCTGCGGACGCTTCGACAAGCTCAGCGCCCGCACTAAGAAATTCGTTACTAACCTACAAATTCGCTGTTTCCAAATCTTCCTTCGTCAACTTTACCGTCGGGATAGGTCATTCTCCCTAAGCCGTTTTGTTCTCCGTCAGCCCAATCGCCTTCATACACGCTGCCGTATATGTACGTTAATTTTCCTTTACCGTGAAGCTTGCCGTTGAACAGATCGCCTTCATATACTGAACCGTCTCTAAAGGTCAGTTTTCCCTTGCCGTGTGGTATGCCGTTAAGCAGTTCGCCTTCGTACACCGATCCGTCTTTTAATGTTATTTTTCCTTTAACCGGATCCATCATAAAAAAACTCCTGTTCCGGATATATAAAATCCGTATTCTATATATATAAATATAACATAAAATGTAAATTTTGAAAAGGAATTTTTTTTGTCTATCCTAAACGCTTTTGTTTTTTAACTGCCGATAAGCTTGTTCGGCAAGTCCGAAATTGGCGCTCTTGGTGTAATCTTTTGCGTATTCATCGTAGAGCATATCTTCGTACATTTTACCCGCAAAACTGTCGTCTACAAACCCCGATTT
>Ga0268262_10005456_pt1 | contig 12612 bp, 11 predicted proteins | sample TergutNc150P3_FD_190354 | JGI IMG/M metagenome (GOLD analysis project Ga0268262, IMG submission 190354) | Nasutitermes corniger P3 segment gut microbial community from laboratory colony in Florida, USA - Nc150 P3 (SPAdes) (version 2) | ecosystem: Host-associated > Arthropoda: Insects >... | reverse complement strand
TACTGATAATGAGGTTTTTAATTTTCTCCAAAGTCTTGTTAAAGTACAGCGCGAGGTCGCCTATTTCATCATTGGAATGGATAGCAATGCTTCTCGTCAGGTCTCCTTCGCCTTCGGAAATGTCTTTAAGGGTGTCCGCTACTTTGGAGATTGGTTTGGTAATGTTACTCAGGGAAAAGAACACAATTACCGCCGCCGCCGCGATGGCTATAGAGGCAATGATGATGGTAAATCTGGTTATCGCGTTGACTTCCGTTAAAGCGTACGATTCGGTGGTTCCTACCAGTACCGACCAGGTTCTGTCTGAATCGCCGATTTTGCATGACTGCATTTCAAAGTATACGTTTGTTTTTAAGGTAGGATCATAGGTGTAACCCAAAAAAGACTTCCCTTCGTTTATTGCCTTTAAAAGCGCCGACTGATTGGCGCCCACTTCAACATCAACATCAATCGTATTTTTGCCTATACGGTCGGGAATAAAATGCCCCATAATAAACCCGTTGCCCGAATAAATAACCATCAAGGCGATTTCATCATAATCTTTGATGGTATTTTCAACTAACGGCTGCAGCGCGTCTATGCTTATCAGACAGGTCACCGTTCCGACTACTTCATCAGTGCGCGGGTTAATGATGGGAGCGCCCATGCTGATGGTATAGGTGTCTTTTCCGTTTACCGTAAGCGGAACAGGATGATCCACCCGGTCTTTACGCGCGTCAGGGCCGGTAATGTAAGACATGGTTTCTTGAATGTTGAGGTTGGACGTTGCCACAGTCCGGCCGGTATCTCTGCCCCAGGTCATCGCGTACTGACCCTCGGCGGTTGAACCCGGACGGCCTATATAACGGTTATCCATGCCGTCCAGGGCGTTTGGTTTCCAGATGGAATATATACGGATAAAATTGGGCTGCGAATCCAGGGCGGAGCGCAGCATATCGTCAAAACGATCCCGCCGTTCCGCCGCGGGAATGGATTCGTAATCACCCATAATACCCGCCAACGATTGCACTACCCTCAGATAGCCGCCTTCCTGGCCTTGCAGGTAGGTAGCCTGATTTTTGGCAATATACTCAAGCTCCCGAAGGCTTAATGAAAGGCTTATGCTGGAAGCCTTTTGCAGCAACAATACAGCAATGCCCCCCGCCACGACCGCCATAATTACGATTACCAGAATACTCAGTTTGTATTTGATTTTCATTTCATTCCTCCTTAAAAGGATACAGGAACTAATTCCTAGTTAATAAGTAGGATTTCTATGTTTTAATTGATTAATCTAGGAAACTGTAATACGTCTGAAAGGGCCCTTATATTAATAAAATACGAAACATTACTAAATTGGTCAAGAAAATTCGTTTCATACGTAAGTTTCTTTTGAAATAAAGACAAAAGGGGGCAAAAAAGGACTATTTTATTCGGTTACGACCAGACAATACCGCTTTTTCCCCGCCCGTAAAATCAATTCCCCTTCCGCGTTTAGCCGATCCGCGCCGATGAGGGCCGCTACATCGCTGACCGCCGTTAGTTCGCCGCCGGAAACGGACACAAAGGCCCCGCCCTGCTGAACCAGGCGGCGGGCCTCGCTTTTGCTGGGGGCCAACGCCGCGTCACAGAACAGGTCTACAATGTTGTAACCGGCTTCAAACGCGGCGCGGGAAAGTTTTGCGTGGGGCATGGCGGATTTATCACCGCTGGCGTCGCCGCCGCCGAAGGCAGCCTTTGCCCCGGCAAGAGCCCTGTCCGCCTCGGCCTTGCCGTGAATCAGGGCGGTTACTTCCCAGGCAAGGCGTTCTTTGGCATCGTTGGGGTTAAGTCCCGGCGCGGTCAGGGCTTCACATTCTTCGACGGGAAGGAAGGTAAACATCAGCAGGAAACGGCGTATGTCGGCGTCCTGCACATTGCGCCAGTACTGAAAAAAGTCGTAGGGGCTGGTGAGCGCCGGATCGAGGAACAGCGCCCCCTTTTCGGTTTTGCCCATTTTTTTACCGTCGGCGGTGGTGATCAGGGGAAAGGTTATGCCAAAAACTTCCGCCCCCTCAACACGGCGGATCAGTTCCACGCCGGCGACAATGTTGCCCCACTGATCATCGCCGCCTATCTGCAGACGGCAGCCGTGGCGGCGGTACAGTTCCAGAAAGTCATAACTCTGTAAAAGTTGATAATTAAATTCAATAAAAGAAAGTCCGGTTTCCATTCGTATTTTGTACGCCTCGAAACTCAGCATACGGTTCACTGAAAAGTGGCGGCCAATATCCCGCAAAAAGTCGATGTAGTTGAGTTCGGCAAGCCAATCCTTGTTATTTACCGTCCAGGCGCTTGTGTCATCAAAACTGACGAAACGGTCAAGCTGATTACGGATAGCTTCCGTGTTGGCGTCCAGTTGCTCATAACTGAGCATTTTCCGCATTTCGCATTTTCCCGAAGGGTCGCCAATCCGGGCAGTGCCGCCGCCCAGCAGGGCGATTCCCTTGTGGCCCGCGTCCCGCAGATGCCGAAACGCGAAGTAGGGAACCATGTGGCCGATATGCAAACTTCCGCCGGTAGGATCAGTCCCCTCGTAAAAGGTAACCGGCCCCTCGTTCATAAGGCGCGACAGTTCTTCCTCATTGGTACATTGGGAAAAGAAACCCCGTGTTTTTAAATTTTCCAGCGCCGAATTCATCATTCCTCCGGTGAACAGTATAATACTTTTCTCTGTTAAAAGCCAAGCCGTCAGCCGTCGGCTGTTAGTTGTTACTTAAAACCAATTCCCAAAGTTTCAAAAAGGGGTCTATCTCTACACGGAGGCGTTTGAGGAATGAAAGGGCTGCGCCTGATTCCAGTTCGGTTTTATCGGGGCGGCGGTCCGCGGCGGCATAGTCGGGGAAATGCGCCCACAGATAATCACATTCGTCAATAAGAACGGCAAGGGTATTGTAATCCATGGCGCTTTCTCCGGTAAGCATATTCCGCAGCAACGTTAGGCGATTCTGTTCATCGTGAATAAAAGTCCGCAATGTTTCGGCAAGGGCGGGATTGTCCGCGCGGGGTGGCACGGGGGGGGCGTTATCGGCAGCGGCGTTACCGGCGGACAGTATATCAAAAGCGGCTTCCGGCGAAAGGGTTTTTATGCCCAGAGGAAGGCCGCTGCCGGCAAGGTCGAAGAACCGGCTATCGTTGTTTGCGGCGGCGCTTGCAGCGGCAAACTCCCGTTCAAAAAGGTCACGGTAATTACGCAGGGAGGGGCTTGAAAAAACCTGACCGCCTGTTTTGGAAACCGCGGGAGAAACCGCGCCGCCAAAAGCGGTTCCCGCGTTTAAAAGACTTATAAAGCGGTTGTGGCGGCGCAGTTTGCCCTTATGCCCCGGCGTTGAACGCGCGTGGTACGAATCCAGCGTAAATGAAAAATCCAGACCGGCGGTGATGATGGTTCCGCCGCTAAGCCGCCGGGCAATCATCGCGGCGCTCAGGCCCACCGATCCCAGCGGGGGCAGGCTCGCGGGCAGCAGGCCGGCGGCTCCCAGCCGTTCAAAAATGTTCAGGCTTGTCCAGGGAGTAAAAAACAGAAAAAGACCGCCGGCGAGAACGGCAGCCGAACGGGGCAGCGCGGAAAGGTCCAGAGCGGCGGGAACATTCCAGCCGGACAGCCCGACAAAGTCCTCCAGATTCCAGTGCTGGCTTTCCAGAATAACGGCAAGATCGGGCTTTATGCCCCGTTCTTTCAAAGCCGGAAGGCAGGTGTCAACGCAGATGATTTTGAATGACCGTTCTTCCGGCGTGAACAGCGCCCGGCCAAAACGGGCCTGAAGAGCGTCAAGCGTTTGATCCAGCGAAGGGCCCGCCCCCAATACCAGCGCCGGGGCGCCGCCGAAAGAAAGCTGCCGCAGCGAATGACAGCGCGGAATCAGGCTGAGGTTGCGCAGGGCGTTGCGGATATAGCGGCGGCCCAGCCTGGTCAGGGTTATGGCGTTGCCCCAGTCAAGAGCGATTTCCCGCCGCAGAGAATCCGCCAGCATATCGTATAACGCAGGGTATAACTGCCAGCCCCCGTTCAGGCGTATCATTTCCACCCGGCGGAAAAAACGCGGCCCCCATTCCTGCCGCAGTAACGAGCACAGTGTTTCAGCTTCGCGATTATTGGTTAGTCGTAATTTTTGATTGTTGTTCAGTGCCGGGTCAAAATTTTCCCGTGAAAGAGCAAACAATTCAGGATCGGCCTCAACGCACAATACGGCGGAATGGGAAAAACCGGCGATACGGGCAAGCAGGCGTTCCAGTCCGTAACCGTACAGGGGAGAGGGGCACAGGTACAAAGTCCTGTCCATGACCGGAATAGCTTCCGCTACCTTCTCCGCCTTGCCGACAGGATCAACGCCCGAAAGCAAGGTCTTTCCTTGCCGGGAAAGGCTTTGCCCCTTATTACCGGGGGATGCCCCGTTCATTGGCCGCCCCGGTTACTCACCTTGATTCATAAAGTAGCGGCGGTATATATCAAAAAATTTATCTTCCATCTTGGGGCTGTTCATAAAATGCTGCCGCAGGCCCTGCTCCGCTACATAACTCAACCAGTAGGAACTAAAGGTAGACGTAATATTTTCAAGGGCCGACTCTTCAGCCGTGGTTTCTTCCCTGGGGAACAGCACCAGCACGTTACTTCCCTGCACCACGGGCCGCGACGGGGTTTTAACCGGAGTGGAGAAAGCGGCCTTCCAAAAATCTTCATTCGACGCGGAAGCGGAAAGTTCAGGAACAGACTGCGACGCGAGAGTGGGAAAAAGATCGACATTGCCGTAGTTGAGTGGGACGGGACCAAAACTGCGCTTTTCTATTTTCTGCTGCGCCACAGCGCTCTCAAAGCCCGCCTCATTCACCAAAGCTATAAACTTGTCCGCCTGCGCTATTGCCCAGTCTTCCATACGTCCACGCTCAAAGTTGCGCACATAAGAACGAACTTTTTCCAAAACCGCCTCGTCAGAAGCGTCCGCTTCCTGAACAGCTTCCTCGGCGCGGAAAAAAGACCAGCTGGAATCTGCTTTCACAATATCACTGTACTCGTTTCTTGCGAGGGCAATAATTTTTTCGCGGTCTGTTTCTTCGGGAATATCAATACTCAGCTCATAAACCATTCTTGTCCCCATGTCCCCGCCTCTTTCCACATAGCCGTCTTTGGAATATGCCTTCGCGGCGTCTTCAAAAGTAGTTTCACCGTTCTTGATGGAATCAAGTATTTTCCGCGCTTCCCGTTCATTTGAATTAACCGTTATCACTGAAAGATGGACAGAACGGAACAGATCGGAATGTTCCCGGATATACGCCTCGTATTCGGCTTCAGGATACGCGTCCACCGAAAAAACCGTCATGTCAAAACTCCGCTGATCGGCCGCCATCTTGCTGATAAACTCCGCTTCCGCGGCCGGCTTGAGCAGTCCGGTTACATCGGCGTGGTAATGCCCTTTGACAATATCTTCCTGTGCCTGCCGCCACAGAGCCAGCCGCCGGTTATCATCCATTTGCCGGTAGAGGGTGGCAGAAAAACGTCCGTTTTCCTGGAACTGGGGAAGCCGGGCCACATCACGGTCAACTATTTTTTCCGGCGCGGTGTAGCCGGACTTTTTCATCTCCTGGAGAATGGCTGTGTGAACAGCGGCTCCCATAAACGCTTCACGCCATATTTCATAATTCGCGAAGGAATAATTATCGCTGTTCGTGGTGTTTTGCTGGTAGCGGGCCACCATTTCGTAATACTGGGAAAAATAATTCCCCGGTACATAACTGATGGGAACCTTATCGTAATAACCAAAAGTCAAATCCACATTGCGGCCGGAACCGGCATTGGGCACTATGGCCGGAACCAGAACAAACGCCACAATAACGATAATCAGCACGATAAAGGTCCCGATAAAAATAAGGGGACTCGTTTTAAAACGGCGTATCAACTCTGAATCTGATTTTTCATGTGCCGCTTTTTTCTCTTTGAAAGCCATAAAACTTTACCTCTCATTGACATTATCTGCTATTTATACTATTCATAAACCAACAATTATGTCAAGTTTGCCCATTATGGACTTTCATGCCCATATCTACCCGGAAAAAATCGCCGCGAAAGCTGTCGCCAGCATCTGGGAATTTTATCATATCCCCATTCAGAGAGACGGCACGGTGGAGAGTCTGCTGGAAAGCGGGCGGCGGGGCGGCATTGGGCATTTTGTGGTATTTTCAGCCGCCGCTGTTCCCGCCCAGGTACAGTCAATCAATAATTACATCGCCGGCACCTGCCGTGAACACCCTGAATTTACCGGCTTTGGAACCCTGCATCCTGATATGGAAAAACCGTTAGATGAAATTGAACGGCTTATCGGGCTGGGGCTGAAGGGAATCAAATTTCATCCCGATATGCAGGGTTTTGACATTGACGATGAGCGCATGATGAACATATACGCCGCCATGGAAGGCAGGCTGCCGGTTATTTTCCATACCGGCGATTACCGTTATTCCCATTCCCACCCTTCCCGGCTGGCCCGTGTGCTGGACAATTTCCCCCGGCTCTGCGCGGTAGCCGCCCATTTCGGCGGCTGGTCGCTTTTTGACATAGCCTTTGATTATTTTCATAACCGCCGCTGCTACTTCGATGTTTCCAGTTCGCTCCCGTTTATCGGCTGCCGGCGCGCCGCTGAACTTATTCGCGATTACGGGGCGGAACGCTTTCTGTTCGGCTCCGACTATCCCATGTGGGACCCCGCCGCCTGTCTTGAAGAATTTATGACTCTTGATCTCACGGACAGCGAAAAAGAACAAATACTGTGGAAAAACGCGCAAATGATTTTGGGTATATGAGTTGACATAAATTTTTATTTGCGTTAAAACCTTAAAAAAGGAGACTAATACATGGATACAGCCGATATAAAACAACAAGTCATAATATTTGAAAAATCAAGGAACAATTTGTTGTCGGTTGTTATTTTTACCGTGATAAATTTAATATTAACTTATTTTAATGCCGGCGTTAATTTTTTATTTTCAGCGACTTTACCGCAGTTTGTTTTTGAGATAGCTAAATCAGTGAATTCTGAGCTGGAAAACAATGTTTCCATAATAGTTGGGCTTATTATCGCGTTTATCATCATTGGTATTTATTTTGTTTTTTGGATTTTTGTAAGGCGCGTACGAGCGTTAATTTTGGCGGCATTCATTTTTTTTACTATCGACAGTCTGTTGTTATTGTATCTTATTTTTAACATAGAATTTAGTTTTTCTGTTTTATTGGAAATCGCTTTCCATGTCTGGATTTTATATTATTTGATTAACGGTGTAAAAGCATGGTATAAATTACGCGGTGTCAGTGCGGAAGATTTTAACGCTATCCCGCAGGAAATGTAAGGCGGAATATCAGCCTACATCGCTTCCAAAAGGCCGTATTGTTCTAACTCGTCCGCGTGACTGCGGATTTTTGCCAGGGCCTTTTTCTCTATCTGACGGATTGTTTCCGGAGACAAATCCATTTTGTCGCCGATTTCTTTAAGCGTGTAAGGCTTCCCGTCTTCAAGCTCGTAACGGTAGGAAAGCACCTGTCTTTCCCGATCTTTGAGCCGATCAAGAAAAAGCCGCGCTCCGTCACGGTAGTATTGGCGGAACAGGGTTCGTTCCGGGCTGTAGGTGTAATCTTCATGAACTTCCATTACCGTGGCGCTGTCTTCACGGCCGGTATCCAATTCCAGAGACAGGGGGCCGGAACTCATGTTGACGATATAGTCGATATCCTGTACCGAAATTCCCAACTCGTCGGCGATGTCTTCTGTCCGGGGCTGGTGCATAAGGGTCTGGCTGAGGGAATGGTAGGTATGCTGAATCCTGCGGAGAATTTCTTCTTTCCGGTGGGGCAGCCTGACAATGCGGCGTTTGTTGGTCAGATAACGGATAATGAATTGACGAATCCACCAGCCGGCATAGGTACAAAAACGGAGTTTCTTTTCAGGGTCGTATTTTTCAGCGGCGTGCATCAGGCCCATGTTTCCTTCCTGAATAAGATCCATAAAAGGAATATCTGACGTTCCATAAGGACGGGCAATTTTAGCTACCAGCCGCAAATTGGCCCTGATCAACTTGTGCAGGGCGTTCTGATCCCCCTGATGGATAAGCCGGGCAAGCTCCAGTTCTTCTTCAGCTTCCAAAAGCGGGTATGCCTTGATCTGATTAAAGTAAATCTGAAGAATGTCTTCCTGTTTCTCAGTGCTGGTCTTAACAGCGTTTTTCATAATTCCTCCACGGATTCCACTGCCATATATATAGCAATTTCCGTGCCAAGTCCTTCTATTTTTCAAATTATTATGTAATTCCTTTTGGGATAACGAATTAGCTTTATATGACCATGGTTTATCCCCGCGCTTTTTAGGGAAAAGTGTATACATTTTCATACTTATTTAAAGATGAACTGTATAGAAAATATAACAACTACATGATAATGTGGGAAAAGGCCATGATAGAATATGTAGTTTCTTCAAATATAGACGACCGTGTGTTGACCAAGGCGGCGCGGACTCTGGAAAATGGGGGGCTTGTCGCTTTGCCTACCGATACCAGTTGGAGTTTGGTCTGTTCGCTCAGGTCTCCGGCGGGTATAAAAAAACTGCGGGCGCTTTCCGGCGAGCGTGACGAACGGCATTTTACCCTGCTTTGTTCGGACATTTCCCAGTTTGGGGAATTGTGCGACATGGACAACAGCCGTTTCCGCTTAATCAGGCGTCTTTCGCCGGGGCCTTATGTGTTTATTTTGAAGACGCTTTTGGGAACCGAAAAAGCCCTTGACATCCGCCGCCGCGAGACCGGCGTAAGGATTCCCGATCATCCCGTTCCCCTTGCCCTGATGAAAACCCTGCAACACCCCTTGTATTCAATAACCGCCAAAAAATCCATGCAGGAAGGGGCCGAGTTGATAACTGCCGCTGATGACGAAGAAACAGAACTGCCCTCGATTCCCGAAGAAGACCTTTTTGAAGGGGGCTGGGAACTTGACGGAATTGACGGTCTGGATTTGGTTTTGGACGACGGCGAGGAACGCGAGCGAATTTTTTCCACGATTCTGGACGTATCCGGCGAAGATATTAAACTGCTCCGCCAGGGCGCGGGTAACTGGCCGGTATAGGAAATATAATGATAAAATACATTATAAAAAAAATTTCAATGATTTGCTTAATATTTTTGTTTGCCTTTCTTGTTTCTTGCGTTACAAAAAGTACAAATAATGTTTTGGAATATGATTTTTATTTTGAATTAAAAGATGAAGGTGTATATGTAATTAACGAGCTTTTTAATCTGGAATTTATTAATAATGAAAATATTACCCTGGAAAGAATATATGGTAATTTATTATTTTTTAGACATAGAACGGAATATACATGGCTGATCTATAATTATATCACAAAAAATACTATGGATATATCAATGAGTTATATACATTCGCTGGCGTTTGTTTCAGAAAATGAGATTAAAATAACAGGGAATAGTATTTCAAATTTGAAAAAAGAAGATGAAATTATTATCAAATTTCCACATGATGAAAAAATAAATAAAATTATTGACTTTAATCAGAATGACAACAGAAATTTTTTCTATTATAGCGTGTATGATAATTATGATTTTATTGAAAAGGGATATAATTTCGTAGAAATGTATAATAAAATAATATGTATTAATTTAAATAAAACCACATCATTATATGAGCCAGTATTGGAAGTGTCATACGATAATTTTCACAATATTTATTTTTTATGTGTTTATACAGGTAGTGGGAAAGAATAATATTCAAGGGTTGGAGGACTGCAAAAAACCGCAAGCGTTTCGGCTCGCCACAGGCACACCCGCAACGCCCCCTATGCCATGAAGACCCTTGTCAAAAGCAGCCAATTGTGTTACCTTAACCAATGGGAGAGGTAATGCTGAAAGGACGATCCCTGATAGAGCCGGGCGACTTTACTCTTGAGGAAACGGACAGTTTGTTCGCTTTGGCGGAAAAAATCGAAATCGATGAAAAATATATGCGGGATAGCTGCCGGGGAAAACTGCTGGCAACGCTGTTTTTTGAGCCAAGTACCAGAACCCGCCTGAGTTTTGAGGCGGCAATGCTGCGCCTGGGGGGAAGCTGTCTGGGTTTTGCCGATCCCGGTTCAAGTTCCGCGGCGAAGGGCGAGAGCCTTGCCGACACGGTGCGCATGGCGGCAAGTTATGCCGACGCTATTGTTATGCGCAATCCAAAGGAAGGCGCCGCGCTGCTGGCGTCCCGTTATTCGCCGGTTCCGGTGGTTAACGCCGGAGACGGCGGGCATCACCATCCCACCCAGACGCTGACCGATCTGCTGACCATCAGGCGGCTGCGGGGGGACGTAAAAAACCTTACCGTTGGTTTTTGCGGCGATTTAAAATTCGGGCGTACCGTTCATTCACTGGCAAAGGCGCTGGCAAGTTACGAAAAAATCAGCATAATATTTATTTCGCCGGAAGAATTGGTCGTTCCTGATTACATTTCCCTTTATCTGCAAAAAAAGGGTGTTGAATTCAGGGAAACCCGGAGTCTTGAAGAAGCCATGCCCCAGCTTGATGTGTTGTACATGACACGGGTACAGCGGGAACGTTTTTTCAACGAAGAAGATTATATCCGCCTGAAAGACACCTATGTTCTCAATATGGAAAGAATGGCTTTGGGGAAAGACAATCTTATCGTTCTGCACCCCCTGCCCCGCGTCAACGAGATTGCCGTCGAGGTGGACAGCGATCCCAGGGCGGCTTACTTCAAGCAGGCAAAATACGGAATGTATGTGCGTATGGCGCTGTTGGCGTCCATATTGGGGGTATCGTAATGCTTAATATTGATAAAATAAGAAACGGCATTGTTATTGACCACATCAGGGCGGGACAGGGCATTCGTATTTTTAACTGGCTTGGCCTTGATAAAGCGCCGTATACCGTCGCTTTTGTGGTGAACGCCAATTCAAAGATAATGGGTAAAAAAGATGTTATCAAAATTGATAATACCATTACCATCAATTTTAACCTTCTGGGATTAATTGATCCCAATATTACCGTAAATATTATTGAAGAACAGAATGTTACCGAAAAAATAAAACTTCAGCTTCCGGAAAAGGTTGAAAATGTTTTAATCTGCAAAAACCCCCGCTGTATTACGTCTACCGAAAAATATATTCCCCATATTTTTCATCTTGAAAATTCCCGTCTGCAAACCTACCGCTGTGAATACTGCGATGAAATACGTTCGGCTGAGGATTTCAGGGAATTGGGAGTCAGAGGATAAATTGCGGCGGATTATTCTGAAAAATTTCAGGATCGTTGACGCCGACGCTGATTTTTTTGGTTCGCTTATTATTGAAAATGGTATCATTAAAAAAATTATTACTGACACTGAAAATATTTCCGATGTAGATATGACGATTGATGGCCGCGCCTTTGCCCCTTCCGCGGTACTCATGCCCGCGTTTGTTGATCTTCACGCCCATTTTCGCGAACCCGGCTTTCCTGAAAAAGAGACGCTGGAATCCGCGTCCCTCGCGGCGGCCGCGGGGGGCTTTGCGACAGTCGTCTGTATGGCAAATACCAACCCGGTAACTGACACGGTTGAAAAAGCCCGCGCCCTGAAAACCCGTAGCGACACGCTTGGTTTGATTGACTTATATCCGGTTTTATCGCTGACCAAAAATATGGAAGGCCGGGAACTTTCGGGGGTTAAGGATTTACCTGCCGCTGAAATTTTAATGCTTTCCGAAGACGGCAAAGATGTGGCTGATGACAACTTGTTTCTTGCCGCGATGGGGGAAGCGAAACGGCTGGGGCTTCCCGTTTCCTGTCACTGTGATCTTGGCGGGGAAAATGACGCGGTACGCCGCGCCATTGAACTGGGTAAAAAAGCGGGCTGTCATGTTCACATTGCCCATGTTTCAACCAAAGAGGCGGCGGAATTGATTCGCGCCGCGAAAGAAAATCTGCCCGCTGGTTGTGTCCTGACTTGCGAGGCAACGCCCCACCACATTGGCGCGACAGAAGAGGACGCGCGGCGCATGGGGGATAAAAGTTTTGGGCGGGTAAATCCCCCGCTGCGTTCCGAGGCTGACCGTCAGGCGATTATCGCCGCGATTAATGACGGGACCATTGACGCTATCGCCACCGACCACGCGCCGCACAGCGAAGCGGACAAGGCCGCCGGTTCTCCCGGTTTTACCGGACTGGAAACCGCGTTTGCCGCCTGCCTGTCGCGTTTAACCCATGAAATGACACCTAACAAGGAATTACAGCGGCTTTCCGCGCTGATGAGCGAAAATCCGGCGCGCGTTCTCGGTCTGAAGGACAGGGGCGGCATAGCGGCGGGGCTGCGGGCCGATCTTGTCATTGTTGATATTCAGGCGCGCGATAAAATAAATCCGGCGCGATTCAAGTCACGGGGAAAATGCAGCCCCTTTGCGGATAGGGAATTGCGGGGTAAGATTATTATGACGCTTAACGCGGGAAAAATTGTTTATATGGAGAATGAAATTGTTTAATATCGACAAACTTTTTGAGGCTGTTGCCGCGAAGGGCCATGTATGCGTGGGCCTTGATACCGCGGCGGACTATGTTCCTCCCGCCGAACGGCGG
>Ga0268262_10005455_pt1 | contig 12618 bp, 12 predicted proteins | sample TergutNc150P3_FD_190354 | JGI IMG/M metagenome (GOLD analysis project Ga0268262, IMG submission 190354) | Nasutitermes corniger P3 segment gut microbial community from laboratory colony in Florida, USA - Nc150 P3 (SPAdes) (version 2) | ecosystem: Host-associated > Arthropoda: Insects >... | reverse complement strand
GGACGCGTCGCGGCATCTGTTGGGTGTAATCAACGATATTCTGGATATGTCCAAAATTGAAGCCAACAAGTTTGAACTTTCGCCGGTAAAATTTAATTTTGAAAAGATGATCCAGTCGGCGGTCAATGTCATTAACTTCCGTGTAGACGAAAAACACCAGAAATTCGCGGTACACATTGATAAAAAAATTCCAAAAAATCTCATTGCTGATGATCAGCGGCTGATACAGGTCATTACCAACCTGCTGGGAAACGCGGTCAAATTCACGCCCGAACACGGCTCTATCGATCTTGACGCGCGGTTTGCAGGGGAAAAAGACGATCTGTGTACCATAGAGATTACGGTAAGCGACACGGGGATCGGCATCAGCCCTGAACAGCAGGAAAATTTATTTGACTCTTTTCAGCAGGCGGAGATCACCACAACGCGGCGGTTTGGGGGAACCGGCCTGGGCCTGGCGATTTCCAAAAGCATTGTTGAAATGATGGGCGGGACAATCCGGGTAAAATCCGAGCAGGGGAAGGGTTCGACTTTCATCTTTACGGTACAGGCTAAGAAGAGCGTCCAGGCAAATGATGTGATAAACGTCCCTCCGGAGGCGGAGCAAAATGTGAAAGAGGGGGAGACGGATCTTGACAGCCTCTTTGCGGGACGGCGCATACTGTTGGCCGAGGACGTGGAGATAAACCGCGAGATAGTGCTGGCTCTGCTTGAACCGACGCGGTTGGAGATAGACTGCGCCGAAAACGGGGCGGAAGCGGTGCGTAAATTCAGCGAAGCGCCGGATGGGTACGATTTAATTTTCATGGACATACAGATGCCCGAAATGGACGGCTATGAGGCAACACGGCGTATCAGGGATCTGGAAGCGGAACGCAATGCCGGAGCGGAGTCCCCGAAGGGAGTTCCGATAATTGCCATGACCGCTAACGTATTCAGGGAAGACATTGAAAAGTGTATAGAGACCGGGATGAACGACCATGTGGGAAAACCGCTGAATTTTGACGAGGTTCTGGAAAAACTAAAGAGCTATCTGACTTAATGTAATTCTGGGACTAGCGTCCTCTTGCTAATGTCGCAATGAAAATGTAATGTAAAGTAGTGTCTATCCACAAAGTGGACAGACATTGGCGACACTAGCTCACGTGGATAGAGCAGCTGCCTTCTAAGCAGCAGGTAGGGGGTTCGAGTCCCTCGTGTCGCATATGGTAACATTAGAAGAAAACGAAGAAGCAGGAAGGTTTATAACTTATAAAACCACGGGCACCTGTTCCACAGAAATTAACTTTCAACTGCGGGATGGCAAGGTTCATTCGGTCTCTTTTGAGAATGGCTGCGACGGCAACCTGAAAGCGCTGGGTATACTTACCGAAGGCATGGACGCCAATGAACTTGTCAAGAAACTGAAAGGACTGCGCTGCGGCGGGAAGAAAACATCCTGCGGCGATCAACTGGCTACCGCCGTTGCCCATGCCCTTAAACAAGCCAAATGAGGCTGCTTTTTCACTGCTGCTGCGCCCCCTGTTCAATCGCAAGCGTTGAAAGCCTCGTTGCCGAGCGTATTAAGCCGACGCTGTTCTGGTACAATCCCAATATTCACCCCTTAACCGAATACAACAGCCGTCGTGACGCCCTGGCTCAATTTTCCTCCGATAAAAAACTGCCTCTGGTAATGATTGATGAATACGGACTGGATTTTTTTCTGCGGAGCATTGGCTCCGAGACGGGAATGTCCGGACGCTGCGGGATATGCTACCGTCTGCGATTGGAAAGGACGGCTGCCTTCGCGGCGGAACACGGCTTTGACGCTTTTAGCACGAGCCTGTTGATCAGCCCTTACCAGCAGCATGAAACAATACAACGTCTTGGCGAGGAGCTTGCGGCGCAATACGGCGTTACTTTTCTATACAGGGATTTCCGGCCCCTTTTCAGAAAAGGCCAGGCCGCTGCCCGCGCCCTTGGCCTGTATATGCAAAAATACTGCGGCTGCGTTTTTTCCGAAAAAGAAAGATATGAAAAAACCCCGGTCCCCAGTCCCCGGTCCCTGGTCCCTGACTTCTTCCAACGACTCGCTCTGCTTACCGGCCCTGATGTACTGGATAAATTAAGACAAACCAATGTGCTAATCTTTGGCGTGGGCGGAGTGGGAAGCTGGTGCGCGGAAGCTCTGGTTCGCTCAGGCATAGGAAAAATCGGCATTGTGGATTTCGATACAGTAAACGCTTCGAATATAAACCGCCAGGTTCAGGCTACAAGCAGTACTATCGGGCTCTCAAAGGTTGAAGTCCTGAAACAGCGTTTACTGGAAATCAACCCGGACTGTGAAGTGTCCGTTTGGGCAAAAAATTTCTCCCGTGAAACCGCCGCCGAATTCGGCATAGATAAAGCGGACTACGCCATTGACGCCATTGACACATTTCCCCATAAACTTGATTTGATTGAATTCTTTTTCAACGCGGGAGTTACCTTTTTTTCATCAATGGGCATGGCGCTCAAAATCGATCCTACCCGCATAAAAACCGGCAGTATATGGGAATCCAGGGGCTGTGCGCTTGCAAGGCTGGTACGGCAGGGCCTGCGTAAGCGGGGCTTTAACGGCAATTTTACCGTGGTGTACAGCGACGAGCCGCCAATTAACACCGGACAGAATCCTTCAGGGCAAAGCATAGACAAAGGCGACATGGCAGGCAAGAAAAGAATAAACGGCAGTTGCGTCACCGTTACCGCTCCGGCCGGAATGGCACTGGCAAGCCTCGTGTTACGCGACATTTCGTACCAAGTCACACCGTGCCTTGGTACGGCGGACTAAAGTCCGATGGACTTTTAGTCCAAGGAGAAACGATGAGCCACAGGTTTATACGAAGGACAAGCCCGACAGCCGTTATACAGAAATTAGCAATAAAAGCCGTACTGGAACGGAAACTGATCTGCGAAGGCGACAGGATACTCATAGCGGTATCTGGCGGCAAAGATTCGACCGTGCTTGCCTGGGCGCTTTCTTCGATACGCCCTGCTGTAAAGGCAAACTACGAACTGTCCGCGATTCACATTTCCACTGATTTTTGCTCCTGTTGTAAAAAGCCGGTGCTTTCACAGCGGCTTGAAGAATGGGGCATACCCTTCAACGATCTCTTTGTTCCCGTCATCGGTAGGCTGAAAGAAGGCGAAAAAATGAACTGCTACTGGTGTTCCACCCAGCGCCGCGCCGAACTGCTAAAGTACGCCGTGGAAAACGGCTTTAACAAAATCGCCCTGGGTCATCATCTTGACGACATTATCGAAACCTTTTTTATGAACCTTTGCGCCAAATCCGAAATCAGCGCCATGCCTATTCTGCTCAAGTACCGCAAATTCCCTGTCAGCCTTATCCGCCCGCTTGCATACATTGAGGAAAGGCAGGTAATCGAATATGCCGACGCGCAGAACATCCTAAAGGCGGCCTGCACCTGTCCCTACGGGATCAACTCCAAACGCCGCGATATGCGCCAGCGAATAGCGGCATTGACCAACAATTCGGGCGCGGTAAAGCGGCGCATACTCAAGGCATTGTCTAATGGCAAACAGGATTATTTAGTTGAGTAAAAACCTTCAAGCCCTATTAGAATAACCCCGAAATCCTTCCGCTGCCGTCCACATCTATTTTTTCTGCGGCGGGAACCGGAGGCAAACCGGGCATGGTCATTATTTCGCCGGTAAGGGCGACGATAAAACCCGCGCCAGCCGAAATTTTGACGTTACGCACAGTCAGCGTCCAGCCCTTTGGAGCGCCTAATAGGGATGGATCGTCGGAGAAGCTGTATTGGGTTTTCGCCATGCAGACCGGAACTTTGTCAAAACCGAGCTTTTCAATTTGTTCAATTTGCTTTTGCGCGTTGGGAAGTATCGTTACGCCGTCCGCATGGTAAATCTTCCTTGCAATCGCCTCGATTTTTTCCCGTACCGGAAGATTAATATCGTAGGCAAATTCAAAATTGTTTGGCTGTTCGCAGGCCCGCACGACTTCCTTTGCAAGTTTTTCGCCGCCTTCGCCGCCTTTTGCCCAAACTTCGGAAAGGGCGATGTTTACGCCCAATGCCCTGCACTTAGCCTCAACCAGATCAAGCTCGGCCTTTGTGTCTTTGGGGAAAGCGTTAATCGCAACTACAGCCGGCAGCTTGTATACTCCGGTGATGTTCTCAATGTGCTGAAGCAGATTCGGCAGTCCAGCTTCCAGCGCGGCAAGGTTTTCCTTTTCCAGATCTTGTTTTTTTACGCCGCCGTGGGACTTGAGCGCACGGATAGTGGCTACGATGATAACAGCCGAGGGTTTAAACCCGCCCAAACGGCATTTTATATCAAGAAATTTTTCCGCGCCCAGATCCGCGCCAAAGCCCGCTTCGGTAACAACATAATCCGCGCATTGCAGCGCCAGCCTCGTCGCCATTACGGAATTGCAGCCGTGGGCGATATTTGCAAAGGGGCCGCCGTGGACAAAAGCGGGCGTACCTTCCAGAGTTTGCACCAGGTTCGGTTTTAGCGCGTCCTTGAGCAGTGCCGCCATCGCCCCCTGCGCGTTAAGCTGAGCCGCAGTAACGGGCTTTTCGCTGCCGTCGCTTTGCTTGCCATAAGTGTAACCCACGATGATCCGCCCCAGCCGAGCCTTGAGGTCGTCAATGCCCGATGAAAGGCATAATATCGCCATAATTTCAGACGCCACGGTTATATCATAGCCGTCTTCGCGGGCGATGCCGTTTGCCTTTCCGCCAAGGCCGTCAACGATAAAACGGAGCTGGCGGTCATTCATGTCCACGCATCTCCTCCATGTAATTTTACGGGGATCTATGTTGAGGCTGTTGCCCTGATAAATGTGGTTGTCTATCAAGGCGGCAAGAAGATTGTTTGCCGCGCCAATGGCATGGAAGTCGCCGGTAAAATGGAGGTTGATGTCCTCCATTGGGATAATTTGCGCCCAGCCGCCGCCTGCCGCGCCGCCCTTTACGCCAAAGACCGGCCCCAGCGAAGGCTCTCTCAGCGCGACCATCACTTTTTTCCCAATTCTCGAAAGCCCGTCGGCAACGCCGACCGTCGTGGTAGTCTTGCCCTCTCCCGCCGGGGTTGGTGTTATGGCTGTCACCAGAATTAACTTACCTTCTTTAGAAGGCACGTCTTCCTGTTTTTTCCGGAGAAAGTTATAGTTAACCTTTGCCTTGTATTTCCCGTAATGCTCGATATACTCATCCGGTATGCCGGCTTTTTCCGCGATCTTGTCGATGTGGAGCGCATGCTCCGGGTACACTGCCTGCGCGATTTCTATATCAGAACCCGCGAATCTTTTGATTTCCGTCATATATTCCCCTTGAGTTATTGTAGGGATGCGCCGTGAAAAGTCAAGGGCTCGCTTTTTCTGTCTGTTTAGACATTTTTTATCGTTTTTCCTTAACAATTTACTGTTCTCAGGTGTTACATTCGATGAAATCTATACATTTTACATGGATTTGGGATATACTATTGATATTAAGATACCGGAAATACTTATGAAAGTACGTTTTTTTGCAATGACCGTTTTTTTATTTTCTGTTTTGGCATTCTTGGCCTGTAGTTCAAATCCGGTCGTAAAGCGCGTCGATTCCGGAAGACAGATAGATTTAAGCGGTTATTGGAATGATACGGATGTAAAGATTGTCTGCGAGGCTCTTATCAAAGATTGCCTTAATTCGCCGGGGGTTGCTCAGGCGATTAGGGCAAAGGCCGGTAATTTACCGGGCGGTAAAACGCCTGTGGTGCTTGTAGGCAGATTTAGAAACGAAAGCGACGAGCATATTGATACCAGCATAATTTCCAATACCATGGAAGTGACAATTTTTAACAGCGGCAGACTGGATTTTGTCGCCGGAGGCAGCACAAGGGATGAGATCCGCGCTGAAAGGCAGGATCAGCAGAGCAATGCCAGTGAAGCCACCGCCTCGGCATTGGCCAAAGAAACCGGCGCGGACTTCCTGCTCACCGGCGCGGTAAGGACCATTATTGACAGGGCCGGTAATACGACCGTCAGAACATACTTTGTTAACGCCGAATTGTCAGATATTGAAACGAATCAGCGTATGTGGATGGGTCAGAACAGCGATATAAAAAAACTAATAACAAGGTCTAAAACGAAATTATAATGACGAAAAAATTACGCCTAATTATAAATTATACATATTTCCTTTTCCTGTCCGCGATTATCTTTTCCTGCGCCGGTTCTCCGAAGGCCCGGACGCCGCCTCTCTGGGTGACAGATACCGAAAAGGCGTACCCTGACAGGGATTGGCTGATTGTGGTTGAGGCTGAACAGGACGCGAAACTTGCCGAAAGGGCCGCCGTGACAAGACTAGCCCAGGTTTTCCGGGTTGATTTAGTTTCGGTTACCAACGCCAACCGCCAATTTGCCGAGACAATAAGCAGCGTAAAAGGGAAAAGCAGCCTTATTACATCGCAAAGCCAGGATATTGCCCAGGAACTTGTCAGCACCTCCGCAGTTTCAGGGCTTATCGGACTGCAGGTTGAATCGTGGGCAAACCCCCAGGGCCGTTCCTATGCCAATGCCCGCATGAACCGAGCGGAGAGTTCGGCGCGTTATTCGGCAATGATACGCGAGAATGAAAAGGTTATCGGCGGATTGCAGGAAGAAGCGGAGCGAAAACCGCAGACTTTTGAAGCCTTCCAGGCGCTGAACCTTGCCTATAGTTTTGCGACGGTAACGGATAATTTCCACAGTTTGCTTACGGTGCTTGATCCGTCCGCCGTTTCCAGACGGCCTTCCTACGGCAACGCCGAAGCGGTGAAAAGCCTGGCCCAGAGCGCCGGACGGTCAATTGTTATCACTGTAAGGGTTAACGGCGACAATAGCGGCAGAATCGAGAAGGCGTTTACGGAGAGCCTTAACTCGCGGGGTTTCAGAACCAGCGCCATGGGAGATAACTCCTATGTGCTTACGGCCTCGTTTCAGCTTGAGGATGTAGACCTTGCGAATCCCAACAACTATAAATATGCTAGGTACATTCTAAACTATTCACTTAAAAACAAGGACGGCGCGGAACTCCTTTCTTCTTCCAACAATGGACGGGAAGGCCATCTCACCGTGTCAGAAGCCAGACAGCGGGCAATCCGCGCCGCCGAGCAGGATATAGCTTCAACCGGTTTTGCTGTAAATTTTGACGCGTATTTTGCGTCATTATAATAAATTTTTTAAGGAGGCAGAAAATGAAATCTGTCAAAGTATTTGCGCCAAAAGCATTGCTTATAGCGGCGTTAATGGTAATTGTTGTTTTTGTCGGCTGTAACACTTCAGGTAAACCCGCGCCCAGCATCAAACTGGAGACCACGGCCAAAGTCGAAACAATCGAGCATAAAGGGAGCGCCCTTGGCATAAAAGACATACCGCCCTGGCTGTCGACGTTTATTCAGCGCAACGGAACCCGTTCCGTCGAGGAGCTCTCCGATTATAAGGGCAAGTATGTAATTATAGGCGAGGCGAACGGAGCCGGATTACAACAGGCGGAGACCTGGGCCAAGAATTTTGACGCCCAGCAGCAGATTGGCGCCACCATCGAATCCCGTGTGGCATCGGTGTTTAAAGCCCATGAAAATCTGCTTCCCGGCGATGCTGACGCGAAACGCAAATACGACAATGCGATTAACACATTGGTAAGGGCCACATACACCGGAGCTAAACAGGAAGCCGACTGGTGGCTGCATCAGAAAATTACCGAAAAAGGTAAAAAAGAGCCTGAAACAAGGTATACTTCTTACGTTTTATACACCATCGACAAGACAGTTTTAGACCAGCAGATAAGGGACCAGATCATAAAAATAAAGAACAACGAAAGTCCGGAACTGAGCGCGGCTTTTGACGCTGTTACAAAGCAACTGCTGGAGAGAGGGCTGGAGTGGGAATAACACCCCTTATTCGCCGTTTTGTTCCGCTTCACCTGGGCTGAACAGATAGAGATCCGGAAGTTTAAAGGTTCTGTTCGTAAAGTAGGATGGCTCGGACTGGAAGGTACTGACAGTGGGTATCTTGAAGAAGCTGGTTAAGGTATCGTACCTGTCGGATTCTATAACTATCGAATACTCGAAGATTTGATGCATGTCTACCATTGCGGCGGGCACCGGGGCAGGCCAGAATGTAAATGCTCCCGGGGTATTTGCAACCAGGGTATACGGGTTCTGCCAGTTCGTGTTCCGCATGGGAACCAACTCGTTGTTCCAGTATAGTTTTACTGTAACCCCGGAAACAGGGGCAAAGGTTTCGCCGTCAAAGAGCCTCCCCACGATGGTGGGAATATCAAAAGAAAGTTTCCTTACTATGTCTTCGGGTAAGGTACTATCGTGATTAGAGGTTGGGCGCAGATTATGATTAACCTGCTGCAGTCCCTTGTAAGCCAGGGCGGTAATGTCGGCGTGCGCCTGATGCCGTTCCGAACCGTCCCGTTCAACGCGGGTAAGGCCCCTGTTGGAAACGATGTACCTCGGCTCAATGCGGTTAAGCGTATAACAAATCGTATCCAGTTTACATTGTTCACAAAGACACAATTTATCCGGGTTACCTTGTTTTTTTACAGCTTCAAAAATATCCTGCACTGCCTGGATTACATTGTCTTCTGAAATATTATGTATATCCATAACAAAACCTCCCATGTTTATTTACCAGGAACGTAATCATAACTCCCCTGTATTAAGTATAGCAGATAGTTCCGGTAATGTCTCTACTTTTTCGTAAAAATCCGGATTAATAAATATCCTGATCGTATACAGTGTTTTTACAAAGGAATTCAGCGTTGTTGTCTTGAAAGCGCTGGAACTGTCCGCAAAGGTGCTGTTTTCGTCCAGCACAAAAAGGCCTGTCTCAAATGAGACCGGCTCAGGCACATCAATGATAAGGTCGTTATCGCCAAGCGGGACGCCGGCGCGGCGGAATTCCCCGGTAAGCCGGTCCTCGTGGAATGACCTTTTTGCAATGTCCTTCAAATGGGCGTGATCCTGTTGGTAAAAAGGGATTTCCGCGGCTGTGAAATAGAGCTTGCCGTTCCATACCGCCTGCGCAAGCCCCCTGCCGGGTTTTTTCTCTTTCAACAGGAAAAACAGGCTCTGATCGTCAAGATTGTACAGCTCTTCACCGGCTATTACCCCTTTTTCCATGCCTTCAAGCAGGGCTTTTTTGATCATGGAAGTAGCGGATCGTACCTGCCGGTGCCAGTAAACCGTCCGGTACATCAGATATTTCGCGAAAAGTATCGCTTCCACATTGGGGATCAGCCTGGAATCGATGTCGGTTCCTCTGTTAAGGTCAGGGATGAGGCGTGAAAGAATGAAATCAACGTCCTGCACCCCGTAAGGGACGCCGCAGTACCGGGCGTCGCGGTTCAAATAATCCAGTTTGTCCGGATCAAGGCAGCCGGACAGGAGTTTCCGGTAAAATAACAGCTCTTTATCCACAGCAGAAAGCTCCTTGTCCACTATCGCCGCTGTCAGCGCGGGGTCAGCGCCGCAGGCGGCAACCAGGCTTTTTATTGGCTGTGAAAGGATTATTTCTCCGGTAAGCGATTCATGCGAGCGCAGGGGCAGTTCTTTTAGCGAATGGGTAAAGGGAAAATGGCCAAGGTCATGAAGCAGGCAGGCGCAGAGGAAGGCCATTACCCCTTCCCGGCTGACCCAGCCCGCCGCGCCGCGTTCCACAAGGTTTAGCAGGAGCCGGCGCCCCAGGTGATAGACCCCGATTGAGTGGCTGGCGCGGGTATGGGTCGCGCCAGGATATATCTGGTGCACCGGGCCAAGCTGTAAAATACGGTGCAGCCGCATGAAGGGCGGAGATTCGGCAAGCGCGGCAAGTTCCGGGGTGAAATACACATGCCCCCAAAGGACATCCCTTACAGGGCATGAAAACCCTTCGCTTAATGCTGACAAGATTGAAGCCATAGCTGCCGATTATTATAGAATAAACCGTAAAAATATACTATTCTTAAATATGTGGAGTATAGATTTAGAAACACGGTTTTTGTCCTGTTATTTATTTTTTCGATAAGTCCCGCCTTTTCCCAGACCGGTGAGCTTCTTCAACGCGGCTCGATTCCCCAGGAGTTGCTGCGCCCCCGCAGGGAGGAGGCTCCGCGCTATCCGGTAGACACTGTTATCGGGCCTATTGGGCAGGGCAGTGCGCCTACGGAAGCTTATGGATTAGCCAGAAGAGTCGCCGCCGCGCTGCTTGCGGGCAACATGAACGCGTCTGTTCTTTCCTCTGTAAATAAAGTATTTCTTGAAGGCTGTATGAGCATGCTGAATGTTGTAAACCCCCGTTTCTTTCGCCTGGGCGGAGGACGCGAGGAGCCGGACGGCTCTGTTTCCTTTTTAGTGCGGTTTGCCGGAAGGGAACAGGGCATAACCGGGGAATTATATATCCGGTCTGAGGAGCGTAGAACCGCCCCCCTGCCCCAGCCTGTAACAGAAGGCGGGGAAGAAACAGAACAAGCACCGCCGACCCGTGCCCCGATTGTTCAAAAAATCTGGATCTTTGAGGATCTGATTCTGGACTCTCCCCGCAGCCGCGAAGAAGAAATCATTGAAAGCCGCCAGCGTTACGATTTTTCACCCTACGAAAGGTTCTTTTAGCGCTGGGCCTGGTGGTGGCTCTTATCCTTAACCTTCTCCTTTTCCTTGATAATTTTTGATTCAAGTTTGTCTATCATTTTGTCTATAGCGGGGGTAAGTTCAAAATCATTCTCTTTTACGTGGATTGAAACTCCCCAGCGGAAATTTACAGTAGCCTCCGCTTCAAAATCTTTTTCCTTTTTGATGGTGACGAGGAGATCCACAATCATGTTTTCAGCGTTGTGAATACGCTCAATTTTTTTGTTGAGGTACTCTTTTGCGTCTTCGTGCATGGTAAAATGCACAGCCTTGATGTCTGTATTCATATTTTCCTCCTGTATATATTTCCCGCGCTTACCGGCGGGAGTATGATGAACCTAAATCAAGCTCTTTGCGGTATTTTGCGACAGTCCTGCGGGCAAGCGGTATACCCCGCTGCGCCAGCAATTCCGTAATATCCAAATCCGAAAGATTCTTTTCTTCGGCCTTGACAATTTCCTGTATAATGGCCTTGACTCCTCCTTTTGAAAAATGGGAACCCCCGGAGCCGGTTCCGCTTATCGAATTGGTAAAAAAGTAACGCAGTTCAAATATCCCCCATTCGGTCTGCATGTATTTGCCGTTTGCCGCCCTGGATACCGTCGCTTCGTGGACGCCCAGCCTGGAGGCAATGTCGCCCAGGGTCAGGGGGACAAGGTGTTGGGGGCCTTTTTGAAAGAAAGTCCTCTGGAATTCCAACAGCGCCTGGCTTACCAGCATCAGCGTGCGGTTCCGCATGGCAAGCGAATTAATAAAAATACGCGCCTCCCTGATGTTTTTACGGGCAAATTCCCTTGCTTTAACACGGGCGGAATCCATTTCGCTGTTTTTACGGTTTCCCGGCTCAAGTTCTTTGAAGAAGGGGCTGATCCCCAAAACGGGGATCACCTCGTTATTAAGAATGATGACAAAATCCCCCGTCTCCGAGTTTGGATCCCTGGCAATCTGTATATCGGGAATAACAAAACGGACTTCGGTTGCGGCAAAACGCCTGCCGGGAAAGGGAGAAAGTTTTTTCATCAGTTTATAGCAGGCGCGCGCCTCGTCTTCGCCGCAGTTCATTTTTTTCGCCGCCGCGGAAAATTTTCCTTTCTCTAACAGATCAAGGTGATCCAGGGAACATTCAACACAGTCAGGGGCATCGCGGAGCAGGGAAATTTGCGCTTTCAGCGATTCTTTGTAATTAGCGGCGCAGCAGCCCACAGGGTCAAAGGTCTGGACAAGGCGAATTGCTTCATCCAGTCGGGGCGGCGGAACAACCGGAAAAGAATCGCTTTCTTTAAAAAGCGTTTCAGGAGGCTCTTTATGAAAACCGTCATCGTCAAGGTTTTGTATCAGTATGGCGGCGACAGACCTGAGTTCGTCGTCAATCGGCTCAAGCTGAAGCTGCCACAAAAGGTGCTGCTGGAGCGTCTCCGGCCTTGTAAGTGCGCCTTCCATGAAACGGCGGTGCTCGTCCGAAGCGGCAGCCCCTGCCGAACCGCTGTATATAAAGCCGGAATCGGAACTTGTCTCAAAGTATTCTTCAATTTCCTTCTGCTGAGGTTCATCCTCGTTCAAAGAGACCGTGCTGCGGTCATCCACGACCTCCAGGGCAGGGTTCTTTTCGAGTTCCTCTTCAATTTTTTCCCTGAGATCAACCAGCGGCAGTTCCATCAGCTTAAGGGACTGATACACCTGCGGGTTCATTTTTACGCCGAACTGCTGCTTTTGGACGAAAGAAGCCTGCATATATATATAATAACCCCATTAGGGGGCATTTGTCGAGAAAAATCTTGTCAAATGCCCAACTGCTCCCTGATTATTTTGCTTAGTGAGTTTTCGTTTACTTTGACGATGTCTTTCTCGCGGTTATAGCTTTCTACCGAGTCAGAAGCGTGGGCAGTATTGACCATCACGTTTGATCCGAATTCACGGCGTACCGTGCCCTCCGGAGCCTTGAGAGGGTCTGTGGGGCCAAGCACGTCGCGGATT
>Ga0268262_10005454_pt1 | contig 12620 bp, 10 predicted proteins | sample TergutNc150P3_FD_190354 | JGI IMG/M metagenome (GOLD analysis project Ga0268262, IMG submission 190354) | Nasutitermes corniger P3 segment gut microbial community from laboratory colony in Florida, USA - Nc150 P3 (SPAdes) (version 2) | ecosystem: Host-associated > Arthropoda: Insects >... | reverse complement strand
GCGAGCAAAGCCTCAATGAAGAAAAAAGCTGAACGTAAAATGTATTCATTCCGGTTGCCTGTTTTTGTGGTGGATGGTTTGAAAAAGAAAGCCAAGGCACAGCGTAAGCCCTACCAAAGATTTGTGAACGAAGTTTTGGCAAAGGCAGCCACTTGAACAAAATAGAGAGAGTTAATCAGCAAACTTTCTCGCATTTCTAAACATCTGCAACCAATATCCATCCCCATTTTCAGGCTTTTTCCAAGTATTTTGAAGCATCCTGAACGCTCTTTCGGGGTGCGGCATCAAAATTAGACCCCTCCCATCTTCGCTTGTCAAGCCAGTTATACCCTGTGGGCTGCCGTTGGGATTAAGCGGATACATCTCCGTTGGCTCGTGGGAATTATCCACATAACAGACGGAAATCAGGTTTTTCTTTACGCTCATCTCCAGAGCGGCAGGGGTTTGGAACTCTGCCCTGCCCTCTCCGTGCGCAACGGGAACTGGAATTACAAAACCATCCATCCCCTCCAACAAAACCGCCGGGGACTTCTCAATTTTAATGCTCACAAAACGTGCCTCAAACCTCTCGGACAAATTTTGCTTAAATTTAGGCCAATGAGCAGCACCGGGTATAATGCTCTTCAAATTAGAGAGCATCTGGCAACCGTTGCAAACCCCCAGCGAAAAGGTATCTTTTCTCTCAAAGAATTTCTGAAAAATCTCCCTCGCTCTATCGTTGAACAAAATGCTCTTTGCCCATCCCTCTCCAGCACCCAAAACATCCCCATAGCTAAAACCACCGCAAGCAGCCAACCCGCTGAACTCAGTCAAGTCTGTTTTGCCGCTCAAAATATCGGTGGTGTGAACATCAACCGCTATAAAACCCGCCTTGTCAAAAGCCGCTGCCATCTCCACTTCGCCGTTAACGCCTTGCTCTCTAAGTATTGCTACGCGACGTCTTTTTAGTGGATAGTTGATAGTGGGTAGTTGATAGTACTCTCCACTAGCCACTAGCCACTCTCCACTAGCGTTTATACCCGCATCTTTTTCTCCGCACTTCCATCTGTATTCCTGTTCGGCACATTCGGGGTTGTCGCGGAGTTTTGCTATTTCGTAAGAGGTTCTACTCCAGATTTTGCGAAGCTCGGATAAGGATTCCCTGTAGCTTGATATGGTTAAGTGGAAATCATCGGACAGCTTGCCTATTTTTTTGAAAGGGAATAATTTGCAGGCATCTTCAAAATCACTTTCCTTGATTTGCAAAACCGCACCTAATTCTTCGTTGAAAAGGAATGGTATTTGCTCTTCAATTTCCAGTTTTACGCCAACGTGCCCGGCAAAAGCCATTTCCGCAACTGTTGCGAATAAACCGCCATCCGAGCGGTCGTGGTATGCCAAGATTTTGTCTTGGGAGTTTAGCGTTTGAATTGCTTTGAAAAATTGCTTCAGCAGTTCGGGGTCTGCATCTGGAGGCTCTCCGCCAAATTGGTTATATACCTCATCCGCTATAGAACCGCCCATTCTATTTTTGCCTTCACCCAAATCCGCTAGTATTAAAATTGTGTTTTCAACATTTTGAAGTTCGGGGCTTAAACTTTTGCACACATCTTCGCAAGGGGCAAATGCGCTCACTATCAAGGAAACCGGAGAGGTCACGGTTTTCTTTTTGCCCTCGCTTTCCCAACTCGCGCTCATACTCATAGAATCTTTGCCAACGGGAATTGCTATACCCAGCTTTGGGCAAAAATCCATACCAACCGCTTTCACAGCTTGGTATAAAGCCGCACCCTCGCCCTTTGTTGCCGGGTTTGCCATCCAGTTTGCGGAAAGGCAGATTTTTGAGATGTCGCTGATTTTTGCGGCGGCAATGTTTGTTATGGCTTCGGCAACCGCCATTCTCGCGGCAGCTCCAGAATTCAAAAGCGCAAGCGGAGTGCGTTCCCCAATGGAAAAAGCCTCGCCAGTTATGGAATTCAAAGTGCTGGTTGTAACAGCACAATCCGCAACGGGAACTTGCCACTTCCCCACCATCTGTTCACGCACAATCATACCTGTAACGGAACGGTCGCCTATTGTGATTAGAAAACCTTTGTCTGCTACTGCTGGGTGGGAGAGAACTCGTTGAGCGACTTCTCTTAGTTGATAGTTGATAGTTGATAGTGGATAGTACTCTCCACTATCAACTATCAACTCTCCACTATCTCTGCGCTTCATCTTCGGAGGATTACCCAGCAGCAAACTAATTGGTATATCTATGGGGTTGTTTTTAAAATGCGTGTCGCTCAAAACTAAATTCTGCTCTGCGATTGCCTCGCCCACCACGGCAAAAGGGCAACGCTCACGCTCGCAGAGTTCTTTGAACACAGGTAAACTCTCGGCGGAAATTGCAAGCACATAACGTTCCTGAGCTTCGTTGCACCATATCTCCAGCGGACTCATACCCTTTTCTTCGCTTTGAATGTCGCGTAGGCGAAATTTGCCGCCAAAGCCTGCATCTTTCACGAGTTCGGGCAAGGCATTTGAAAGGCCGCCTGCTCCTACGTCGTGGATGAACGCGATGGGATTTTTTTCTTCCAATGCCCAGCATCTGTCTATTACCTCTTGGCAACGCCGCTGCATTTCTGGGTTGCCACGCTGGACGCTCGCAAAATCCAAATCCTCGCCAGCACTGCCCGTTGCCATAGAGCTTGCCGCTCCGCCGCCAAGACCTATGAGCATAGCAGGGCCGCCCAAAACTATGAGCAAATCCCCTGCTTTCAATGAGCCTTTTTGTATATGGCTGTGTTTTATATTCCCAATTCCGCCTGCGAGCATTATGGGCTTGTGGTAGCCGCGAATTTCGCCGCCTACCTCTTGCTCAAAGGTTCTGAAATATCCGCATATATTTGGCCGCCCAAATTCGTTGTTGAAGGCCGCCGCTCCGAGCGGGCCGTCTATCATAATCTGCAACGGGGTTTCTATGCGAGATGGTTTTCCAAAATCCTTTTCCCACGGCTGAACATAGCCGGGTATTTTTAAATTTGAAACCGAAAATCCGCAAAGCCCTGCTTTTGGTTTTGAGCCTATGCCAGTTGCGCCTTCATCGCGTATCTCGCCGCCGCTGCCCGTTGCCGCTCCGGGGAACGGGCTGATTGCCGTTGGGTGGTTGTGGGTTTCCACCTTCATCAAGATATGCACAGGCTCTTTGTGGCAACTATATTCGTTGTTCTCCGGGCTTGCGTAAAAGCGTTCCGCTTCAAAGCCTTCCATCACAGCGGCGTTGTCTTTGTATGCGCTCAAAATGCCGCTTGGCGAGCATTTGTAGGTGTTTTTTATCATCTGGAACAGGGACAAATCCTGTTGCTCTCCGTTGATTTCCCACTCTGCATTGAATATTTTGTGGCGGCAGTGTTCGGAGTTTGCCTGTGCGAACATCATCAGTTCAACATCGCTTGGCTCGCGCCCCAGCTCGGCAAATTTTTCCTTTAAGTAATTTATCTCCTCTGCGGAGAGGGCAAGCCCCAGTTCTGAGTTCGCTTTTTCCAAATCGGTAATTCTGGTCAATGGCTTTGGTTCTTTGTGCGTGAACAGAGCGGCGAGTTCCTCTTTTGACTGGAAAATTTGCTGCGTCATTCTGTCAAAGAGCATCTCTTTTGGCGGCAAGCCTTGGGTAAAATTCCAAACCACTGCCCTTTCTATGCGAATAACAGCGTGCAGCCCGCAGATGTGGAGTATATCGGTTGCTTTTGAGCTCCAGGGGCTTATTGTGCCAGCACGGGGGGCAATGATTAAATTGCCCGCTTTTAGCGGGGCGGCAGCGAAGCTGCCGGGGTGTCTATCGCCGTATTCTAATAGTATTTCCAGTTTTTTTAGTTCTTCTGCTGTTAAGTCTCTTTGGGTTTCTGCTATGTGCAAATATTCTGCGCTTATGCCTTTAACCGGAAATTGCGAAAGCCGGAAATCAGAAACCGCAATTGAGCCACGTAGGAAAAGCATAGAGGAAATGTAGAAAACGCTTTACCACACTAAGCGAAGCAAGAACAAACAAACAACCGCATAAACACCAGCGGCAATGTCATCCAGCATAACGCCGTGGGCATTCAAAACTTTTTTGTCAAAGTAACTCGCAGGGAAAGGTTTTGCAATGTCAAAAATGCGAAATAGAACAAAAGACGGCAAAGCTATGTAAAGCCACCAGTCGCTAGGGGCGGGCAATTCTGTAGCAGAAAAATATATCAGAGGGATGAGCTGCCCGGCAACCTCGTCTATCACAATTATAGAAGGGTCGTGGCTTGTGTATTTCAGAACCTCTTTGCTCGCCAAAGTTCCCAGCACATAAACCAAAGCAAAAAACATAAGCATAGCTGGCAAGCCACCGCAATAATATGTAAGCACATAAGCAAAGGGAAGGGTTGCCAAAGAGCCTGCTGTTCCGCTCGCCACAGGGCAATAGCCAACGCCAAAGAATGTGGCTATTGTGTACGCTAATTTTCTATTCATTAAATCTCTATTTTCAACTCTTCAATTTCTGTTTTCAATTTTTTCCATATCTCGGCAAAAGGAAGGCCTTTGTAAATTGAGTATGCAAAAGATTCTTCCATTGTTTGCTGCAAAGTTCCTTTTGGCGGAAAAACGCTGATAAGGGTTAAAAAAAGCCCGGCTATCACAAGCCCTTTTACCGCGCCCCAAGCCCCACCCAATATGCGGTTCGCTATGGTAAGAGCTGTTGTTTTATTCATAAAATATTTTATTACGCCTATGACAATTCTAGCTAATAAAAAAGGGATGAGAAATGCCAAAACGCCACCGAAGAGCAAATCCAGAGGCGGCATCAAAATCATATTGGTGCTCAATATAGCCGCGAAATAACCTGCAAAAAGCCATACGGATAAAATTGCTACAGCCCAAGCTACCAGAATAAGCAAGCTGACTACAAGACCTTGCAATACTCCCAGTATAAAAAAGATAGCGACTAGCGAAACTACTATTACATCTATAAACATATAAGGTAAAGTTAGAAAATTCTCATACCCTCTGCAAAAAGGGCAAAAAATCCAAAAAAGCCGTGTTTTTTGTGTAAAATTGCTGCTAACAGACCTTCTGTCAAAATTATTCTTGCCAATTCTGTAAAATATTTATATATTTAGACTAATATGAGAAAAACCGCTAAAACCGCGCTTGCAGCCATAGGATTTGCCATAACTCTCTTTTTAGCCTGCTCAGACTATCCGGCTCTGAATTTCCCAAGCGAAGCCGAAGTAAATCAAAGATATTCCGGCTTGTCTTCTTCCGGTGGGGTTACTGATTGCGATGATGAAAATAAATGCGCAGGGAGATGCTTTGACCCGGCAACGCAATTCTGCTCCGGCGGCATAGGCATATATGCCAAATGCGGTGGCCTCAACTATAGCGCACATACGAAGAATCAAATCTGCTGCGGCACAGATATACTTTCCTCAGCATTATATGATTGCTGTGAAGGAACTAGCTATCTTACAGAAGCGCAAGGTTGCAAAGAAGGCAAAGTACTTACGAAATGCGGCGTTAACGGCTTGTACGACCCAGAAAAAGAATTCTGCTCTAGCAATAACACAGTACATAAACTATGCAACGGTTTGGCATACGAGCCACCAGAGCAATCTTGTGTTACTGAGAACGGTAAAGAAGTCGTAAAAGGAAAATGCGGCAATGTTGAAATTGATTTTAATTCGTTTTTTTGCTTTAACAACATTTCTTACTCTTTATGCGGTGGCAGTACTTACGATCCAAGGAAAGAATTCTGCTCCAACAACATAATTTACGATAAATGTAACAATGAGCCTTACAACCCAATGGAAAAGTTCTGCTCTGGTGCAATTCTTTACAATTTATGCGGTGGCGAAGATTACAATCCTGAATCTCAATTCTGTTTCACCGACAACAAAATTTACCCCAAATGCGAAGGAGGCAGAGAATACAACCCCACAAACCAATATTGCCAAACAAGCGATGACAAGCTATATTCCTGCGGCAACAAACCATTCAATCCTTCAACGCAATTCTGCAATAATAATGCTACTATTTACGACAAATGCGGTGGCACTGTGGAATATGCTCCTGCAACAGAGAAATGTTGCGGAAGTGATAAATACACTACTGCATCGCATTTCTGCTACACAGACAATAATATTTATCGTATATGCAAGGCTGATTACAACCCCTTAGAACAATATTGCCACACAGACAACGAGCTGTATTCCTGTGGCAACAAGCCACGCAACCCTGACACGCAATTTTGTTATAACAACACAACGGTAGCCAATTTCTGTCGTCGTGGCTCCACCACTGAGTATGACCCAAGCATATACGAATGCAAAACGGGTTTTAATGGGATATACCTGAAAGGTGGAATTACAGACGCAAGGGATAGCAAGAAATACAATGCGGTGTTGATAGGCACGCAGGTTTGGATGGCGGAGAATTTGAACCACAGGACCCCTGGCGGCGCTAGCCGCTGCCAGCCAGAAACCGGTAATACAGATTCAGGCAGCGATGAGGACAACATTAATTGCAATATATATGGCAGGTTGTACAACAAGGCAACGGTTACTAGTACTACTTATGCGATATGCCCTACTGGTTGGCATCTGCCAACCTATGCCGAATGGGGAACACTTAGCAGCAGCACTAACCCTGGTTCTAATACCTGCCCATTAAAAGGTTCTACTGGCCCTACTAATTTATGGAGACCTAATCCTAACGGCACCTATATCAATCTCCCGGACACTTACGGCTTTAAAGCTCTGCCGGGTGGCGGATACTATCCCAATAGTACTTTTGGCTCCGTCGGTGTATTCGGCTATTGGTGGTGCAGTAATAGCAGTGATGTCAACTCGCGTGATGGTTATGCGCTATACGTAGAAGACTCTCATTTCAGCCTGGTTATTAGTAGTCAAAATAAAGGTAATAATCAGTATGACCCATCTATGATGTCAGTTCGTTGCGTAAAGGATTGAAAAACTTAACTTAGGAGACAATATATGCATTTGTTCAGAAACCTAAAATACTCATTGCTCGCGGCTATGCTTTGCCTAACAACAGCAAACGCTGTTACGCTTGCGGTTTTGGAAATAACCATAGCCTCAAATGACGATGAGGAAATAGGCTTGACCGTTGACGAAACAAAGTTCATCTCAGATGAACTGAGAAGGCAAGCTATACGAATTTTGCCAAAGGATTATACGGTTTTATCAAGGGAAAAAATAATCTCCCTAATCCCGGAAACTGCCGAAAACCTCAACTCCGTAGTTGACATAGGGATGGTGATAAAAAGCGACTATGTAACTCGCGGCTACATAGGCAAGGTGGGCAACCTGCTCACGCTCACGGTGGAACTCTACGAAACAGCCAGCGGCAGTATGATAGGTGATTTTGTGAAGGAAGCCACGGACTTGAAAGGGTTCTTAGAGGCAATCCGCGAAAACTCGCCGGGCCTATTCTCAAAAATAATGTCCCCTACCGCCGCCTCAATACCTACAAATATACCTACCGAGTCAACAAAAATCAAAACATCCTTTTGGGTAGCCATAGGCTTGGATGTTCTTGGCGCAACCGCGATTGGGCTTGGCGTTTACAAAAATTCAAAGGCAGGCGATTATCACAGCAAAAACGAAAAACTTATGGAAGATGTAAGGCCGGGCACATTCAACAGTATGCAAAAAGAATTTGACGATAACGAGCAAAAAATGAAAGATGCAAAAATGATGCGAAATATCTTTTACGCAACGGGCGGTGCCTTGTTGCTAGGTGGCGTAGCGGTGCATATTTGGTTTTAGGAGGTAGCATTATGAGAACACAATTCGCTAAAATAGCGCTTGCAGTCTTAGGGTTTGCCATAACTATTTTTTTAGCCTGCTCGGACTACTCGACTCTGAATTTTCCAAGCCAAGTTGAAGTAAATCAAAGATATTCCGGTTTGTCTTCCTCTGGTGGGGTTACTGTTTGCGATGATGCGGATAAATGCAACGGGGTGTGCTATAACAGAGAAACGGAGTTTTGCCGCAACCTGACCATATACAAGATGTGCATTGGCAATCCCTATGATGTGCAACTCAATATTTGTTGCGGCAATGACTTATATAAAAAGTCGGAGTATGGCTGCTGCAATGAAACCAGCTATCTACTGTTAAACAAGGGTTGTATAAATAATAAAATATTAACAAAATGCGGCACGGAATATTACGACCCACTAAAGCAGTTCTGTACGGAGAATAAACAAGTACTTACCCTATGCGGCGGCATGTCATTTAACCCACCTGGTGAATCTTGCATCAATGGAACCGTACAAGGGACGTGCGGTGGTAACTTAATTGACCGCAGTAATTTTTTCTGTTATGGCGATGAACCTTTCTCTTTATGTGGTGGCGAGCCTTATAACCCTAGCACACAGTTCTGTTCTGGCACCGCTTTTCACGACAAATGCGGCGACAGGCCATACGAGCCATCAACCCAGTTCTGTTCTGGCGAGGACATTTACGATTTCTGCGGCGGACTTCCTTATAATCCTACAAGCCAACTCTGCTCTGGCACCACTATTATGAACAAATGCGGCGACAGGCCATACGACCCTTTAAAGGAATATTGTTACAACAGCCAAACATATTCTTGCGGTGACAAGCCATACAATCCTGCAACGCACTTCTGCGACATAGCCACCGGTCAAACATATACCTGTGGCAACAAGCCATACAATCCTGCAACGCACTTCTGCAACACAGCAGAAGGCAAAGCATATTCCTGTGGCGATAAGCCGTACGATAATACAAAATACTACTGCGACGTAGCCACCGGTCAAACACATACCTGCAACAACAAACCTATCAACCCTGCAACGCAATTCTGCTACGGCAACAGCACGGTAGTTAATTTCTGCAACACGAGAAAGGAGGAATATGACCCAAGCAAATACGAATGCAAAACGGGTTCTAATGGAATATTCCTAAAAGGAGGAATTACAGACACTAGGGATAATAAGAAATATAATGCGGTGTTGATAGGTACGCAGATTTGGATGGCGGAGAATATGAATTATAAGACCAACTATGGAGTTAATGGTTGCGGCGTTATAGAGTATAGCGCAAATCTTTATACGAATGAGTGTGACATCACCACCCAATATGGTAGGGTTTACAATTGGGTAGCGGCTATGGCAATTGGAAACGAATACAATTCTACCAAGTATAATGCTTCAAATAATCATCAAGGCATTTGTCCAGAAGGATGGCATATCCCTAATAGTACAGAGTGGGAAACTTTGATACGAACCGTCGAACCGAGTACTACTTTTGGTACCGAGTATTATCCATCATTTCGCTATATCTCAACCAAGTTAAAAGCTACGAGTTTTTCGTCCGGCACGGACGATTATGGCTTTAAGGCTCTGTCGGTTAACCCCTGCGAAGACCGAGGCGAGTCCAAGTTTAATTGCTGGAGTGGCGAAAGTCACTGGTGGAGTAGCTATGAGAAAGACAACGGCAACGCTTACTACCTGTCGATGGGCGGCATTCAAGGTGCAAATTCGTATAATGACGGTTGGTTTGATGGCCATAAGACTATGCTCAGAAGTGTTCGTTGCTTGAAGAACGGAGGACCCTTCAGCTTCACGAACAACTAAATGGAGAACAGGCTATGAAAAGCAAACTTACGAAAATCGGTCTTGGGCTTTCCCTAGCATTCACACTCTCTTGCTCAGGCAATGATGGTGCAAGCTGCACGGTTCAGCCTAATGCTAACGGTTACGATGTTCTCTGCGACGGCAAAAAAGTTGGCGAATTGAGCAACGGCGAGAAAGGAGAAACTGGTGCGGCTGGCACAAGTTGTACGGTTCAGCCTAATGCTGGCGGTTACGACGTTCTCTGCGGTGGCGAGAATGTGGGTCAGTTGAGCAATGGGGAGGTTTGTACCATTGTTAACGATGCGAGCAATTCTTGGTATATGCTAACTTGTGGAAGCGCAACCGCGCCGCTGGCTTGGTGCGGAGAAAAAATTTACGACCCATCTAAAATGACGTGCCATGATGGTAGTATTAAGTTTGTTTTTACAGATGCTCGCGATAATATGAGATATAAAGCTGCGGCTATAGGCGAGCAGATATGGATGGCACAGAATATGAATTACGCAGCAATTGGCAGCAAATGCGGCAATGGCGATGTATTAAGCGAGACAAATACCACGACTTGCGATATGTACGGCAGGCTTTACAATTGGGCAACAGCGATGAACCTTCCTTCCAAATGCAATGGAATTAGTTCCACAAGCGATGCGGATTGTGCTATAAAAACACCATTTCACCAAGGCGTTTGCCCCTCCGGCTGGCATTTGCCAAACAAAGATGAATGGGGAATATTAATATTGGCAACTGGCGGTCATTATCCACCTTACGCAGAGCTTGTGGGTAGGAGCGATTATCTGAAAGCGACTTTCGGTTGGAATAATGTTTGCGTAGAATACCAAGACGGGGTATGCAGTAAGACACAATCTGGTAACGGTACGGATAATTACGGCTTTTCCGCCTTGCCGGGCGGCTACGGCAATTCCGATGGCAGTTTCGGCGGTACCGGCGACTACGGCTCCTGGTGGACGGCGACGACCATAGACTATACAGGTACAGATGCCTCCTGCATTAATGACAATTTCTACTTAGGCTGCAGGGACCTTAAGGACAACTTGCAAAGCGTTCGTTGTGTGCAGGATTAATTACTGAATTTCTGGAGAACAGGCTATGAAAAGCAAACTTACGAAAATCACATTGGTGGCAAGCCTTGGCCTTGCCCTGTCATCCATATTTTCCTGCTACGGCGATGACGGCATAGACGGAAAAAGCTGCATAACAGAACCAAAAGTGGATGGTAGCGCATACGATGTTCTCTGCAACGGCAAAAAAGTTGGCGAATTGAGTAACGGCGAGAAGGGAGAAACCGGAGCGGCTGGCACAAGTTGCACGGTTCAGCCTAATGATGACAGTTATGACGTTCTCTGCGGCGGCGAGAATGTGGGTCAGTTGAGCAATGGAGATGTTTGTACCATTGTTAGCGATGCGAGTAATCCTTGGTATTTGGTAACTTGTGGGAGCATAACCGTACCGCTGGCTTGGTGCGGAGGGAAAACTTACGATCCTACGAAAATGATGTGCTATGATGGTATTCTTAAGATTGTTTTCACAGATGCCCGCGACAGTATGAGATATAAAGCGGTGGTTATAGGCGAACAAGTGTGGATGGCGCAGAATTTGAATTACGCAGCAACTGGCAGCAAGTGTGGCAATAGCAATGGCACATTAAGCGAGGCAAATACCACGATTTGTGATATTTACGGCAGGCTTTACAACTGGGCAACAGCAATGAACCTTCCTTCCAAATGCAATAGCATTGTTTCCACGAGCGATGCGGATTGTGCTATAAAAACACCATTTCATCAAGGCGTTTGCCCCTCCGGCTGGCATTTGCCAAGTAATAACGATTGGGCAAAGTTGTGGGGCTACGTTGGCGGCCCCGGAAATGCAAGCAATTATCTGAAAGCGACTATCGGTTGGTATAATTATTGCAAATACCAATATGTTGATGACCATTACGTATGCAGCGAGCGACAATCTGGTAATGGCACGGACGATTACGGCTTTTCTGCATTGCCGGGCGGCGGCGGCAATGCCTATGGCAGTTTCTTCGATGTCGAACTCTACGGCTACTGGTGGAGTACCAGCGATGACGGTAGCAGCTACGCCTACCGCCGGCACATGAGATACGACAACAAGAACGACTACTCCGACTACGGCAATAAGCGTAACTTGTTCAGTGTTCGTTGCTTGCAGGATTAATTACTGAGTTCCCTTCGGCTTCGCTCAGTGAACATTGGTTGTTGAGCGTAGCCGAGAAATTGATAAGACTTTGTATTTTTGTATATTCAAAATATTATGTTAAATCCAGCCATAATCCGAGAGCTATTCTCCGAGATAGAAAACCTGCCTGAAGAGAATGTGGCAATGCTTCAGCAATTCGTGCTCTTTTTGAAACACCGCAATGAATTAACGCTTGACGATTCGGCGTATTTGTCTTCCGTTCCAGGAATGATGGACAGCATAGAGGAGGGCGTAAACACCCCTTTGTCAGAGTGCGTTCCGCTTGAAAAGGTTTGGGCGGATGTATGATGCCAAACTGATAGAAGCTGCCAACTTGAAATCAAAAGTTGCGGAATTGATAAGCATAATCAGAAACAATCCTTACCAAAATCCACCGCCTTATGAGAAACTTCAAGGTTATTCATCTGTATATTCCAGAAGAATAACCATTCACCACAGGCTTGTTTATGAAGTCTGCGACAGCACACTGAAAATCATTAGGATGTGGACACACTACGCAAAAATTTAGGGATTATACGCTGCTTGAAGAATAATTAGTTCCCTTCGGCTTTGCTCAGTGAACTACTGGCGAGGATAAAAAAAGAACAGCATACCGCTTAATCGGTACGGAAAAGTCTTTTTGCATTTACTATATTTTTAGGGACAAGACTAGAACAGGAGTTTCGAAATGTTAATAGATTATGGAAATGCTCGGTCAAAACAAGTATGCAAATCGTTCAAAAATTTCCGAAGCCAAATTCAGGGAGCTAGCAAGGTATTTTTCTCT
>Ga0268262_10005453_pt1 | contig 12621 bp, 10 predicted proteins | sample TergutNc150P3_FD_190354 | JGI IMG/M metagenome (GOLD analysis project Ga0268262, IMG submission 190354) | Nasutitermes corniger P3 segment gut microbial community from laboratory colony in Florida, USA - Nc150 P3 (SPAdes) (version 2) | ecosystem: Host-associated > Arthropoda: Insects >... | reverse complement strand
CAATGCCGTCTATCATTTCTTCCATCTATTATGACCTTACCTTTGCTGAAAATTATCGAACCATTTTCACATTTAAACAAACGTCCTTGGGCGACAATTATGTCGCCCAAGGACGTTTGTAAAACAGAACTTGGAATTTTGGTGATTTATTACAATAAATCTTAATTTATCTCACCATACCGAATGGTTTTGCCCGTTTTAACGGGGTGCGGGTACAAAATTTTCTTTATGATAAACGAACCTAATTTAGCGCAGGTTTCTTAAGTCTGTTATTTCCATACCGCTTAAGAGGAGTATTTCCGGGCGGTACTCAAAATGAATTGTGTCGTAGTAGCGCCATTTTCCTCCCCAAATAAAACCAAAGGACTCGAAGGCTTTGATTACTTCACTCGGAGGGTGCAGGCGTCTTGAATAGGGAACGTTCCACCATTCGCTGTTTTTTCCGGAAGTCCAGAGCCAGTAAATTTCAAGGCCGGCGGATGATTTCGGAACCAGATCAACTGCGGCTCCGTAGGCATGGTAACTGCGGTTTTGGCTTGAGGCAATATTTCTCCACTCCCAGCCTCCAACGGAGCTGAGGCTATTGATCCACTGCCTTACGGCGTTATTGGTTTTTGAGACCCTTAAAATTTTTTCTTCAACGAGGCTTAATTGAACAAGTATGGAGTAATGAACCTGTACGGGAATTCCCAAAAAACGGATTTGCTTGATGTGCTCCCAAGCCTCGTCCCTGCTCCGGCTTCTCCATAAGGCGTCGGTAAAATGAGTGGATCGTTTTATCTGGTTTGTGTTGCGGGCGCGGGTCTGCTCTCTTAGCCTGGCCGATTCTTCCGGTGTGGGCTGTACCCAGGGGGGAAGCTCTTCCTGATAAAAGTAAAAGGGAATGGGGGCGAACTGATTAACCTCGCCCCGAAGGGACTCGGGAAGAAAACGGCCTCCGGCGAAATAAAACCTTTCGCCGTAGACCAGAATGCTCCAGTCCCCATCATAAAATTCCACAGCGCTTACCCGGTCAGGATATGCGGTTGCCAAAGCTCTTAAGACCTGCTCCCCCCGGTTTTGTTCGGCTTGTTGGTTAGAGTTTCCGCCTGAAGCTTTATCTGACGGCACGGCGTTATTTTCAGCCGCCTGAAACTGAGTCTGGGCTGCCCCTTCCTTTCCACAGGCAATGACAGTCCAAAGGGATAAAAGCAAAAGCAGGCAAAAGAAGCGAAAATTCAAGGCTCTATCGAACCGAAGATTCGCAGTTTTAGGCGACGGTTCAGGGCCCTTGTATTTTGACATTACCATAAGTTACTATATATTTATGGGATCAATCAATAAAAAGAGTTTACTGGCTCTTCTTTTTTTCTTTGGCATAAATCTTCTTGTTTTTTCCCAGGAAATTGTTACAGCCGATAAATACCTTGAAAGGGTATCGGAACGTTACGGCAGCATCAGGGATTATGAAGCCCAGGTAAACATCCGTTCAGGCTCAACAGATATGATTGGGAACTTGAGCTTTCTTGATCCCTTTTTCCTGAGAATCAACTTTACCAAGCCGGCGGAACAGGTTTTGGTATTTAACGGTCAGCTTTTAACCGTGTATCTTCCCGACCTAAGGGCCGTGCTGAGTCAGCCTGTCGCTCAGGGCCGCCGGACTGGTGCGGTAGGCGCTTCCATGGCCTCAGCCCAGGGCTTGCAGCTCCTTCGGCGGGGCTATGTACCATCCTTCGTTTCAGGGCCAGAGCCGGTTCCCATTGACGAGAGGGACAGGGAGGCTGTTGTTAAGCTCAGGTTAACCCGCCGACTCGCTTCGGAAGGATACAGGGAAATTATATTAAGCATTAACCCCGAAACTCTTCTTATTCGGCGGATTGAAGGCAGAACCATCGCAGATGTCCTTGTACGTTTTGATTTTCTGAATGTCAAAACCAACATTGGCATTCCGGAGCTTAGGTTCGAGTACGACTCGCCGGCTTCGGCAAATATTTACAACAATTTTCTTTTTCGTGAAACAGACTAGGCAAAGGAATTTCAGTGGAATCTCTGGGTAATAAGCTTAAAGAAGCAAGGGAAACCAAGGGGTTAACTTTCGAGCACGTTAGCCGTGATACGAATATTTCATCCAAATTCCTGGAAGCCCTTGAAAGAGAAGATTATACGCCATTTCCCGGAGAGCCTTATGTACTGGGTTTTCTTAAAAACTATGGGGAATACCTTGGTCTTGATCCCGAAGAACTTTTATCGCTTTACCGTTCAATAAAAATAAGAGAACAGCCTGTACCGGTTGAACAGCTCCTAAGAAATCCCTCGCCGCTTCCCAAAATTTTAGGGAGGCTCGCGATATGCCTTGTTTTGTTGGCCGTTGTGGGCGGAGCAGGCTATTATATTTACCGTATGCCAAAAAAACCTGATGTCGCCCAACAGACGGTAAGAACGGCTTCGGAGTATATGCTGAACAATGATTTTTTTGAACGCAGGCTGTATCCGGGGGATTCCATTCTGGTTGTTGAAGGCTCTGACTCCTATAAACTGGTATTTTCAGGCATAAGCGACGCAATTACCATTACCACACCCCGGGGGCCTATTATGCTGGATTTGGGCCAACAGGTAACCGTTGATTTAAACAACGACGGATTTGGGGAGCTGCGGATCCTCGCGGCGGATTTTGTGAAAAACGATAATCAGGCGGGTGCTCTGCTCCGCTTTGAACAGGAGGTTCTGCAGACGGCGGCGTCGCCTGAGATCCCCATAGAAACCCTTAGCTCTGTCAGTGAAGCGCCTTTGGTTATTATTAGCTCTTCCGGCGCATTTCCTTTTACCCTTCAGGCGGTATTCCAGGGTTATTGCCTTTTCCGCTACGAAATTCTTTTTGAGCGGGACAAACAGGGCCGCAACGAGCAGTATTATCAGCGTTCGGAAGAAATAAACATCACCGCCATGAACGGAATCCGGCTGGGTATCTCCAACGCCCAGGCAGTTAAGCTGCAGGTGATTGGCGCCGGCCGGACTGTGCCTTTTGAAGCAGGCGGCGCGGGTGAAGTTGTAGCCGCGGAACTACGCTGGGTGCGTGATGATGAAACCCGTTACCGCCTGGTATTGCTCCGCCTGGAGTAGCGCATGGAAGAAGAATTTTATAAACTCACGGTTAATCGCTTTTTGAAGTATGTCCGCTTTTGGACAACAAGCGACAGGCGCATCACAGACACCCCTTCAACCCCGGGCCAGTGGGATCTGGCGAAAGCCCTTGTGGAAGAACTAAAAGGGCTGGGCGTTAAGGACGTAACGCTCACCGATCATTGTTATGTGATAGCCAGGCTGCCCGCAAGCAAGGGAAAAGAAAACTGCCCTACGGTAGGATTTCTGGCCCATCTTGATACTGCCGAAGAAGTTTCAGGCAAGGATGTGAAGGCTTGCCTGGTTGAAAACTACGACGGGAAACCTATTGTCCTGTGTGGAGGCCAATGCCTTGATCCAGCTTTGGATTCAGAGCTTGCCGCCCATAAGGGCAGAGCCATAATACATACCGACGGAAGCAGTCTTTTGGGCGCAGACGACAAGGCGGGGATTGCCATTATTATGGGAGCTGCCGGATTCCTTTTGAATCACGCTGAAATTAGCCACGGCCCGCTGGAGCTTATTTTTTCGCCCGATGAAGAAACCGGCAAAGGGCTTCCTGAGTTTCCAATCGACGATGTCCACGCAAAGGTATGCTACACTCTGGACGGCGGCCCCCTGGGTGAACTTGAGTGGGAGTGTTTTAACGCGTGGGCGGCGCAGATAAAGTTTACCGGCATCTCGATGCATTTGGGGCAAGCGCGAGGCGTTATGGTCAACGCCGCCCTTATGGCCTCGGTTTTCGCCGCCATGCTGCCCAGAAACGAAAGCCCCGAAGCTACCGACGGCTATTACGGCTACTATTGTCCCCTTGCAATTCAAGGGGATTTGGAAAACGCAGAGCTTGAAGTTTTTATCCGGGATTTTGATTTACAGAAAGGTGAAAGAAAGGTCGCCGCCCTGGACACCTTTGCCCGCGCGGTGGAAGCCCAGTTTCCCGGCGGTAAAATTGAGGTAAGCAACAAAGTTCAATATTTGAACATGAAAGAAAAAATCAGCTCTCGTCCTGAGGTGGTGGAAAAACTGCGTCAGGCATTTTTAAACACCGGTTTAGAAATAAAAGAAAAACCCATCCGCGGCGGTACCGACGGTTCCAGGCTCACCGAGATGGGCATACCCACCCCGAATATTTTTACAGGCGGCCGCAATTTTCACAGCCGCCTTGAGTGGCTTTCTGTCCCGGAAATGATCAGTTCATGCCGCCTTGTGGTGGAGTTAATCAGGCTTTGGGGCGAATAAGGGTTTAAAAAACCAAATGCGTCACAAACTGATCAAAGAGGATCAAGCCGCCTAATACAGCGGTGTATACCGCAAAGCCAAAAAGCGATTTTTCTTTGACAATTTTCAGCATCAGCTTAACTGCGAAAAATCCGACGATTGCCGCTGTAAGTGTTCCCGCTATAACTCCCATGCTAATGCTGCCCGCCGCCGTGCCGTTTTTTGCCAGATCTTTAAGGTTCAGTACAAGCGCGCCGAGTATTGCCGGAATGGACAGCAAAAAAGAAAAGCGAGCGGCGAAGTCCCGATCCAGCCTGCGCAAAAGGGCGCCTGAAATAGTTGCGCCTGAACGGGAAATGCCGGGCGGAATGGCAATGGCCTGAAAAATACCAATGATAAGGGCATCAAGCCAGTTCATTTCTTCTGCCTTTTTGTAACCGCCTGCATTATTGATTCGTCTGGACAGAACTTCAGCAATACACAGTAATACCGCTGTTATTAAAAAAGAAACTCCAAGGAATTTCCCTGAATTAAAAATATGTTCTATATGATCGCCAAAAACCAAAGCGGCAAACACAGCCGGAATTGTCGCTATTATTAGAAACCCTGTAAGCGGCTGGATGGGCTTGCGCAAAATTGCCATGATGTTAGGCCACAAAACCACAACAACAGCGAATAACGTACCAACATGCAGCATGGTATCGAAAAACAATGTTTGCTCTGAAATACCGAATACCTTCTGCAAAAGCACGAGATGGCCCGAGCTGCTTATCGGCAAAAACTCGCCAAGCCCCTGAACGATGCCCAATACAACGGCGATTAAAATACTCATATAACCCCTTCAACAAACCTCTTCGCCGATGATCCAATTTTATGATGATAATATCAAGTAGTAAGTAACCATCACTCGAAAAAAGCATTTTTATTAATAAAGGCCGTTGGCCTGGAGTCGAAAAACGCGGCCGGGTTTTTCGGTGTGTTAAAAATTCTTTTTCTGTGAGGATCATTTTGAAACGGAAAATTTTATTTTTTATGATGATACTTGGGTTCGCAGTAATGGTCCAGGCCCAAGTATGGGGGCCTGGCTGGAATCGGCGCAATGCGCCGGCTTCTGAAACGGTAACGGTTTCCGGTACTATGGTTGTTGCCAACGGAATGCCGGCCCTTAAAAGCGGCGACATTACTTACCTTGTCGGCGGCCTTGGTCAGCTTATTGGTTTTATCGACGGGCTTAAAGAGGGGGCGCAGGTAACCATCGAAGGGGTGGCAATGACAAGCAGAGATCAAAACATTAAGTTCTTGAGAGCTTCCAAGTTGACCATAAACGGAAAAACCTACGAATTATCCCCTCCGGCACCTCCACCTCCTGCGTTTTCTCCGAATCCGGGGGATCCCAGGCTTTATAATTACAGGCTGCCGGGACCCATGATGCCCATGATGCCATATGGCCCAGGAAATCAGCGAAGGAGATAAATTTAAAGCGAATAAAGAACCGTGGAACTATGCTCTGCGGTTCTTCATTTCTCCATTAAATATAAATATTCTTTTACATGAATTTCACGGTTATTTAAATTCCTGCATCCCCGAAAAGTATTATATTTTGTTTCCAATATTTCGACTTTACCAATTTTATTTAGCATTATTTTCATTTCATCCAGATTAATAAAGCCCTCAGAATTAAATGAGATGATGATATATTTTGATTTAATATTTTCAACGAGGGACGATAATGCTTTTAACGCGCGGTTGCCTTTGTTATAATCCGATCTGTTCCAGTTTTCCGGTATACCGGATACCTTACTGTAATTTTCAGGATACTTATAATCCAAAATTAAATTGAGCATAAAGTAATTGGAACCGTAAGGGTGTTGATTGTAGGGGGGATCCAAATATGCTATATCTGTTTCAGGCAATGAATGAATAATTTCATTTGAATCTCCGTTATAAATCATTGTTTCGCAGTTGAAATTGCTAAAAACAGGAAATGGCAATGTTATATTACCTGTTATTCTGAATAATGCGTCCTGGCTGTTACCGCCGAATTGCCCAATACCGGTTTCTTTATTCTTATAAAACCCCTTGAAAACACCGGAAGTATTTGCATGTATTGACGCTTCTGACAGCAAAGGGGCAAGAAAATATTTTTGATACTTTTCGGGAATATTATCGATTAATTGCCGTACAGTGTCTATATACATTGCGTTCCTTGTTGTATAAAAAACACGTTCGTTTGGATTAATGTTTCTATCGTCTTTTGGAGCATATAATTCAGAAATAATACCCTTAACAAGGTTGTTTTTTGCCTGCTCAATTAATTCATGGTAATATTTACGCAAAGCAATTTCGCTTCTTTCATTATCGTTTGATAGATAACATTCATTTATTACGGATGAATATTTCTCAAGATCATTCACGATTAGTAATTCTGAAAATTGCCTGAAATACCTTGCGACAATGCCTGATCCGCTGAAAACATCAAACATTTTCAATTTTTCTTTGTTTAATTTCTTTTGGACTTTTTTTATTCCATCTCCGATAAATCCTAATAATGACCGTTTGTTTCCAATATATGTGATGAGTTGCTGGGTGAGATAATCATTATTTTCAGAAATAGGTTCTTCGGTTTTTATTTTATTAAAGCCTTGTCCGCCTGATTTGAAAACCAGTTAAAAATCGCATCCGAGCGGTTTGCGAATGAATTGCCTATCCGTTCCTTCATGCCGGGAATTGAGGCCGCTTTTGACATGGAGGCAATGTAGACAAGAAGGTAATTTCCGGCGTCTATAACAGCCGCGGCAGACCGGAGCTTGTTTTTGCCGACTGCCGGTACGATCCCGTAGCTGAGGGATGTAAGGTTCTGCTGAATAAAAATAAAAGCCTCATGCTCTGAATAATAATCGTATTGATAAATGTTGTCGCCAAAAGTTAAATCTTTCTGGCGGGCCTGGATGGTGAGCCTGGCCGGGGGCCGTGTAAATACAGGATCGGGAATAGGCCTTTTTGTTGACTGCCCGTCTATAACCGATGAAATTTCGTAAAAAGTCCGCATTTCCCCCCGGCTTACCGAGTAATACTGAAGCCCGGCAAGGGTACTCAGCGCCAAAATGCCGTTGTAAAGCCTTGCCGCTTCCTCATCGCTCCAGGCGTCCTTTTTTGCGTTTCCAGGTTTTTTATAAACATAGAGTGTTTCTACCATTACGCTGGGATCCAGATCGCGGCGTATGGTGTCAACAAGGGACATTAAAGAGCGATGCTGCGGAATAAGCTTGGGCTGGCTTTCGTTAAACTGAGAAAGAACGAGCCTTTCCCCGGAAAGCAAGGTGGTGGTTTTTTCCCGACCGATTAATTCTTCAAGACTTAAAGCGCTAACGGCGGGGCTGCAAAATGAGCCAAGGACTACAGCCAAGATCACGCCCCGGATTACCTGGCGTTTCATGTCAACTGCGGCCAAGCCCGCGGTAAAAAACCCTCACCTGCTTGTAAAGCCCCTCACCCTCGCTCTTGGTTTCCACATCGGCAATGTCGTTCAGCGTGGTGTGGATAAGCCTTCGGTCAAAGGGGTTCATGGGTTCCAATAAAACCGAGCCCCTGTTTTCCCTTACACGATCTGCAACAGTGTAAGCCAGGCGTACCAGGGATTCCTCACGGCGAATGCGGTAATTCTCGCTGTCCAAAATTACCCGCATATCTTCGCGCCCCTTGCGCCCGGCATATATGTTGGCGAGGAGCTGCAGTGCGTCAAGATTCTTTCCCTTCTTTCCTATCAGGATGGATGAATACTCGGAATCAATCTTCAGCCCTATCTTGTGTTCTTCGCGGAAAAGAACCATGACCTTTCCGTAATAACCCATGCGCTCAATGAGCCCTTCCAGAAAATCAATCAGTTGCTTTTCGAATTCGTTTTTGGGTTCGGGGTCGCCAAATACGCTGCGGCTTGCCTGTCTTTGCCCGTTTGATTGTTTGGCGCCGGCGTTTTTTCCGTCGTCGTCGTCCGCAAATGAGTTCTTTAGATCCGAAACGGCGCTTCGTTCCAGATGGCTCGTGTGAACCCTGATTTTTACGAAGCCTTTTTTGAACAAACCGGAACGCTGGGTTTCGACAATCTCAACATCAAAATCGTCTGTTTTAAGACCCAATTCCTCCGCCGCCCGATCTATTGCTTCTTTTTCAGTACGGCCTTCAAATTCGTATACCATAAATACTCTCCATTTACTTTTTCTTTTTCTTCCTTGGTATGTTTGGCGCAATCACAGGTTTTGGCTCCGCTTCCGCTAAAACGGCCTTTTTCTGTAAAATGAACTTGTTGATGATCACCTGCTGCACCAGAGTTAAAACGTTTGACATAATCCAGTAGATGAGAAGCCCCGAGGGTACATCGTACAGGATAAAGAAAAATGCTATCGGCATGACGTATAGCATAAACTTCATCTGCGAATTCCCCTGTTGATCCGGCGTTTGGGTTACCTTGCCATAAAGAAGCTGAGAGCCGACATATATGAAGGGCAAAAGCCTAATCGCCGTCCATCCCAAAAGCGGCAGTTTAAAGCCGTTTGGAAAATTGTATATCGCTTCAGGAGCTGAGAGGTCCGGAATCCATCCCGGAATAAACATGGCGCCGCGAAGATCAAAATGATTGTTAAAAAGATTGTACATGGCAAAAAAGATGGGTATCTGAATGATCATGGGCAGGCAGCCGGAAAGTGGGTTGTAGCCTTCTTTCTTGTAGAACTCCGCCATTTCGGCGTTCATCTTCTGGGGGTTGTCCTTATACTTTGCCTGTATTTCCTTGATCTTTGGGGATAAGGCCTGCATGCGCAAAGTCGATTCGGATCCTTTCTTGGTGAGGGGAAACATCAGGAGCCTGACAACCAGCGTAACAAGAATAATGGCAACCCCGTAATTGGGAATGATTTTATAGAAGATTTGCAGAAGCCATTTCAGCACTTTTTCCAACGGGGCAAGGAAACCCTTGGTGTTGGCAATTTCAAAAAGATCGGTATCCAGGAGCTTAAAGCCGTTGTCTCCACGGTTGTAAGTACTTAGGGTTTCCTGGTTTTTTGGCCCAAGGTAAAAGTGGTACTTGTCTTCCAGCCGGGAAGAGTTGTAGGCAGGCCGGGTAATGTAAAGCCTTGATGCATTAGGAAGGCCGCTTTCCGGCAAAGCGGAAAAAGCAAGCGTGTATTGGTTGGCATAAGGCAGTGCGATTAGGGCAAAATATTTTCCTGTAATTGCCGCCCAGGCAGGCAGGCTTTCTATAATCAAAGGCTCCCTTTCATTTACCTTTTCTGTTTTTAACTTGGCCTTATAAGTCATGTACCTGCGATACTCGTAACGCTGATCCAGCTTTTCAAACCCCGGCCCAATCTGCGGAGCAAAGGCCAGGGTGTAAGCCGCACCCCGGAAGTTAAAAGAATCAGACGAGTTTCTGCCGTTTAAGCCGACCGTAAGCTCAAACATGTATTCGCCTGGTTTAAATTCGTAGCGCTTTGTCAGAGTAAAACTCCCGCCTGAAGCGTTGAGAAAATCCCTTGAGAATTCCACAATAAGGTTGGAAATCCGCCTGACACGGAAATTACTGTTAATGGGCATTACTCTCTTTGCTAATACGTCTTCCATGTTCCCAAGCGTTATTGAAAAAGCCTGGCTTCCTGAGTTTCCGGCAAAGATCATTTCCACCGGCTCTCCATGATCCAGGTGGTTCTTCAGCTTAAAAGAAACTATATCTCCGCCTGCGTTGCTGAGTACAACTCTTAATACGTCAGTATCCACAACGACAGTTTCCTCTCTCACTTCTTCCGTGGCGGCCTCAGGAGTAGAAGCAACTTGCGTGTCTTGAGGTTCTTCAATCCTTTCCGGAGGGAGGGCGACTGCCGGGCTTTCCGGGCGTTGGTAAGTCTGTTCGGCAGGCGGTTTGGGTTCAGGGGGTGGGTAAAGTATGGACTGCAGCCAAAAAAATCCGAGCATGACCAGCAGGGAAAGCACTATTGCCAGTACCGTTTGTTTTTCCATTTATTGTCCTTTTAAGATCCTTTTTATGTAAGCGGATCGTATCCGCCCGGATGGAAGGGATGACAGCGGCTTATGCGCTTTAAAGCCATAAAAAGCCCGCGGCATACCCCGTATTTCTGCACCGCCTCGTATGCGTAATTGGAACAAGTTGGCTCGTATCTACAGCATGGCGGAAAATGCGGTGAGATCGCATACTGATAGAAACGGATCGACTTGGAAACAAATAAAAGTGCCAATTTTCGCATAGGTATCATTTAATTACATTCCCGGAATGTTTATTTCTGACTGTCCGGAGTTATATTGAGCAAACCCGCTTTTAAGAACAACGCCCGCAACTGTCCCATTCTTGCCGGGAAATTATCCCTGCTTGAATACACCAGCAGTATCAGGTCGTATCCTTGACGAAGTTTACTCCGCAAATGGCGGTAAGCTTCCCTGCTTAAGCGCCGGGAATGGTTACGCTCCACTGCGTTTCCGTACTTACGGGGGAAAGAAAAGGCAATCCTGTTGTGCTTTAGCCCGTTCCCGCTCTTTAAGAGCCTGGCGCCGGGGCAGGAAAAAGCCTTTTTCTTGTTGAAAACTTCCCGTATGTTGTCTCTTCCCTTTAGCCTTTCCCTCCGAGGGAAGAGAAACCCTGTTTCCACCGGACCAAAGTCCGCCTAGTAAGGCTTTTTCTCGTCAGAAATCGTAAGCTTAAGCCGGCCTTTTGCCCGGCGACGCTTCAAAACCAGTCTCCCGCCCAAGGTCTTCATCCGCGCACGGAAGCCAAATTTCCGGTTGCGTTTGACCTTGCTGGGCTGATAAGTCCTTTTCATCGGTCATCTCCTATATATATTGGCCCGACATCATGGCCAGGTCATAAATGCATAATAATACATAATTAGTATAGGGGAAGAGTGAAAAATGGTCAATGCTCCGCAATTGAATGAAGCATACTGCAGGCAAACCGAGTGGATCCCCCGTAACTTCAGCTCCGGAGTCCCACGCCATACTGGGCAGTCCCGGCACCATTTTACCACATTCCCGTGCATATCGAAAAAACCATATTTCAAAGCAAATTCATCCAGCAAAGTTGGTTTGCTTACTTTTGCTTGGTGTGATGCGGAATTTATCATATTTTTTGGGCTTTTATCGCAAACGGCGGTTGCCAAGTATTACCCACACCTGTGTGCTATCGTTAGTGCCGTTTGCGGCAAATGCACGTTAATCCTCGTTGTCCGCTTCTGCCTCAGGTTCATTATCTGAATCAGTATCCTCAACCAAAAAGTTATCGCTGGTAAGCTCCGCGGCTTTTTCAAGCTTGCGCCTTTCCAGAATCTCGCTGAGGTATTCGTCCAGATCCTGCTGATCCTCGTCAAAGAGCTTTACGTCCCTGTAACGCTTCATGCCGGTACCCGCCGGAATGGGATGCCCGATGATTATATTTTCTTTAAGGCCCCGGAGGTAGTCGGTGGAACCGGCAATAGCCGCGTTGGTAAGCACCCTTGTTGTTTCCTGGAAACTGGCGGCGGAAAGGAAAGAATCGATATTTAAAGCCGCTTTGGAAATCCCCTGGAACACAGGCCGCGCGACAGCGGGCTGCCCGCCTTCGTTGATGACACGGTTGTTTTCTTCTTTAAAGGCGTATTTATCAACAAGCTGACCGTAGATAAACCTGGTGTCCCCTACCCGCAAGATTTCAACCTTTCTCATCATCTGGCGAATGATCACGCCGACGTGCTTGTCGTTTATGGACACGCCCTGAAGGTTGTAAACCTGCTTGATTTCGTTCATTAAATAACGCTGAAGGTTTGATTCGCCGAGTATGTGTAGGATGTCATGCGGATTGATTGCGCCCATACAGAGCGGTTCGCCGGCTTCAATGCTATCGCCATCCCGCACCAAAAGCCGTTTGGTCATGGGTATAAGGTGCTTGTATTCCTTTCCAAACACGTCTTCAACAATGATAATCCGTTTGCCCTTTACGATGTTTTTAAAGCGAACAACGCCAGAGACTTCGGCTAAAACCGCCGGGCTTTTGGGCTTGCGGGCTTCGAAGAGCTCATTTACCCTTGGGAGGCCCGATGTAATATCCATTGCCTGGGTCGACTCTTTAAGGGTTTTCGCGATAGTACGCCCTGCCCTGATCTTTTCGCCCTCGTCAACCTGCAAGATAGCTCCGCCAGGAAGGAAGTAGGAGGCGACCTGGTTATCCTCGTCATCAACAATTAGTATCCTGGGCTGCTTTTCCAGTTGCTGGATGTCGGTGATACGCCTTTCAACTCCCCTTTCCTCGTCAATTTCTTCCCTAAGGGT